>Ga0172379_10003093_pt1 | contig 27379 bp, 21 predicted proteins | sample GrowelOW334metaG_FD_119756 | JGI IMG/M metagenome (GOLD analysis project Ga0172379, IMG submission 119756) | Groundwater microbial communities from an aquifer near a municipal landfill in Southern Ontario, Canada - Groundwater well OW334 metaG | ecosystem: Environmental > Aquatic > Deep...
ATATCTGTTATCGGCAGGTTATTACGATGCTTATTATAAGAAGGCTCAGCAGGTTAGGACTCTTATTATTCAGGATTTTGACAGGGTGTTTAAGGATGTGGATGTTTTGTGTGCTCCGGTTTCGCCATTTCCTGCGTTTAAATTGGGTGAAAATCTTGCCAATCCTTTGGCTATGTATATGGCTGATGCGCTTACGATTCCTGCGAGTGCTGCCGGTTTACCGGCTTTGTCTGTGCCTTGCGGTATGTCTAAAAGTGGATTACCGATCGGAATGCAGGTGATAGGGAGGCAGTTTGAGGAAGAGGTGGTGATGAGGGTAGCTAACAGCTTATAGTTAACAGCTAACAGAAAAATGCAAGATTAGGGTGAGAAATTGCCATTTCACCATGATTTGTTTGACAAATAAGAAATTTTGCATATTATTGCGACTCGTTTTTATAATAAATCAAATGATATGGATGAATCGCCGATACTGGTAACGACTGAAGTTGTTAATGAAGATCCTCGTTTGACTGAATGGCTTCAAGAAATAGCTACGGTAAAAGAATCGTTTGAAAAAGTTGAAGCGACTGTTGCTATTGAGATGCTTGGTACGGTTGAAAGTTTTGTTGGGCGGGCTTTTGAAGATGATGGTTTGGAAGCTGCTGATGTTCCTGCAGAGCTTGCGAAGTATATGGCTGATTTCAGGAGATTTATCTCTAGTGAAGAAGGGCGTTTGGTTTTTTCTCCGATTAATAGTCCGAAGCTTCTTGTTCCATCATTGTCGGTTTCCGGGGTGTCAGATGGAAGTCCTCTTATTGATTTGTTTTTGAGAATTTCTAAACTTTCTCAATTTCGTGGGATTTTGGAAGAACATTTGATTCGTTCCAAACTGGTTTCTGCTGAAGCTGTTGAGAAAATGAGGATTGTTTCACCCGAGATTATGGAAATGATTAGACAGGGTGATCCACAAGCTATTCGAAGAGAAGAGCATCCGCTTGTGGATTTTTCACATAGATTTCTTTGGTCGATTTATTCCAGAATTCAGGCGTATTTTGTTGCTATTAAGGGTTTGGGAATTGCGCAAGATTATCTCAAAGAAAAAGAGCCTAAAGACGTGGCTCCTATCGTTGAAAGAAAGCAGAGAAGACCTAAAAAAGTTGTGTCTGTATCATTGGAGCAAAGCGCAGGTTCTGTTGTCCCTGTTGTAAATAGCCCTGCTGAAGTTCCAATTGCGCCAGTCGTATTAGAACGACGAGATGTATCTGTTGCAGATAGTCCCGATGTTGTCCGTTGTTTGACAGGTAAAAGAGTTGCTGTTTTTGGTCGGCCTTTTGGTTCTCTAATGGGTATTTTAAAAGATAAAGGTGTTGTTATTACCAGAATTGAAGATAGGGAAGATTTGAGTACCTTGGATGTTGGTGAATATGATGCCGTTTTAGTTTTGGCTTCTGATCGAATTCGTCGAGCTTTTTTGAGAATTGTTGATGAAAGTATAATGCCTGTTTTTGCAGAAAATGATGAAACGGCCGGTGCTCTTGTAAGACGTTTGAATGATGAGTTCGGGAAATTGGAGAGTAAGAGGGTTGGTGCTGTTAAGAATGGGTAGTGGTTGTGAGTTTTTATAAATTAATTTTCAGAAATATGGCTCAATCTCCTATATTACAAGAAGGACAAGAAGGTTCGAAAGTCCCGGATTTGTTGTCAAATTCACTGATTGGGCTTGCCAGGATGGTTCGTTCCACAGGTGATCAGGCTTTTCTTGCTTGGTTGGAGGATAGCGGGCTTGCTAGCGTATTAACGGCTCCTGATTTTGACGAAATGAAATTAATTGGAGCTGTTCAATGGGCGCTTAAAGAATTTCCTTGTAGTAGTCCGTTAATGCCTTCGATTCAACGTGATGTTGATGCTATTGCGCAAGCTTCTGAGGCTTATGAAATGGCAGCGCTTGAAGCACAGATTGTACGGATTGATGATTTAATCAAGGCGCATAAAGGCGTGGCTCGTAGGGTAAGAGGTCAGTTAAGGGATGTTCGTAGAGAGGGTAGAAGGGGAGTACTTGGTAGGCGGTTTGGTAGAGAGCAATTAATACCCGTACGGGTTGGTTTAGATATGCTTGAAGGTGGAGTGGACATTGTATTGGAAGTAGCTCCTTTGGCTGATGTGGTTCGAGATAGAGCGGATAGAATAGCCAGTTCGTTGGAAGTTTTTCGTGACGCTCAAAGATTACTTGCTTTGAGTCGGAAAAGACTTGCTGAATTGAAGAAGCCCAAACCTGTCGAGAAAGGTGATCCTGGTCTTGGTAGCGATGTCGATGGAGCTCTAGGCGATAGTTTTGAGGAGCCTCCTGTTCCAGATGTGCCTTGTCTTGAGAGTTTACAAGGTGTTCGTATTGCCTTGGTTTGTTTTCGTGCTAATTCTACAGAGGATTTAGGGGCATTAAGATATATCGATTTGCAGCGTTCTTTGGAGAAAGCCGGTGCTTCTGTTCGTCTGTGTACGAGTTTAAATCCATCTGCCGAAGGCAGTGTTGGTAAATTCGCTTATGATGTTGTTGTGGTTGTTGAGGGATCTGCGAGGGGTGTTTGTGCAAATGGCACTCCGGCGGTTGATTTTGGAATTATGCCTAAACCTTCAAAATTTGCGAAAGAAGTTTTGGTAAAGGTTAATAAAAGAGGTGGTGTTGAAGGGGTTATAGAACGGTTAAGAGCGAATGCCATGGAGGCGGTTGAGGTTGAAAAGTAGATTAGGCAACGTTTTTGGAGGTGTTGCTGGTGGGTTTTGTGAAAATGTATTGACATAGAATGGATCGCTGTATAGAATATGCGGGCTGAAAAATTATTTTTTAATTCCAAATGTATGCCGACTCGGACTTATGAAGCTGTTAATAATAGGAGTGGAGGGAATAGAGTCAGGGAGCAGATTGGTGTTTTTGCTGGTAAGAAGATGTTTTTGGAAAAAGTATTAGAGCATAGTGCTGATGGGGATAGTGTCCGTGTTCAGCGTGCTTCTGCTTTTGTTGATAGATCTCGTGGAGCTGATGTGGCTGATGGAGGAGGTACCGCTTTTGTTGATAGATCTCGTGGAGCTGATGTGGTTGATGGAGGAGGTACCGCTCCTTTGACACAAATGGAAAAATTCGGGATGAGATTTCCAGGAACGGTTCCTGTTGCAATGCGTTATATGATTAGGGAAGAATTGAGAGGTAGAGTATTTGGTGCGAGTTCTGAAATTGGTAATATTTAAATTTATCTCCCTGCAAACTCCCAAGCCATCTTGAAGATGGCTCTTTGGGTTTTGACGATACTTTCGTTTTCGATAATCATGCCGGTTGGTTTTGGAGAAAAAGAGATGATTGCGATTTTGTTGTCGTAAATGTTGATTTCGTTCGAGAAGTCGAAGGCGTCTTTATCTATTAATCTGATTTCGCGATAGCAGTTCCAGTCATCAGCCTTTACTCTTTTGCCTTCTTCGTCATTGGCTGAAATGCCTCGGAGGTAAATTTTTCGTTTAACTCTCTCCTCAACATATTCGCGATCGTATTCCGGCCAGGTTAATCTGATGCTTCTTGAGTCGACATAGTTTAAGATTTCAGTTTTTGAGTTTAAGGTGTCCAAATAAATTTTCTTGATGCTTTCGATGCCTTCGAAGTATTGCAGTTGAGGATATGTTGATTCTCCTTTTAACAGTTTGAAATCCGGGAGGGATTTTCGTAGGTCGCGGGCGCGAGCGCGGAAATCGAGTGCGATTATTTCCGGATCGACTGCGTCGAAATACAGTGAATCTTTTCTGTTGTGTTTGGTTATGAATCCTTTTTGCATCAATTTTTCCAGGATGTCATAAGCTGTTACTCGGTTTAGTCCTGCTTTTTTTGCTATTTTTGATACCGGAGATGACCCTAATGAGAGTATAGATAAATAAATTTTTGCTTCCTTGTTCGTTAGACCTATATTTTCGAGTATTTTTTGTAGCATTGTCAAGTGGGATTTTGTTGTAGAAAAGTCCGACAGTAGGAGTGTAGAACGGATGTGGGGGAGTGGTCAAGTAGTTGGGGTTGGTTGTTGTTTTTCTTCCTGAAGATAAAATATGGTAAGGCGCAATGGAGCGTTCCGTAAGCTGTATTTCACTAGTTCTTGTCGCGAATTTTGACACCCGGAATTTCAACTCAAAAATCATCTTTATATGTTTTTATCAATTGTGGTATTTGTTGGCTCGTAAGATTTTTATAAACTAACCCTCAAAAACATGGTTGGTAACGAATACGCTTATAAAAAGCGAGCAGGTATTACTAAGGATGATGTTTTGAAAATGTGTGAAGATCAGAAGGTCAAGTATGTGAATATGCAGTTCGTTGATATTCTCGGGATGGTAAAAGCGTTGACGATTCCGGTTCATAAATTGAGCGATGCTATAGATAGAAATGTTTGGTTTGATGGATCTTCAATTGAGGGTTTCATGAGAATTCAAGAGAGTGATATGTACCTTAAGCCTGATTTGGATACTTTTGCTATTCTTCCGTGGACTAAGGGTAGGGAAGATGTGACCGCGAGGATTATTTGTGATGTTTATTTGCCAAGCGGTGAGCCTTTCCCTGGGGATCCGAGAGGAGTTCTTAAGAGACAACTTAAGAAAGCTGAAGAGATGGGTTTTAAATTTAATACCGGTCCGGAATTGGAGTTTTTCTTGTTTAAAAAAGGTGACGAAGGTCAATTGAAACCGCTTCCAAATGATCGTGCCAAGTATTTCGATCAGACGAATGATTTGGCGATTGAAATTAGAAATGATATGAGTTTTGCTCTTGATCAGATGGGAATTGAGGTTGAGGCTCTTCATCATGAATGTGCGCCGGGTCAGCACGAGATTGATTTTAAGTATGGTGATGCGTTATCGATAGCTGATGATGCTGTTACTTTCAAAATTGTTCTCAAGGCGATTGCTGCAAAATATGGCTTGTTCGCGACATTTATGGCTAAGCCTATGACTGGTCAGAGCGGTAGCGGTATGCATGTTCATCAAAGTTTGACTTCAATAGAAACAGGTAAAAATCTTTTTTATGATGAGAATGCTCACAATCAATATAATTTAAGCCAAATGGCATTATCTTTTGTTGCCGGTCAGCTTGAGCATATTAAGTCTATGAATGTTATTACAAATCCGACTGTAAATTCTTACAAGAGGCTTGTTGTTGGTTATGAAGCGCCGGTTTATATCGCATGGGCTCGTAAAAACAGATCTGCGCTTATCAGAGTACCTATGGTTACTCCTGCAACAGCACCTCATGCTACAAGATGCGAACTCCGATGTCCGGATCCTATGGCAAATCCTTATTTGGCTTTCTCTGTTATGCTTGCTGCCGGGCTTGATGGTGTGAAGAGAGGAATTATGCCTCCTGCTCCTGTTGAGGAAGATATTTATGAGTTAACGACTGAACGAGCTGCTGAATTGGGAGTCGATTCTTTGAATGAAAATCTTATTGTCGCTTTGAGAAAGTTGGAAAAAGATACTGTTGTCAGAGAGGCGCTTGGTGAGCATGTTTATCAGGCGTTTAAACGAGTTAAAACTGCAGAATGGGATAGATATAGAATGACTGTGAGTGAATGGGAGTTGGGGGAGTATTTGAGGGGGTATTGAAGAAGTGGGGGAAGTGGAAGAAGTGACATAGTGAAGAGGGGAGCTGGAAACGGTTCTCCTCTTTAAGTTGTTAGTTACCAGTTGTCAGTTATCAGTTGTTCCGGTATAATTAACAGATATAAAATTGTTTATTATGCCAGGACCTGACGGACAGGAAAAATATGAGGAAAGAGCTTGTGCCGAGTGGGAGCAGTATGTCGATGACGTGATTACACCTTTGGCTGATGTGCCGGCTGAATGTATGCATCAAGGTCCGACATTTATGGCTCCTATGAGAGATGGTGGGCAATTAATTTGCGAGACTTGTTATTATAATTTTAATTATGGAAATACTTTTTTGGATGTTGAGCCGGTTGTTTCCGGTGGTGTTGGTGTAAGGCATGTTTTGATGGCAAAGAATCAAAATGGTGAAATGGTTGGCATAAGGCGTTCAACCATATCTTATGTTGAGGGTGCTTATGATAGGTTTGAGGTTGGATCAAAAGTAATTGTTAAATATCGTGGGCGTGGATTGGCTAGTGCGGTTGAAAATGCCTTTTCTCAAGTTTTGCAGTGGTGGGCTGATACTTTCAAAAAAGATGTTGTTGAGCGTGCCAGTAATGAGAATTTGTCAAATCTTTATGAAGCGCGTATTGCAGTTAATGAAGGGTATGGGGATCCTTCATTTGTTACTCATCTCGAAGAAGAACAGCGAAGATGGCAGACTCTTTATGGGGATAGTGGGAAGATGGGTTTTGAAAAAGGGAAGAGGGTGTTTAAGCCGAAGGAAGTAGGGGAAGTGACATAGTGAAATACATGTTTGAATTGATTCTCTTCAATCTGCTGACTTCTTTCAAGAGGAGATTGCATACGCAATCGATCTTATAGTATGGGCCGTCCGGTCGCCTGCGGCGACCTACCGGCCTGCTTCTACAATCAATTTCTCAATATGTAACAGATAGTGATTTTTCTGTGCCGTTGAGAAGTTTATTTTGCCGGTCTTCATCTTGGTGTCGAGTTCGAGGAGTTTGCCGTGGATTCGTTTAAGAGTTTCCGGTTCGTAATTTCGCGCTTGCGCCATGGCGTTTGTGACGACGAATGGGTTTGCTTTGAGACGATCGACTATTTGTTGGCGGTTTAGACTTTTTCTCAACATATCTTTTACTTCAATCAGAATCCTGACTTGGCGGACAATCATGGCGAATATATACATGAGTTCTTCACCACCGTCGATGAGTTCGTTTAGGGTTCTTATAGCTTCCGTCGTGCGGCGTTGGCCGATTTGGTCGGTTAATTTGAAGATACTTGTTTCGGCACTTGCGCGAGTGAGGATATCAATATCTTTTGATGTGATTTCTTGACCGTTTGTGTAGCTTATTAATTTGTCGATTTCGGATGACAATTTCCATAGGTTAGGACCTATTTGTTCTGCAAGATAAGATGCGGCGAGGGTGTTTATTTTTCCATTTTTGCTTATGACTCGTTCTGTTATCCACTTGTTGAGTGCGGCCGGTCTTAAAGATGGGAATTCGTAAATTTTTGCTGTTTTTGTGAGATATTTATATAAGCTCAAGCGTTTATCTGGAGATGTGAGTTCGTAGAAGACCAAGACCGAAGTGTCTTCCACATGCGTGAGGCGTGAGACGAGTTTTTTTTGTTCTTCCGCGGGTTGCTCAGATAGGAAATTTTTTACCAAAATTAATCTTTTTTCGCTAAAGAATGGCATGGAGTCTATCGATGTGATGATCTCGTCAACTTTTACTTTTTCGCCATCCAGTTCTGATATATTGATGTCGCCTTCGTATCTTTTTTCAAATTCTCGTTTCCAGGTTTGGATTTTTTCGTTTATTGAAAAACTGTCTTCTCCATGCATGAAAATCAGGTTGCCGATTGTGGGGGTGGAATTAGGAATTAGGAATTAGGAATTAGGAATTAGGAATTAGGAATTAGGAAAACTATTCTAACAGTTGTAAGTTGTAAGTTACAAGTTGTTGTTGGAGTTTTGCTTACGCAAAACGACTTGATCATATGGCCACTGGGACCGCTAATGAGATTGCATACGCAATCAAACCTTATAATACAGGCCGTCCTCCGCTTCGCTACCGGCTGGCTTCGCTTCCCGTGGCTGTTAATACACATAATTCTCCACTGCCTTTATGATTGCCGATACAGAATGTTGAGATTGATCTATCCTTTGAGAGTTTTCGTATACATTTGCCTTGAATCCGCCGATTGCCTCGTCGGGATTTTCCAAATAAAAAGAATTATCTTCTCGATATTGAGTGTTGTAGATGTATTGCAGGGAGAGTTTAAGTGCGGTTTTGTAGGTTTCTTTCCTGTTATCATCGCCTTGGTATTTTGCCAATTTGATTGCATCACCGATTCCTTCCGAATATGTTGGTGTTCCTCGAAGATTTGAATATGCTCCGATATAATCCTGATAAGGTGCGGATTCTTCTGTGTATTGTTGCTCTATGATCCAGTCTGCCATTGCATATGCCAAATCCGCATAGTTTTCGTTATTCGTCAGATAATATAGTTCCGAAAAAGCCGCTATATCCCATGAAATCATCATGGTTGCCGGTGTTGAATCGAAATAGTTTTTTGTGTATGCATATGATTTTTGAAGTGCGGATAAATATTCCGTTCCTCCCGTTGCTTCGTATAATCTTGTTAATGCCAGGTTTGCTTCCGCCGAATAAACTTCGTAAGCTTCTTTTTCTTCGGTTTTCTCTTCCGGGTAATAATTTTTAAATCCACCATCATCTTTTTGCATGATTAGAATGAATTTGCCGAATTTTTCTGCCAAATCCAATGAGTTCTCGTCTCCCGTTATTTCGTGATATTTTTCAAGTGCTATGATCGCCAAAGCGGCTCCTCCGAGCTTGGCTTCGCCATCGTCTTCTATGTACAGCATTTCGTTTTCGGCTACTGCATATGTCATGAAATAATCTATTCCTTTTTTGCCGGATTCCAGGTATTTTTCATTTCCATAATATTCGTATAGTAGTAGTAGGGAATATGTTGATCCTATGTGCCTTAAGAGGTTGTAATCCGTTGTGTAATCATCTTCGGAAGGAGAATATTCATATTTAAATTTTCCGTTTTCTTCCATTTTACCTTCAAGCCAATCTCCCGCTGTTGATAACATTGTTTCGATATTTTCTCTATCCAAATCATCCGTATATACATTGTATCGATAAAGTTCGATTGATCCTTTTAACTCATCTTCCATGAATGTAAATGCGGTGAATTTATAGAATTTGTTTTCCGAATCCGTGTTGCAGTCTTCTTCAAGGTTTGCTTTCTCGCAAAGGTTTTCAACGAGTGTTGATCGGTCGTAATTATGTGATATTGCGACTCCCGGTAAGAATGTTGCTTTTGTTTCTTCGCCTTGTTTTAGAATAAGTCCGTTTATACCGAGTGTTATATCCGACCATTCGTCGGTATCTTTTACTTCCGTTTCCGGATTTAATATATTTATTACTATCAGGATGTTTGCCATTTCATCCAAATCCAAGTTGTCGAATCTGCCGTCTTTTGTTGTGTTTATGGCGGCTTCTGTTAACGAATTTCCGCTTTGGCATGCTCTTAATTCGTGTGTTTCAAGATTGTAAAGACTTATGAATATTTTTTTCGTTTGTTCCGTGAAAACAGTTGGAATGTTTTGTGGCTGATAAGTTGTTTCATCTGTTAAGTATTGATTTATTGTTTCGCGCGTTGTGTTTAATGCCCATGTTTGGTCTTCTTGTGAAAGATAAATATTGCCGGTTTCCTCCGTTACCGATGCGGTTTCTATTATTGTTTCAGGTTCGGTTTTTAAGATATAAGATAAATTTATACTTAAAAATATCAGGTTTATTAAAATCAGTATGTATAAGACTTTTTTCATCGGGCTGTTTTTTCCGAATAAACGGAAACATATTCGGATATAAAAGGAGGCGTGTTTAGAATTACCCTTTCGTCATATCTGATAACGATTGAGCCGTGGTCGAGTTCAGGTGGGCCGACAAATCCGCTTTTCTGGATAATCGGGTCCATATCTCCGTAAACCGAGCCGTAAATTCTAAGCTGTTCTCCTATCGGGTTTCTTTCGACATCTCCTGCGCTTTTCATTGCTCCGTTTTCGATATAATAAACACCAACCAAATCCAAAACATTGTGGCTTACATAAATATCTCCTTCTCCCAAAACGATTATTGCGAGAGAGGCGAGATCTGAATAGTCGGCATCGTTTGCGTAAAGGTAGTAGTTAAATCCGAAATTCGCGTCTTCGTATTGGATGTCCCAGTTGAGATAAAGATCGGCATTTTTTACGATTATTGTGTGAGTTCCTTTCGGTACCGTTAATTCACCAAGCGTTAATCTGGCATCTGTTATGTCTGTTCCGTCAAAGTAGTAAACATTTTCGTCCGGATCGTTGGAATTTCTTAGTTGTTCCAGATCCGACCATGCGTAAATTGTCATGGATGTTGTTACCGGAGAAACTGTTTGATAATTGTAAGTTCCTCTTGCGATATGGTTTTGTGTATTATCGATTATTTCGCTTACTACCCAGTCGTTTTGTGCGGTATAGAACATCTCTTTTATGTAACTTGAAAAATTATTGAGGACATCTTCCAAGGTGAGTGAGGCTTGTTCTTTTACCATTACAACTCCGTCGCTGTTTGCGAAATCGTTTTCGGCCACGCAAACTATGCTTGTTCCAGCCATTAATTCGTTTTCCAAATAAACATCACCTGCGTTTCTTGTAAGAAGGTATGGACAAATTACTGTCGCGGTTGTTTCCGCGGATAATTGAAATCCATCAACTTCTTGAGCTGTTGCTCGGTTTGTGAAGTATTCGGCAAGGCAAACATCTTCAGGTGGATTTTCGCAATCCAAATCCGAAATTACTCGCGCCGTGTAAGTGATTGTTACCGTACTGCCGTCGGCTAGGTTCATAAGTGTGATTCCGGCGAGTGGATTAGATGCGTCGGCAAGTTCATAACAAGGAGTTGTTGTGTCTTCCGCGCATTCAGGGACGCTTATTAAGAAAGATCCGTCTTCATAATAAAGATAAGATGAAGTTACGCTTCCGTCTGACATATATCCTTCAATGTCTGTTGAAAGTTCGTCTTTTATTAACGTTTGGTCTGATGATCCCGCCGTATAGGTGAGAGTGTAATAAATAAAATCTCGATCGTGGGCGAGTGTTACTGAATCGGATTGATAATATCCTGTGGTGACTCCATCCGTGTAGAAGTTGTAAGATTTGGCTTCTTTTGTTAGTTCGCCTTGGTTGGTTATTTGTGGTGGGACATCATCGTCGTCGTCATCGTCATCATCGTCATCATCGTCGTCGTCATCGTCATCATCATCGTCGTCGTCATCATCATCATCATCGTCGTCGTCTCCAGGAGTAGTTCCAGGCGTATAATCAATACAGTCCTCGCAATATGTTGAATTCTCATCATAAGCATAAATTGCATCTCCTTTTGTTCCATTACAGTAAGTTACCGAATGGTCTTCCGTGCAAAGTGTTCCTATTGCCGTATTCCCGTCGGAATCTGTAAATGTGCCTGTTGTTGTAACTGCTCCTGTCGTTTCATCGTAAGCTTCGTAACAGACTGTTTCATTTCTTACAGATGTGTCCGTGTTGTACTCTTCAACCACGACATCAAAACAACTTGTTGAATAACTGGAGTCGTCATAGACGGCAGGTTGTGTTATGTCGAGTCTGTCGCATACCGGACTGGATGTTAGGTCCTGACAATCATAAGGATATCCGTTTGCGATTGTTATACAGTTGCCGGATGAGTCGATGGCGCAAACATGAATTGTGTCGCCTTCGGCACCGTTATAATAATAAACTTCCGTATCTGTTGTTTCGAGTGGATTTCCCGTATCTCCCGGCCACCAACTGTATCCTTCGCGGAAAGTTCCTCCGGAAGTTGTCCCCGCTGCATTAAGAGCCCAATATCTATATCCTGCGAAATCGTCGGCATCTTCCCAGTTTGTTCCGTCTGTTGCCGGATTATCGTCGATTGTTACTGTTATTGTTCCGTCAGCTTCATCTTGAGTAACTGTGTCGGGTAACATTTCAAGGTCGGCGCAGAATATTGGAGCCGATTCGCTTGTTACTTCATCTTTACAATCATATGGATCGCCATTAGCTACAGTTAAGCAGTTTCCGCGTGAATCTACAGCGCAAGAATATAGAACATCTCCAGCTGTTCCGTCATAGTAATAGACTGAAGTGTCGTCTGTTTCCAAAGGGTTTCCGGTGTCTCCTGGATATGCACTCAATGAGTTTTCTCGGAAATTTCCGGATGAAGTTGTTCCAGCCGAATTAAGTGCCCAGTATTTATATCCTGCGAAATCCGGAGCATCTTCCCAGTCTGTCCCATCTGTTGCCGGATTGTCGTCGATTGTTACATTTACTTTCCCTTCAGCTTCTTCAGCTGTTAGTGAGTTTGGAAGCATTTCGAGGTCGGCGCAGAAGAGGGATTCGCAGATGTAGTTCGTTGTTACCGTGTTTGTGTGATTATTCCAGTGAGTTGATGTTTCGCCATCTTCTTCTGATTCATTCCAATCTCCGGATGATTGGTCATACATCCAGAATTTTACATAAATTGCCGATGTCGTTGTCGCTTCTCCTTCAGATTCTCCATCTTTGAAATTGAAGTAGACATATTCTCCCATGTCTCTGTCATCTGCTGTTGTGTCTGTGTGTCCGTCTCCATCATAGTCGTTTTTTCCTGGGACGAGAGGTTTTCCCGTTGAATCGTCTGTTCCATATGTCCATTCTATGTAATTTTCGTAAACAGCATCTGATGAGTGGTCTCCTTGTACTATTTCTACTGTTGTTCCTCCAAATCCGTCGCTATATCCTCCGTCGCATGATACCCATTCGTCATAACCGCTACATTCTAAATTATCCAGGTCTACATGATCCATGAAGTCATCATGTAGGTATATTCTAAATCTGTGGATTACCATATAGCTGCTATATCCGTCATCAGGTTCCGTAGTGTTTTCATATCCGTGTGCATGAGTTGCGTCCAATGGGTCTTCGCAGACAATTGTTTGTTCCGCATCTGATGAATCCAATTCGATTTCAGATTCGTCACTTGAAGCGTGCGCTATCGTTATTGATGATCCTATTGTGATTAGCAATCCCAATATGAGATGTATGAATGTTTTTTTCATTTTATTCTGTTAAAAACGAAGGTATTGTTTCAATATTTGTTGATTCTGTCGTTCTGTCTATTGCCGGTTTTTCTGTATTGTTTGGATTATCGGTTTTTGTGCATCCGCCAATAACTAACATTATAAGAATTGTTAATGATACGATTGTAATAAATTTTTTCATATTTTAGTCTTTTTTTATTATTGGTGGTATGTGTGTTCTCAATCCAGCTGGTAGTATGCGTGGACCTGTTGTAGTAGTTGTTGTATTCCCATCATCTGCGAATACATCATCTGGTGGCGTATCCGTGCTGTTTCCTCCTTCGAATTCACCTACATCATGATCGAACTCTTCCGGGTCGATTTGTTCATCGTCGACTGCTGCCAATGAGCCTTTTTCGCTAGAAGGTGGTGTCTCTCTCTTATATGTCCCTCCTGTCAAGAATTCATACATATCTTTTCTAACTTCTGCCGGTAATCTTTGCAATGTGACTTCGAGAGCTGAAGCTGTTATGCCCGGAGCGAGTCCGATTTTCATATGTTCGTTTATGACTACTGTTGGGTTGTCGCAATATTCAAGGCTTCCACCATATATTTCCGGCGACATGGTTATTTGCAGTTGCGCTCCATATTCTGTTGTAATTGGTACCGGTAATCCTGTTATTTCTGATGTTCTTAATTGAGTTACCAGTGCTTTGAATTCATCAAAAACTTGTTTGTAGGCCGGTTGTGTAAGTTTTGTAGGGTCTTCGTATATTTCCATCAGTTTTATTGCCGAATCCGGTCCTTTCAATATGTAGTATTGATCTCGTGTCTCCAATGACAGCGATGTTCTCATGAATTCTTTATTTTCTGCAGGAAGTGGTCTTAGTTGTGATAGGATTCTGGCTCTCATTACCGAATCGGTTGAATAGTCTGTTACATTTCTCAATTCTGCGGTTTGCATAGTGTCGAAGCATAATCCTTCAGCACCTTTTTTTGCTACTACCGTGTATATTTCAGCTGTTGCAGGTATTTGCATTGTTCTTCCTGCGTTCGCTTCTATGTCTTTGAGAAGTTGAGTCGCTGTCTCCTCTCCATATTTTTCGACAAGTATTCTTGTGAAGATGGTTTTGTTTCTTTCTCTATATCTTGCTTGTTCCTCTAGATCTCTGTCTTTGTGTGTGTAAGTTTGTTTTCTGATTACGCTTAAAATATATCCCATTTCCAATCCGGTTGCTTTGTAGCCCAAAGCTGTATTTATTGCTGTAATCAGTTTTTCGTAATCTTCTCCTATGTTTTCGTCAAATAAACGAGCGTTTAGACATAATAGTTCGTTTGTTTCGTAGAATTCTACTGCAAATGCTGCGAGTTCTTCTGTTCTTAATTCCGGTTCAGCATCTCTTATATATTTGGCACGGAACGCTTCCATCTTTGTTTGGTATTCGGAGAATCTTATGGTTGTCAGACCGGATTCGACGAGCTGATTTTTTTGTTCTACATATTCTTCCCATGTAAGTATGTTGTCCTGGGTTCCGCTGTGGATATCCAAATTGCTATTATCTCTGAATGAAACAAGTCCGCTGTTTAGATCTTCGAATTGTTGGAAGTTGTTTCTTGGATCAGGATTTGACTTGATTGTTATCCTGGTTTGCTTGTATTCGCCTCCTTCTCTTCTTGGAGTGATGAACTCTTCGCGTGTTATGATTAAATTCTGTCCTTGTAAATGTTCCAGAGCCAAGAAAAGGTCATTTTTTGTCGGAGGTTCTCGATCCCCGGCAATAAGTTTTCCGTTCATGCTCGGATCTATTCTTATGTCGACATTTCCTCGCATACCTTGCAGTTGAAGATTTACTAAACCTTCTTGTGCTCCGGTTCCGGATTCCAAATTGATTCCGCTTGGGTTTAATCCTCTATTGTATGCTTCAAGTTCACCGCTTAACAATTGGTCTATTCCGAAAGTTGTTTCTTCCCGTGCTACTATATAAGGTTCTCCTTCTCCGTATCCCAAAGAGCTTAATGATCTTGATGAAGCGAGGATTTCCGCATCGATTATGACTTGAGGTGTTCCGCCTTGTCTTGCTATTTCTTCTGCGAGTTTTGATTGTAAACTTTCATTCGAAGCTGTGTATAATGCATTCGGATCTGCCGGAACTGAGAAATAAACTTTTGGTTTTCCTGCAAAAGCGAAGCTTATCATTGGCAGTACGAATGGTGGAACAGGGAATACTGATATATTGAATCCTGTTACCAAAGGAGGTCTCATGTTGGCGACCGTTGTGTTTTGTACATTTTGAGCATAGTCGGTGTACATATCCCATAAGACTCTTTCTTGAGTTTTTGGTGATATATTCTTGCTTGCCATTTCTGTTGCGTAGTTTTTGAAGCCCGGCATTGTTTTTATGACCTCTATTTTGTCTGCCATTGTTAGTGTGTTATCTCCTACTAATTCCGTGCAAGTCATATTTCTTGCTATCCCCAATACTCTTTCTCTGTATCTGTCCAAATCCACTTTAGCTCCAATTGTGCCTGCGACGGCTGGAGTTATAGCGCCTTCGGTTAAGTTTATTTTGAATCCTCCATGTACTCCTGCAGATAGGTTCCATGTTCCGCTCTGTACTTCTAATACATGGGATGCGGTTGGTCCTAGATAAAGCGATGTACCTTGGAATCCAGCTCCAACATTCATACTTGTATATAGCCTTACCGTTGGATCGAGTTCTAATGTTCCTGTGCCTCCTATCCCGATTCCACCTTCGATTCCTTGTGATGTATATCCTCCTCCAACGCCTATGTTGAAGGTTATTCCAGGTATCGGTGTTTTTATAGGTATTCCAACTCCGACTCTTCCTCCGGTTATGCCTTCTCCTTCCGTGGATATAATCTCTCCGGCAACCGCGAATAAGAAATGGCTGCTTCCTGTTGTTTCATCAGGTTGTGATTCTATTTGTATTCCGTCTTCGAGTCCTTTTATTACAGCTTGTGCTGTTCCTTCAAGTTGTCCCGGAGATATGGTTCTCATTATTCCGGATTGTTCAAGTTGACCGAATATGTCGCTTACTACTGGATTGTCCGCATATTTGTCTATAATAGCCTGTTTTTGTTCTTCTATTGTTAACATTTCATCCATCTGTCTGCCTCCGCTTATCGCGTAGCCGTTTTGTATGAAGATTTTTTGATAATCGCTTAATTGAGCCGGGTTGGTATCGGTTTGTGTTAGCGCCAATTTGGTCTTCAGTCTTTCTATGTACGGGCGCATTGTTGTCATGCGTTGTTCTCCTAATTCTAGTATTTCCGGGGTTATGTAATCTTCTTTTTCTTGTTCTAGGTCGGCGATTTCCGCGATTCTTTCCGCGGTTTCATGTTGTTCTTGTCTGGCTTCGAGAATCGCGATTTTTTCGTCTATTTTTGCTGCCTTTTCCGAGAGATCTTTCAGTTTTTTATCAAGTTCTTTGATTTTGGTTGAATCTCCTTCTGTTATACGGATTCCGTTCGCTTCCAGGATTGCTACTGTATCCAGGTTTTCGTCTTGGAAGTAGTTGTCTACTCCCGTATTCAGGAAATATTGCAAATCCGAAAGCAACTTGTCTCCTTGTAATCTATCTTTTCCATCCGCTCCGGTGTCGAAATATCTTCTGTGTGTTACCAGGTCTTCCAATGCGGATTCCGCATCTTTTACCATTGCCAAGAGATGCCTATCTGTTTTGTTGTATCGCAGGGTTTTTCCAGCTTCGATTTCTTCCATGCTTAAAGTTTCTCCTCTGTTTGCAAAAGCTCTTGTTGCCAGTTCCCTTGCATATGCCGTTTGATCTCCCCGTGATAACATTTCCATTTTGAAATTATCTGCAGCTTCTCTGTCGAATTCGACCTGTCCTCTTTGTACATCAAGGCTTGCGAATATTGCTTGGAATTTAGGTTCTTCGGTTACTGTCTCATTGAATGTTGATGGCAGTATTTTTAAATATAAATTTCCATCAAGATCGTTTTTGACGATATTCCCGTTTTTGATCAATTGTTCCATCCCGTAGCAGGCTGTAATCAATCTTAATACAAACCCCGCATCCATGTTTTTTATCTGTTTTTCGGAGGCTCCCATTGAGGCGAATACCTCTTTCACTTCTTCCATTACTGCCGTTGTTGTCCCGAGTCCTTTTGTGTTTTCAAGCGTTTCTACGGTTTGTCCTGCGAGTAAAAGATCTATGTCGTAAGTATCCGTTGGATTTTCTACTGCTTCCGTATGAAGTCCTTCTTGCGATTCAAATTGATATGATTGTTGTTGTAAGGCTTCTCCTTCCACAATGTTTTCCATCGCTTGGAGTATTTCGAAAGATTGTACCATTAAGTCTTCGCGTTTTTTCTGATCTTTGGTAAGTCTTTCATATTCTGCTCTAACTGGGGCGCTTTCCGCCTCTTTAATCTCTCTGTTTGCTGTTCTGGTAATTTCTATTAATGCGATTATTGCTGGTTCCGTTCCTGGGATTCTGTCTTCCCATGCCTGTTGTGTTTCGTCGGGTTGTCGTCGTAATGGCTTTTTATCTTCTGGTGTTAGTGCTTTTTCCAATTCTGCTTCTGCATTTGCTTTTGCCTGTGTTGCTTGTTGTAGTTTTTCGTTTGTTTTATCAAAATCAGGCTGGATTTTTTGTATCTCTGTTGAATTTGATTCGTATGTTTTGAAAAATTTGTTTTCGTTCTCTTCGAATACCGATTTGGTTATATCTTTGAAGCTAAGTTTTTTGTTTCCACCTTCTCTTATGGCGTCTCTTAAATCGTTAGGGCTCCATCCGAGCGGTTTATCTTTTATCACTTCGACCAGTCGTTTTGCATTTGGGTCTTGAGTGTCTGCTCTTCTTAACAGTTCTGCCCATTCGTTTACATCTGTTCTACCCTCTCCTCCACGCAAGAATCTAGGTAATTTTACGCTTTTCCCATCGAGAAATTGTTTTGGATTCGATAAAATTGATGTTCTTAGACTATCTTTTGTTTCGGCTACTCTTTGTGCTTGTGTGTCGGCTTGTTGTTGTAATGCTGCGTTTTTTGTCGCTTGTACTGCTGCAAGTGTTGGTGCTCCGGCTGGTGTTATGTATTGGTTTTGGACGGCTTGAAATTCTTGTTGGTTGCGTGCCTGTTCTGCTGTTGAGACGATTACTCTTACCAAATCCTCTTTTAAGCAATATTTTCTGCCTACTTTGTCTGCTTTTATATGGAATGTGCTACTTGGGGGATTAAGTTTTAATAAAGCGGTTAGGTCCATTCCGTTATCGTTTGCTATCGTATCCAGATATTTGTCTTTGATTGCTTCGCTTGGAAGTATTCTTGTCTTTGGGGCTTCCTCATGTATTAATCTTGCATCAAGTTGTGTATCGAGTAATGTGCGTATCATATCTTCTATTCGAGTTTTCTCTTCTTCTGTTGTTCCGTCTTTTTTCGCCACTTCAAATATTGTATTTATTGCTCTGAATTGTGTTTCAAGGTCTGTTCGATCTTTAAGTTGTTCTCTTTTTGCATCTATTTCTTGTTGTACTTCGGTTGTGTAGTCTCTGGCAGCTTCTTCAGCTTGTTGATACACGAACCTTTTATTTTCTCCCTTGAGCATCTCCAGGAAGAAATTTTTCAAGATAGCCATATTTATTTTTGTTATTTTTGCTAATCGAATTATGTAAATCTATTAATTTTACCATAAATTGTTGTTAGTTTCAAGGGCTATCGCGAGATTTGTGTTTGGTAGTGGAGTCTCGTTTTACGGGGCGGAACGAGTTTCTTATTTCGAATGTGGGTGATAAGATATGAACCGATTAATAAAAACAAATATGAATTTTCCAATCATCATCACGAATTTCAAAACCTATGAAGAGGGGACAGGTGCCAAGGCGCTTGAACTTGCGAAAGCTCATGCAAAAGTTGCTACCGAAACCGGTGTGAGCTTTGGAATCGTAGTTCAGCCGACCGATTTGGCTATGTTGTCGGCGAGTATCAGCCTTCCGGTTTTTGCCCAACATATTGATCCTATCGGATTCGGGGCCGGTACGGGTTTGATTTTGCCTGATGCCGTTAAGGGTTGTGGGGCTTATGGGACGATCATCAATCATTCCGAAAGGCGAGTTTCTATGGAACATATCAAGACTGCTGTTGAAATTGCCAAAAAATTAAATTTATTCACGATAGTTTGTGCTGTTGATGATAAAGAGGCTTCGGAAATTGCCAAGTTCGGGCCGGATTTGATTGCCGTTGAGCCACCTGAATTGATTGGTGGAGATGTGTCTGTTTCAAAAGCTAATCCTGATTTGATTAGACGGTCTGTTGAGGCTGTCGGTAAGGGTAAATTATTGGTTGGGGCTGGTGTGAAGACTGGTGAGGATGTGCGAATTGCGATTGAACTTGGGGCGGTTGGTGTGCTTTTGGCTTCCGGGGTCGTGAAGGCGAAGGATCCGGAGGGGGTGCTGAGAGAGTTGGTTGAAGGGCTGAGGAAGTGAAGATAGGACCTAGTTTCTAGTGAAGATAGTGAGCTAGTAAAGATAAAGAAAAGAAGGAATGAGAAAGATTTTAAGAAAAATCAGAATGTTGGTTTATTGGGCGGTTTTGATGATGCCCGTGGTTTTTCCTGTGTATTTTTTGCGATTTTCGGTCGGTGGTGTGCCGATGACTTATGTTGAGGTTGCGGTTTATATTATTTTTGCGGTTTGGGTTTTGAGCGGAGGTGTGAATAAAAAAGTTGTTCAACGCGTGATGCGCGATAAGGTTTTTTGGCTTACCGGTTTGTTTTTGGTTGCGGCTGTTGTATCGGCGTTTATTGTGCCGAAGAGCTTTTTGAAAGTTGATGGTACGGAAATTGAGTCGTTTAAAGTTGCGCTTGGGGTACTGAAAGGATGGGTTTTTATGCCAATTTTGTATGCGATTATGGTTAAGGCTCATGTCGAATCCGATCGTGAAAAAAAGTTGTTGATTTTGGCGCTTGTTGCGTCAGGTTTTTGGCTAGGGTTGTGGGCTGTTTGGCAGGTTTTGACCGGTGGATATTTGACTCTTGATCAACGCGCTTCGGCTATGTACGAATCTGCTAATTATTTGGCGCTTTATTTGGCACCGATTTGTGTACTGTGTGGCGTTTCATTGGTGTCTGTTTTTCGCAGGCGTTTTGATTACAAAAGTGCGATTTCGATTGTTTTATCGCTTATGATTTTTGCAGCTATGTTTTTTACCAAATCTTATGCCGGATACTTGGCAGTTTTTGGTGGGCTAGGGGTGTGGTTTTTGTTGAGTAAAAATTTTACTCGTAAGATTAAAGTTTGGGCTTGCGGCGGGCTCGTATTGGCGCTTGTTTTAGCCGGGTTGTCGCAAGTTGGTACGGAAAAATTTCAAACATTTTTGGATTTTTCGGAAAGGTCTTCTTCAAGTGCGAGAATGCAAATTTGGAATGCGTCCGTTGATATGATTTCCGAGCATCCATTGGTGGGTATTGGATTGGGGCAGTTTGAGCCTCAATATCAGTGGAAGGTTGCCGATTTATATGGCATGGAAACTTATGAGTGGCTGATGCCTCATCCGCATAATTTTTTGCTTGGGATTTGGTTGAATTTTGGACTTCTTGGTGTCTTGGCGATGGTGGCGATTTTGGTTTTGGCGTTCCGGCGTGTTAGGAGTGAGATTTCGTTTATTGTTGCTTGTGCCCTTGTAGCTGTTTTGATTCATGGGCTTTTCGATATGCCTTTTATGAAAAATGATTTAGCGATGGAGTTTTGGGTTTTGATTGTGATGATGGGGGAGGTTATTTCAGGGAGAGTGGTTAAGGGTGCCGGGTTGGGAAGGAAGCTGGGTTTCCCCACTATAAATCTTGATGTTGAAGGCGAGTCCGGGGTGTTTTTGACGCGCGTTTTTATGGATGGGGTTGTGTATCGTGGAGTGATGCATAGGGGAGAGGCGTTTGGTCGTGGCTATTCGTGTGAAATTTACCTGTTGGATTTTGAAGGTGATGTTTATGGGAAAAAAGTTGTGGTTGAGGTTGGTAGAAAGATTCGGGATACTAAAAAGTTTTCTGATACCGAGGAGTTGAAGGAGCAAATTGCGAAGGATGTTGCGACCGAGCGGATACTTTGATTTTTCTCGATATCGTTAATGCCAGTCTTTACATAAATGCGCTATGATTTAAGGCAACAGTTGACTGTAAACTTAACAGATTCGGACCGAATCGCGTACTAGACATAATGCCAATTTTAGCCTTGAATTCCGCCGGCGAAATCGCATGATCCATAATAGGACCACGGGACCGTTTTGCTTCCCATGGTCTCTTGAAAAACCTCTCGAAATCCGTTACTCTGGCATCCGATGTTAGATTATCTTCGAAAACAAATACCAGAAATACATCCGATAAGACTTTTCTACTATAAGGTGGTGGCGATTTTTGCAGCTTTTTATTATAGGTTCCCTTCCCGTTATTTGAAGGTTATTGCTGTTACCGGGACAAAAGGTAAAACGACAACTTGCAGTTTAATTGCGCAGATTCTTGAAAAGGCTGGTTATAAGGTTGGGGTTATGTCGACTGTGTTTTTTCAGGTGGGTGATAGGAAGTGGGCGAATTTAACCAAGCAGACGACTGTTGGCAGGTTTGAACTTCAGAGATTGCTTAGGGAGATGGTTGATGAGGGTTGTCAGTATGTGATTCTTGAGACTTCTTCTCACGCAATGTTGCAGTCGAGGTTATGGGGTGTGAATGTCGATACGGCGGTTTTTACCAATTTGCAAAAAGATCATCTTGAATATCATGGTTCATTTGATGCTTATCGTGATGCAAAGGGTATGCTTTTTGATAAGTTAAACAGATCTCAAAGGAAATCAAATGTGCCGAAGATTTTTGTTGTAAATTCGGATGATCAAGCATCTGAATATTTTCTGCGTTTTCCCGCTGATCAGAAATATTCTTTTGGGCTTAAGAAAGGTATTTATATGTCAAAAGATGTTAAATCTTTACCGAATGGTTCGAAATTTAAATATGCGATTCCGAATGGTGAGGCGGAGATCCAATTCTCGCTTCCCGGTGTCGTTAATGTTTATAATGCTACTGCTGCTGCTACGGTTGCGGTTTCTGAACATATAGGTCTTCAAACAATCAAAACTGCTCTTGAAGGATGTACGGCTGTTCCTGGGCGAATGGAACCTGTTGATTGTGGGCAGCTTTTTTCTGTGATTGTCGATTATGCTCATACTCCGGATTCTTTGCAGGCTTTGATTGATGTTTTTAGACCTCTTACGACCGGTAGGTTGATTTTGATTTTTGGTGCGACAGGAGGTGGACGAGATAAGGCGAAAAGACCTGTGATGGGAGAGGTCGCAAATAATGGTTGTGATGATATTATTTTGACCGATGATGATCCTTATGATGAGGATAATGTCGCAATAATAGAACAGATCGCAGGTGGCATTAAACGTGAGGAGGGAGATAGGTTGTGGAAGGTGCCTTCCAGGAGAGAAGCAATTCGTCTTGGCTTGTCTATGGCGCGTGAAGGTGATACAATACTTATTGCTGGAAAAGGAGCGGAAGAATTTCAAATGACTCGAGAAGGTAAAATTCCGCACGATGATAGGAAAATCGCAAGAGAGTTTTTGAGTAAGGAAAGTGATGTGGAGATTGGGGGATGAATACCGAATTCCGAATTCCGAATACGGAATACCGAATTGCTAATTATACTTTAATTTTATTATGATGGATGGTTTTCTTGTGATTGATAAGCCGAAAGGCAAAACTTCTTTTGATATAGTTGCTGATTTGAGGAAGATTCTTAATGAACGAAGAATTGGTCATTTGGGGACTCTTGACCCTATGGCTACTGGGGTTTTGGTGATTGCAATTGGGCGAGCTACCAAGCTGAATGAGTTTTTGATGATTATGGATAAAGAATATTATGCCGAAATTGTTCTTGGTGCACGAAGTAATACTTGTGATGCGGAGGGTACTATTGATTATAAACCGGAATATATTAAGGCGATTTACAAGGAGAAAAAACCCGAGTTGGATTTGAAAAAAGTTATGGTTGAACTGGAGAAGTTCAAAGGGGTGATTGATCAGGTGCCACCGCAATTTTCGGCTATTAAAGTGAATGGCGAAAGGGCTTATCACTTGGCGCGACAAGGGTTGCCTGTCAGATTGCCTTCGAGAAAAGTAAAAATTCATGATATTACGGACATTGGGTTTAGGGTTGATGAGTATGGTTATGGGATTTTACTTGAAGGGATGGAGCATCCTGTGATGTTGCCGGTTGTGAATTGCAAGATACGATGTGGAAGTGGGACTTATATAAGATCTATCGCTCGTGATTTGGGTGAGAAGTTAGGTTGTTTTGGGTTTTTGGGTGGGCTTAGGAGGACCAGGGTTGGGCAGTTTGATTTGGAGAATGCGGTTAAGGTGGAAAATCTTAAGGCGGAAACCATTGAGTTGATACCGATGGATAATGTTTTGGAAGGATGGGCGAGAATGGATTTGAATCGTGCCGATTATGATAGGATTATGAGAGGGCAAAGGATTAAAGTTGGAGGGAGTTTTGAGGGGAGTTATGTTTCCGGATATTATGATGGAAAGTTGGTGAGTATTTTGAGATATGATAATAAATTGGGGAGTTTGAAGGTGTATAAGAATTTGTAATGGTTTGTAATGCAATGTTTTCCTCAATATAGTATCTGTATAATTGCGGTACACTTTTTTTATTTATGAAAAAATATGGAAAATCTTGTTGCTCAGGCAAAGTATGATCAATCGGCCTTCTCGGAATTGTATAGAATGTATGTAAAGAATGTTTATAGTTTTTTCTATTCATATTTAAGGGATAAACAAGATGCGGAAGATCTTACCAGTCAAACTTGGGAGGTTGTTTTGAGAAAAATTTCCGATTTAAGATCGGATGAAATTAAGGTTTTTAAGGTTTGGCTTTTTCGGATAGCGAAAAATAATTTGAATAAGTTTTTCTTCAAGAAAAAAATCACAAGTTTTATCAATATTGATGATCAAAAAGATCTTTTACCTTCAAAAGAACCTTCGCCGTATGAAGTTGCATATCAAAAAGAAACATCAGACGAGATTTTGAAATATATTCATATGTTGCCCGATAAGCAAAGGAGTGTGATTTTGCTTAGATATTCCGGTGGGCTTAAGAATTATGAAATTGCTGAAGTTTTAAAAATGTCGGAGATTAATGTTGCGTCTAATATTTCCAGAGGGCTTTCAACTTTAAAAAATCATTTAACCTCTTTAAAATGTATAGATTAAATCATGAACCGGATAAATTGTTTGTCGATTCGTTAGAAGCCAAATTAATGAAAAAATATTCTCGCAAGTCGTTTGGGTTCGGTATGAAAATCGTTTATTCGTTTGGTGTTCTGGGTTTGTTTATGGGCGTTTTGTATTATGGATTTTTGAATAATGTCGACCCTGTTCGTGCTTTTTTGGATCAAGCCGCCGAGAATTATAATTCGCAGACTAATGTTTTATATGAAGTGTTTAAATTTGTTGATGCCGAGAGTTCCGACGAGACAATTATGTATAGTTATTATGCTCCCGATGGAAGCGTGTTGCGTATTGATGAGTATTCGGATGGTACGAAATGGTATGATATGTTGTTGGCCGATGGCAGATATGTTCGTAATGATTTCCCAAATGGTAGTTTTGTTTGTACCGACTTAATTGAAGATGATTCCTTTGTTTATAGATCGTTTCTGCGTGTTGCCGTTGATGATTATTCGAAATATGAGATGTGGGGTGGCGTAGATGAAGAGTCAGTTATTGTTGATGAAAATTACAGCCTTGATGCTGTGTATCTTGAGGAGTTGGATCAGGCTATGATTTTTACCGATAGTGCGAAAGATGTTATTTCAAGCCTTATTGATTCAGATCAAATCCAATATGAAGTTACGGATGATGAATATGTTTTTACCTTGCCGGCTTATTGGAGTCCTGAAAATCAGGAGATGAAATATTTTTTCAATAAAGATACATATTTGTTAAATAAACAGGAGCATTACTATGATGGGGAGATTGCCGATACTCGTTATTATATTGAATATCGTTATCTTGATGAAAATGAGGTTGGGGGGGTTTTTGATCCTGAAACTTATGGGTTGGTTGAGTATGCTGATTATAGCGATTGGCCGGAATTGTATCCGGAGACCGGATGTTATTATGAAAATGGTCAAAAGATGAATGATTCGGAGCGAGATGATTTTTATACAGGTCTACCTGAAGAGTTAATAACTTCTTTTGAGAAGCAGATAGCTGATGTTAATACGGAATTGTTTGGTGTCCAATTGGATTTGTCTTATCTGGAAGATGAAGCGAATTGGGAAACTTATGTGAATCAAACTTATGGATATTCAGTTTTGTTGCCTTCAGATTGGGGTTGGATAGGGGAAATGATGGGATTTGGAGATTATTATGATGATATGACAATAATTGGACCGGCAGATGGTTATGAATATTCTAAATATCAGATTTACTTGGAGGCTTGGAATGATATGAATGCCGGTAGGGAAGAAGATGAATCATGGGTGGATTTTTATGAGCGTTTAAGATTAGATGGAGTTTCCAATAGCAAGGAAGTCGGGGATGGATATGTAATTTATAAATTATCCAATCCTGACGGGACGATAGATGAATATAAATTGTTTGAGCTTGAAGAGGGGATTGTGGTTTTCGGATACGATAGTGATTCATGGGTTCATCAAAAGATAGTTGAGTCTGTTGAAGTGTTGTGAGGTAGGGAAGCTGTCAGCTTACAGCTAACAGGTAGGAAGCGGTTGCTTGAAAGGCAACCGTTTCTTGCGCTTTTTTCATGTTTTTTTAATGTGCGTGTGGTTTACTTGACTTGGTCTGGTAGTTTTTATATAATTTAGTTAGATTAATCAATTTAACTAAATTCATTATGCAATATGCGTTGTCTATGTTTAATACAGGTCAGATAACTCTCCCCAAGAAATGGAGGATGAAATTCGGAACGAAGAATTTTATAGCCGAGGAAACCGATGATGGTTTGCTTATCAAGCCTTTGGTGAAAGATGAAACTGTGTTTTATGAGGACAAAAACGGGTTTGGAATATATTGCGAGAAAGGACTTGATACGGAAAAGATTTTAAAAACAATTGAAAGATTAAATGGATAAGATTCAGAAATTCTTGGCTAAATTGAGTGCAAAAGAGCGCGAGTTGGTTGCGGTTTTGATTAAGAGGGCGATTTGTGGGCAGTTGAATGGTTTAGATGTGAAAAAACTGAAAGGTTTTAAAGGCCTTTATCGGATTAGAGAAGGGAAGATTAGGGTTGTTTTCGAGAAAAGCGTTTTGGGGAATAAGGTTGTTAATGTTGATTTTCGGGGGAGGGTGTATGTAGGCTTATAGGTTATAGTTTGTAGACTGAAGCGGGGATTTTTTCTGCAATTCTGTTCTCTGTAATTCTGTGTTAAAATCTCCTTATGAAGATGATTTATCTTTATTCGGGTTTGGTTTCGTTTGTGATGTGTCTTGCGCTTACTTGGGGTGCGCTTAAGGTTTTTCCGCGAATTGGGATGATGGATAAGCCGCATAAATATGGATTAACTAGGGCGCCGATTCCGTATGCCGGTGGGGTGATTTTTTATATTGTGTTCTTGGTTGTGGTAGGATTTTTTGCTGATTGGAATTTGCAGATTGCCGGAGTTGTTTTGGGAGCGTTAATTTTACTTATTGTGAATCTTATTGACGATTTGAAAGCTCTGTCGCCTTGGCCGAGGTTGATGGCACAGGGATTGGCTGCGTTGGTTGTAGTTCTGTCAGGAGTGAGGGTTGATCATGTGACGAATCCGTTTGGAGGTGCTATCGATTTGAGCGGATTGGATATAAGTTTTGGGGTTGGGGTGCATTTGGTTTCAGTTTCGTTTGTCGGGCTTTTCGTTACGGTTGTTTGGATTCTTGCGATGGTGAATACTATGAATTGGCTTGATGGTCTTAACGGATTGCCGAGTGGTGTTACGGTAATTGCGGCGACGACTATTTTTGCGTTGGCGATTAGACCTGACTTCCATGCGATTGATCAGACGCAAACGGCAATTTTGGCGATTTCCGTTGTTGGTATGGCACTGGCGTTTTGGTTTTTTGATTTTTCTCCTGCAAAAATTCTAATGGGGGATACCGGCAGTATGTTTTTTGGATATATGCTTGCGGTTTTGGCCATTTTGTCGGGAGGAAAAATTGCGACAGCTTTTTTGGTTATGGGCTTGCCGTTAATCGATTTTGCGTGGGTGATTGCGCGTCGAGTGATTGAGGGAAAATCTCCTTTCAGGGGTGATTTAAGGCATTTCCATCACAGGCTTGTTGCGGCTGGAATATCGGAAAGGAAATCTCTTTTTGTTATATATGCGGTGTGTGCTGCGTTCGGTGCTACGGCTTTATTTTTGGGGACGGCTCAGAAATTGGTTGCCGTAGTTGTGCTTGGTGTGATGGTGGCTGGGGTTGGAGTTTGGTTGACATGGGGAAGTGGAAGAAGTGACATAGTTAAGAAGTAGGATTAGTGAACTAATGAAGAGGAAGTCGTTTTTTCTATTGAGGAGATGAGGTAATTTGAGTATCATTGCCCTCCTTTAAATTTGTGCAACAAAAATATGTCCGAAACTGTTCGTAATATTGAAACCGGAATGCG
>Ga0172379_10003094_pt1 | contig 27367 bp, 27 predicted proteins | sample GrowelOW334metaG_FD_119756 | JGI IMG/M metagenome (GOLD analysis project Ga0172379, IMG submission 119756) | Groundwater microbial communities from an aquifer near a municipal landfill in Southern Ontario, Canada - Groundwater well OW334 metaG | ecosystem: Environmental > Aquatic > Deep...
AATACCTATTTCATCACTGTCGGCACTCCTTCACGAAGCGACGGGAGCGTTGATATGAAATACGTGAAATCCGCCGTACGCATGCTTGCGCCGTATATGAAGTCTCGGGATGTCATTGTCTCAAAAAGTACTGTCCCTATCGGTACAGCGGTCGTAATACGGCGACTGATTTCTAAAACATTTACGGGAGATTTTTCAGTTGTTTCAAATCCGGAGTTTTTGCAGGAAGCGCGCGCCATTGAGTCTTTCGTCCGCCCTGATCGAATCATACTCGGGTATGAAAGTAATGCCCCGCGATGGGCGGTTCAGCGCATGTCTCGGGTCTACCAGCGCATCAAGGCGCCGGTTATTGAAACGGATAATCGTTCAGCTGAACTTATTAAGTACGCGGCAAATGTCTATCTTGCCGGCCAAATTTCTTTTATTAACAGCATCGCGCGTCTATGCGAAGAAATTGGCGCAGACGTAGATATTATTTCAAGGGCATTACGTGCGGATAAACGTATTGGCGAGCGCGCATTTTTGAGCGCAGGGATCGGATACGGCGGGTTATGTTTTCCTAAAGATGTGCGCGCCCTAATCAAAATTTCTCAACGGATTGGTTATCACTTTGATTATTTGAGCGTTATAGAAAAAGTAAATAAGGAACAGCGTACATTTTTTGTCAATAAAATACGATCGGTGGTGAAGAGGCTCAAAGGGAAACACATAGCCATTCTTGGACTTTCATTTAAGCCCAAGACAGATGATATTCGGGATGCTCCCTCGCTTGATGTTATCCGCATGTTGATGCGCGGCGGAGCGCATGTACGCGTACATGACCCTGTTGCAATTCCTCACGTTAAAAAGCTATTTGGTGATACAATTCGGTACTATACGAACCCGTACTCTGCGCTTCGTGGGGCTGACATTATGGGCATCGTTACTGAATGGCCTGAGTACCGGAAGCTCGATTTAAACAAGGTGAAACGAATCATGAAAAAACCCAATATCATTGATGGGAGGAATATATTTGATCCCCGGCGTATGGCTGCCCTGGGGATAACCTATAGGGCGATTGGGAGAGGGTATTTCGCAGATCCGTTGGTTGTGACCGGAAAAGGATGAGAATCATGCGTAGATCAACATTTTTGTAATTTAATTATCGTAACTGAACCCAAACAGATAAAGAAATGAAGACTGTCGTGGTTATTCCAGCGTTGAATGAAGAGCAAAGAATTTCAATGCTTCTCCGTGAGGTGCTTCGTTACGCTGAGCAGGTCGTTGTAGTCGACGATGGCTCATCAGATCACACCTATGACGTCGCTCAACGTGCAGGACAGGGGGTCATAGCACTGCGCCATCGTTTAAACCTAGGAAAAGGCTCGGCGCTCAAGACCGGTTGCGAAGCAGCTTTACGTCTGCATGCTGATCGGGTTGTATTGATGGATTCCGACGGACAGCATAAAGCATCTGATATACCGCGACTATTAAAAAAAATGGAAACACAAAATGTAGATATTGTTTTTGGATCGAGGAAAATTGGAAGAGCGATGCCGTTGGTGATGATGATAGGGAACGCATTTTTATCTCGTCTTACATCTGTACTTTTTGGAATACGTATTTCAGATACGCAAAGCGGTTTTAGAAGTTTCCGTGCGGATGTGTATTCCAAAATCAAATGGGATTCTCGAAGGTATTCTGTCGAAACTGAGATGATCGTGAATGCTGGGAAACACAAGCTGAAATTTGCTGAAGTAGAAATTGAAACCATCTACCACGACAATTATAAAGGGACGACATTTATAGATGGTATCCGAATATTTCTTAATATATTAATGTGGCGAATAATATGATTGGTATTCAAATTGTAGCGATTATTTTTGCACTGGGGATGATCTATTTGAGTTTTTTGCATTTTCGCAGAGGTGAGTTTGGAAAAATTGAATTTGCATTATGGCAAATTCTATGGGTCGGCTTGGGTGTAGTAGTGATTTACCCGCAAAGTGTCCGATTTATTTTGCGTGCGTTCAGTATATCCCGCACCTTTGATCTCGTTGTGGTTATCGGTATCGTAGTGTCATTTGGTGTGACATTCAGAAATTACGTTATAGTGAAAAGAATTGAAAAAAGAGTTGAAGAATTTACACGGGAGGAAAGTTTGAAGGGCGTGAAGAAATAAACACATTATGCGCGCAGATCCGCTTGTTTCCGTTATTATTTTAAATTACAATGGCAAAAAGTTTTTAGAGGTGCTCATACCCTCCCTTTTGCGTCAGACATTCACTTTTTTTGAAACTATTGTCGTCGATACGGGATCAACAGACGATTCATTACAGTTTCTTTCACAGTACTCGCGTAGTATTATGACCTTGTCCTGCTCAATTAATAGTTTTTCAGCGGGCAATAATGCGGGTATACGCAAATCCCGTGGTAAGTATGTACTTACTCTTAATAACGACGTTGAGTTGCAAGAAGATTTCCTGCAAAAACTCGTAGCTGTGGCAGAAAAATCTAGTTCGGGGGTTGGGATGTGGGCATCAAAAATTCTCAATTACTATGAGCGTGCCACTATCGATAGTGCCGGTTTAGCTATGTATGGTGATGGGATTAGCAGGGGACGAGGACGAATGCAGAAGGATGACGGACGGTTTGACGCCGAAGAGGAGGTATTTTTCCCTAGCGGATGCGCTGGGCTCTATAGAAAAGTGATGCTCGATGCGATTGGTTTGTTTGATGAGGATTTCGAGTTTTTTCTTGAAGACAGCGATCTTGGATTGCGCGGTCGATTAGCAGGTTGGAAATGTATCTATGTTCCTGAGGCAAGGGTGTACCATATGTATTCTTCAACGATAGGTAAATACTCTGCACGCAAGGCATTTCTTGTTGAACGAAACAGGGTATGGCTTGTCGCTAAACTTTTTTCTCCGTCGTTAATTTTTTTAAGTTTTTTGTATACGGGACTTAGATATGGTTACCAAGTTTACGGTGTTTTTTCTAAAAAGGGTTCAGCGGCAAAATTAGCTGATAATGTTTCAAAAATGAGTGTCGTGGGAATTGTTTTAAAAGCGTGGTTTTTTGCTTTACTAGGGTTGCCAAGGATGTTTAAAAAAAGAAAAACGCTTTCTAATTATACCAGAATTACTCACGGACAAAGGGTTGACTTGCTAAAGCGCTTTTCTATGTCTGCACACGAGCTAAGTCTTGCTGAATAGCGTATGCGTGGTTTGAAAATTGCTCATGTCACGTCGACGTTCCCACCTTATGAAGGTGGGATTGGAAATGTTTGCCTGCATCAAGCGCGAAGCCTAAGTGAGCGCGGCCATACAGTAACGGTATTTGTACCTCAAGCGAATAAAACGGAGAAGCGGACGTATTATCCGTTTACGGTAAAATATGTTAAACCGATTTTTAGCGTAGGTAATGCCAGTTTTATTCCCAGTCTTCGTGGAGCATTGCACGGTTTTGATATCATTCATCTGCACTATCCGTTTTTTGGAGGAGATATTTTTGTACGATGGGCTGCACGAAAATACGACATACCGTATGTTATGACTTACCACGTGGATATTTCTGGAGACACGATATTACGGAAGACTATTTTTTTTCTTTACAATCGATTATTCAGAAAAAAAATGATTGACGATTCAAAAAAAGTTCTTGCACTCACTGATGCGCATATACGTAATTCTCAGATTTCTACTATGAAATGTCTTGCAGAAAAAATTGAGGTTGTGCCGAACGGTGTACTGCTAAGTGACTTTTTGGGTGTATATGAAAGACGTAAGTTAAGAAACAATTATGGGATTCCTGAATCCGCGGCAGTAGTGTGTTTTATCGGTGCTCTTGATCGGGCGCATTTTTATAAAAGACTTGATTTACTCATAGAAACTGTTCCGTTGCTGCGTGAAGAGGCATATCTACTTGTCATTGGTGATGGAGATATGCGTCATACCTATGAAAAATTGGCAAAACGGCTGGGTTTGCTTCAACGTATTATATTTGTGGGTGGTGTTATGAACAGTAAAATCGCGAGGTATTTAGATGCTTGCGACCTTTTAGTTTTACCGTCTGACAATGAATCATTCGGCATGGTCATTATTGAGGCTTTTGCAGTAAAAAAACCCGTTGTAGTGAGCAATTTACCCGCCCTAGCCTCTGTTGTGCATGACGGTGTCGATGGACTTTTATTCGAGCAGGGGAATAAATCCCAGCTTTCAGAAAAAATTAATTCATTAATTTCAAATAAAGCGTATGCGCAAAAAATGGGGAAAGCCGGATATGAAAAAGTACGTACTCAGTACACATGGAATCTCATCGCAGAACAATTAGAGAATATATATGCATCTGTAATTAATAACGCAGGATAAAAGCGCTTCTCTATCTGTTAAGAAATATGGATTTTTACAAAAAACATAAAAAAAGTATAGTTGCATACACCCTTTTCTTTTCTGTTTGCCTCGGCATATTGATTTTTTTGTATCCAGTTCTGAAGCCAGTTCCTCCTGGTGTTGATGCGGCAGTATATATTAATGATGTGCACTGGATCATAGATCATGGCACGCTTCCCGCACCTTACCAAGTGACATATCACGGGTCTGGTGCGTATACTGCACCGCTGACGGACTTGAATCTCTCACTCCTTGCCCTAATCACGGGCCTTGATGTCGTTTTTCCACTTTTCTCGCTGTATCAGCTATTTTTAATTCTGCTTCTAGTTATAAGCTGCTATCTGGTGGGACGCATATATGGAAATTTTTTTTCCGTATTATTACCCGTTGCCGTGCTGGGTAGTTTTTCAATTGGTCGTCTCTTTATTGGATCTACAGTATCAAACCTTTTAGCCTTTACGTACATCGGTTTTATTTATTATTTTTCGCACGCATATTTTACCAAGAGGAAAAAGGCATACCTAGTACTCATCATTTTACTTTTAGTTTCGCTTTATCTGACCCACAATTATTTGACCGCACCGATCTTCATCTTTTCATATGCGGTATATGTATGTTTACTTTTTATCATGAATAGTGAACTGAGGAGTATGATAAAAAAAACTTTTTTAAGCATCAATATAAAAGTCCGAACAGCAAGCCTGATTGCGATCGTCATGGCGTTTTCATATTTTTTGAAGCTGTATATACCGATTTTTAAAGAAGCAAAAAATGTATTTTGGCAGTCAGTTTCCTCGAATAAGTTCATGGGGATAATCCCGCTATCGGAATTTCATAAACATCTTGGACACTTTATATTCACACTTGGTATGCTTGGGCTTTTATTTTATGTATTACAGTACAAAAGAAACATGAAGTCCTCTCGTTTATTGCCAGCCTTATTTTTTGTCATTATTGCAATATTATCTCAAACATACCATATCGGAGTAAATTTTTACTTTGAACGAGTTGTTTTTCTTGCCGGGACGTTCATTGCCATTTTTGCAACCTATTTTATGGCACACTTACTTCAGATGCGGCTAAGCAAGAGGTACGTGATTGTGGTTACTTTCATGTTTGTCATTTTAATTGTTTCCTTGGCTGGGAACAGAATGAGCAGTCTCTACGATGCCTCCAATAAAATCACCGAACCCCAGATTAAAGCATTACAACTTCTTAAGAGTGTTTCTGACAAGAACGATATAGTGTACTCAAATATCAATGCCGTTTCTGAGACATATCATGATAGCATGCTGAGCGATCGTGATATTTACTATTTTTCGACTAGTCTTAGCCTGTGTCGTACCAATGATTCTAGGTGTATTGCATTGAATACTCCCACAGAGGCATCAAGTATTCATTTTTTCAAAAACAACAATATTAGGTATTTTCTTTTTCTAAAAAACAGCTACGAGGGAAACGGAAAGCTTGATGTGCTGATTTCACAGTATAAAAATCAGTATTACACATCTATTTTCAGCGGAGAGGGAGTTGAATTATTTAAATTAATCTAGATAATTAATATACATATGCGATTGTCGATTATTACGCCGTCATTTAATCAGGGTCGATTTATTGCTCAAACTATTGAGAGCATACTTAATCAGCCCTCTGGATTGGATTTGGAGTTTATTATTGTAGATGCAAAGTCAACTGATGGGACTGCAGGCATAGTAGAAAAATATCGGTCGTTGATTGAAAAAAAAGGCATCCGGTTTAAATTTATTTCGGAGCCCGATCGTGGGCAATCAGATGCTATTAATAAAGGCTCTAAGCTTGCAACAGGTGAATTGCTGACCTACTTAAATTCTGATGATTACTATGAGCCTAATGTTCTTGGTGAAGTAGTAAAGGCATCTACAGAATTTCCTCATGCTCAGTGGGGTTTTGGAGGATGGAAGTTTGTTGATTTAGAGGGACGCGAGTATATTTCAAGAATTCCTATGTCGTATTCTAAAACAAAGTTACTATGTTTTGATACAATTGTGCAACCAAGTTGCTTCTATAAGAGAGATTTTTTTCTAAAAAGCGGATTGATTGATGAGAAGCTGCACCTTTCAATGGATTACGATCTATGGCTTAGAATGTCTGCTACTGAAGATCCAATAACAATACCTTTTGTTATTTCTAATGCACGGTACTACATGGAGACAAAAAGTGCGACAAAAACCATGAAACATCTTTTTGAATCTTTTCAACTTCAAAAAAAATATTCAAAAGGACTTGGTATACGGGTACTTCAGTATTTTTACCTCTTGAGAGGGATTGCCGTTATTCTTTTTGGGTACGATATCAGCGTACGTATTGAAAAAAAACGTCAAAAATTATTACACAGTTCTTGAGAGTCCATGCCCAAAACGGGAGGTGAAGATTACCGGTCCGTTGTTTTTTTGGGTTTTTGGCCTTCTAGTACAGTGTCGTAGAGTTCAGAAACATCTGTAAATCGAATGGCGTTTTTTTTCAACCAGGCAATATCTTGATTCCACCATTGTTTTTGTTGCAGGAGGAGTATCCTTTCTTTTTCAAATCGGAATTTGATAATGCGGGCAGGTACTCCGCCAACAATTGCGTAGGGTTCAACATCCTTAGTTACCACAGCACCGGCGGCAATAATCGCGCCATCGCCGATAGTAACTCCATCAAGCAGTATCGCGCGTGCGCCTATCCATACGTCATTTCCAATGACTGTTGTTTTATGTTCTTCAAACAAATTTTTAGTAACCAATGATATTTGAGATTGCCCTTGAGTCGAATAAAAAGCCGGATGAGTAGATACATTGGATATGGGATGCGATCCAAGTCCACACATGACCTCGGGTCCAATTGAGCAGAATTTACCTATGTGCGAATTGTGAATATGTGCATGAGGTGCGAGATAAGTAAAATCATCTATCGTAGTGTCTGTAAGGTGTACATGTTCATATATCGTGTTATATTTTCCAAATCGACAATTTTTAATGACCGCCATATTTCCGATAGAAAGGTGATTACCAAAATTCGACCATTCAAGCGCAAGCGCCACAAGGAGTCGCTTGACGTAAATGGTGACCGGGTTTAAGAAAAGTTTCTTCATAATGAGTGATTATGACAACTTGAGACGTTCAAATGCATCGATGTACGATTTAGTGCTCGCATTATATATTTTTGCACCCTGTTTTTTTGAATATTCATCTAACTCGCGGTATCCCTGAAACATTTTCGCTAATGCAAAAAGCAGATTATCCATACGGTAGGGAACCGACTCACCAGGATCTTGAAAAAAAGGAGAAAAATGCGCCTCTTCTTTGTCTTGGAAACGTTTATTCTTTAGGTAGAGTATATTGTCGTTTCCTACAAAAAAACTTTCATGCCAAGAATGATCTGCGCCCACAAGGTATGACTGTCGTATGCCGACATTAATTGAGACAAATAATGCAGCGACAATAACATTTTGCATCGGCGGAATTGCTAAATTCTTTTTGTAGAGGAAAAAACGCAAACGCTTATTACAGTTTATTTCAGTCGTGTTAATGTAGCAAATTGAAATCTTATTGTTTTTTTGGGGCAGGTCATTGAAGTAATTCCATTTTTTTGCAGCATACGGCATTATTATTGTCATGTCCCAGTCGACGTTCTGAATCATTTTTTTTCGGTAGAGTTCAAGTTGTTTCCTAATTCTTTCGGATGTTGATCTCGTCCAGTATGCCGGATCGGTAAATACGTAAATCCCTGGTTTGATTTTTTCGAAATAATCTGATGCTGCAAAATCATTGACACAAATGCAGTTCTTGTTTTTAAAAAAATCCAAGTATGTTGAAAGCGTGGGTAAAAGAGAGGGTCCGTTACCAAGAATGACCGCAGGTTTTGATGAATCAATGTGGATCCGCTTGATTGGACGCCCTAAATGTGAAAACAACAGAACCTTGATACATGAAGTAAGAATGTTAGCGAGGTCTATAATGAATCTGGCAATATATGCAGTCATACGTTATCCAATGAATGGACTAATTGTACTATACGATCAGATGCTTGGCCATCAAGAGCTCCCCACAAGGAGCTCACTTTTTTTTGTTCATTTTTTAGTGAATGAATTTCTAGCGGATTATGGATTAATTGGTCAATAGTCTGATGAAAACTGTTAAAGTCATTTATTAAGGTCACTCCGGGCACATCTTTGTATTCATCATAGTCATACTGGTATACGTCATAGTTAATTACTGGTATATTCGAGCATATTGCCCATTGTATCGTTGCAGACACGCTTGCTACAAAAAGATCTGCCAAAGCAAGCACGTTGACAAGCTGTTCATCGCAAACCCGGATGTTTAATTTCTCCTCGTGGGTGAATAGATTTTTTTCAACAGATGGGTGGACACAAATAAGTATATTTGCCTTCTCGTCTATGTCTAGTGCATCAATCCATTTGCGAACTAATTCTTCGTATGTTTTAAATTCACACTGAGGCCTTCCGCCGGTATATGTAAGAAAATTCGGCGGTAAAGCTGTTACTATTAAAGGCTTTGATTCAGAAAAGCCATATTTTTTGTACAATTTTTTTTGAAATTCACTCTGGCTATTCTGAGTAGTATATAGGATATCATGTTCTAACGATCCGGTTACAATTGTTTGATGTTTTGGAAGCCCTAAATTCTGCGCGATCATGTTCATCGCTTTGCTCTCTAGCGCAATACAGTCAGCGCGCCCGCTGTGCAATATCCATGGATGGGGAGGGGAAATCTGTAAAAGCTTTTTTATAATGATCTTTGAAGGGGGGAGGCGAAGTAATTTTTTCCCTTTATAGTTCAAGACCCATTCTGGAAAAAACTTCCCAATGAATCTACTCCACAGAGATTTTATTTCATAAGACGGGTCATGGTATATGAACTCTGCCGGCTCTTTTTCGTTAGCGAGCCATTGGGGGAAAATAACTGATTTCACGCCAAGCCGGTGAGCCAGTTTAATGTATATTCCAGTCGAATACGCAATGTGGTCAGCAGCCAGGGCGAGTAGTGACGGTTTATAATCTTTCAGGAGTTTTCCTATTGAGCGTAAATCATGGAGTGTTTGAATCAATGGCTTAAAAAAATTTCCCAGCTTCCCTCTCTGCAATACAGATTGAAAAATGCGGATAAAAGCATTTTTTGAAAATCTAAACTCGTCTCTCGTTGAGTAGGAAATCTTCGCAGTCGCACACAGTTTAAGATCTTGTTCGATTGTGGGATACGGGGCGTCAAAAACAATATGCGCTTCAAATGATCTTTCTTGTAACTTTCGGGCAATATTAAACAAACCCCTGAAGTAGGTGTTGGTGTTAACGACAAACAAGATGCGCTTACTCATGTATTGCCTTTTTGGGTGAGTGAAGAAAAAAGCTTAATCAACCGGGAATGTGCGTGTGCATCGAGTATGCCCCACTTGTTAGCAAAAATTTCCTGTTTAATACGGAGTTCTGCGAGGTATGATGAGTCGAATCCAAATTTTTGAAGTAATTCGGCAAATTCTTCTTTGTCTTCAACGGTTATGACGCCAGGTTGGTACAGATAGTCAGTATATCTGAATTTGTATACGTCGTAGTTCAATACGGGTTTACCACAGGCGATCGCCCATCGAATGATAGACGAAACGCTCGCTACAAAAAAATCGCAGTACGGAATGAGCGAAGCAATGTCATTGTCGGTCACTAACAGACCGTACTTTTCATATTTTTTGTAGTCAGCAATTTTAACAGAAGGGTGCAGATTGACTACAACGGAATAATGGGGGGATAGTTTGGATACAGCGTGCATCCAAAATTCAACTAGATGTTCATACGTGTCAAACGTGCAATCAGGTCTGCCACCCTCAAGGTAATGCTGGTTTGGAACTAAGGGAGAAAGAATCAGCGGTTTACCTGGATCAAGACCCAGTGTAGATAATACATTTCTTTTTCGTGCTTCAAAATCTGTTCTCCCACTTGCCAGTATATCATGAGAGGGCGATCCGGTGACGGTGATTTGAGTTGCAGGGATTCCCTCACGGGTATAATACAACTTCATCATTTCACTTTCTGCCGCAATCGCATCTGCAAATGAGCTATTATTGATCCAGGGGAAGGGAGGAGAAAGGCGCATGATGTACATAGCAAATGCGCGGTCTGCCGGTGTACGAAGCAGTTTTTTTCCTTTGTGTTCGTACATCCATTCCGGCATAAGTTTTGCAGCGAGCCAGTTGCCAAGGGTCTTAGTGTTGTAACGTTGATCGTAGTAGTACGATTCAGCCATTTCGAGGGCATTTGACATTGTACATGGGACAATAACTGATTTAATCCCGAGTTCATGTCCGGCGCGAATAAACGCCGATGAATCATAGTGCACTAAGTCACCTCCGAGCACAACAAGTGAAATGCTATGATTCTGAATAACATTTCGGGCAAATGCGATGCGTTTTTTTAAGTACACCACCATGTAGAGAATTCCAAACACAAAGTCTATTTGTAGGAATCTCAGTATCTTTAGCGTATTCGATCGCAGTGACGTGGGATGCTGTGTGGCAGATGCGGCAAGTTTAGACTGTCGAACGGCGATTTCCGCTGTTTCTGCATTAATGGCATGACCATTTTCATCGAGACATTGTAGTCCTTGATGTATGCACAAAAGAATATTGTCATTCTTTCGGGAATAATTTATCGGAAACAATACTACAGGCTCGAATTGCTTCGAATGTAGCAGGAGCAACGAAAGCTTATAGAGTTCGTTGAAGTAAGTGTTGGAATGAATAACAATGAGAACATTCTGTTTCATAGTTGTTGTGAGCTAGCGGAACCACGCCGGCAGCATCGAGTAGAACTTCTTTATTATGCCAGTTATGGCTATCCGTACCAACCGTTGACGTATAAGGTGCTCCCAAGCCGGGTTCGTCTGCTTGATCCAGTATAAAAAAGTTTTTTTATCAAGCAGTCGTTTTGACATCAGTTTTGAAATATGGATCTGTATCATGTTGGCATTGGCCTTTGTCGGCTCAAGGTATTTAATGATGCCTTTTACTTGCATATTTGATTCTCTAAACTCCTCCTCATCAGATTTTTCTATCATAAAATCAATAGAAGATATTCTGCGTTTCCACTGGCTTTGTTTATACATCAATTGATGATAATGAAATGTCGAATTGACTCTGCCGTAGCGATACCCACTTTTTTTTACAAGATCCGCAAGTATGATGTCTTCGTTACGGTACAGGAAATCATCGTCAATTTTTTTGAGTATCGAGGAAAAGATTTCTTTACGACCCATTTGACTTCCTGAGAACGGTCGCTCCACACCCGTATAATCAAGCGGATATTCAACCAACGCGGTAATTCGTTGATTACATTCAAACCAATCGTAACGATTTTTGTTTTTTGACATTTCATTATACCATCCCTCGGGAATGTACACGTCGGAATGAAGATAAACAAACCACTCCGTAGTAGTTTCTTCGATCAACTTTCGTATGCTGTACCCGAGTGACGTATATGCACGATGGTCATAAATCGTAACTCGCGGAAATTTTTTTGCTATTTCAATTGAATTGTCGACGCAACCGCCATCACCGACGAGAAGACGATGAATTGGGATTTCGCGGTACATTGAAATCAAGTTCTTTTCCCATAATTCATTTGTGTGCATGATGGGAATGATTACATCAACGCCCGCCGAAGAATCAGTAGAAAATTTATCGGTAAAATTTTCTTTTGAGTAGTATTGATGAAAAATTGATTGTGGAGTCGTCATGCTGCGAGTAAATAATTTTGCTTATTTTTTTATTTTTCCAAAAGAGTTAAAATTGGTGTTCCATTTTTGATTTCATACGTTCTGCCACAATCCTTGTTATTGCAGACCAGTCGTGTCTTTTCGCTAATGTGTAACGTTGCGGTGCCCTTTGTTTTTTCGTCGCGAACGCAAAAGGGACATCGAATAATCGAAAAAATATCTTTTCCTAAGTCATACTCCTTTTGTGCGACATTCGATGTTTCCTTGACACATTGCAGATCGAAATGTAGTCCTTCGGAAATATTATTTAGGTAGGTTCCCAAAAATTTCATGAGACGCCTACTTTTTAACCATTTTTCAACGCTGGCATTGAACTGATATTCGCATGAAAGTACCTTAAAACGTGCCTTACTGTAGTATGAGCGTAACGCGTATGTGCCAAAAAAATCAAACGTATGCTCAGTGAACATTTTGACATGTGTAGGATCCTCCGCGTTATATTTGCTGTTCCAATTAATCACACGAATGTAGAGGTGTGCGTCCGGTTTACAGAGCCTGTAGAGCTCCTCCATAACCGCGACTGTATCGGGAAGATGCTCAATAATGTCATTAAGGTAGAATGCGTCAAAGGAATTGTCAGCAAATGGGTAGGGGAATTTTTGTAGGTCAACTACGACATCGACGCCGTCAAGTGGAAACCGATCGATACCGATGGTATCCCTCGTTTTATTTACTCCACACCCGAGGTCAGCTGCAATCATAGTCCTTTTGAAGAGTTACGTAATATTTTTGTGTATACAACACAATGTTTTTTTTGCTCTTCAATCGTGCACAATGTTTTGTACTGCCCTAAAATGAAGGCGCGTGTTTGTTCAAAAAAGCCGGGCTTAAAAGAGCTATCATAATTATTAGAAAGTGGAATTTCTGAAATTTCTACCGAACCAAGCTGTTGTACTTGGAGTTTTTCTAGGGGCCGAAATATATATCGATGTTTTTTCGTCAATATCTCAACGCCCCATCTTCCCGGCGCTGCCCAATTGGCTTGATAAGAAAATAAGGCTCCGCTTGCGGTTTCTCCCGCCCCTGTAAATATTGCTCCAGCAGGGTGCCATGGAAGTGATCCTTTAGAAAAAGTGATTATTTTTTTTGGGATGCCTCCAAGAAAAAAGGCTAAATCGATGACATGGGTAGAATTGTGGAGAAACCATTGTTCTTTTACTCCCGGCGCTTTTTTGATCTTTTTAATGACATGACCCCATTCCGTAAACTCAAAATTAAACGAAGTTACTCCTCCGTCTTGTTTGAGCAGCTTTTTGCACATTTTGACCGAAGCATACTGGCGACGATTATATCCGATAAAAACTTTAGCGTTTTTTTTCATGGATTCTTTCGCAACCTGCTTTATCTCGTTGACGTTCAGTCCTCCGGGTTTTTCAACTAGAATATTCCGTACCCCGGATTTGAGACAAAGGAGCGTAACGATACCGAGTTCATTTTCGCTTGCCGCTATGATAGCTTTAGCCGGTAAATCTTCGCCGAGTTTGCTCTGCATGTATAACCATTGCTGTATACCTCCTGGATGTGCGGTGATGCCGGTTTGGGCCAAAAAGTTTTGACACGAAGATTTACTACGGCCAACTGCAACAAATTTTTTTTTGAGCTTTAACAAAATTTTTGCATACTCAATTCCAATGGGACCCGTGCCGACGAGTAAAATATCCGGACGTACAGTTTTTTTCATTTAGGTAAATGGATAATAATCATAATTTTTTTCACTCTTTTTTTTCAGAAATTCAAGTAGGGGAGGCAGTAACTGTTTATGTATTGCGACTGACTCAGAGTAGGGGGTGAGGGGGCACGAACCTTTTTCAAGTATTTCTTCCACAACTTTTGTTGTCATTGCGCTCTGGTAAGGAAGATTAGTTGACTCCTCTGTCCATAACCATTTTGCACTTTGACTTGATACCCAGGCAGTTTTTTCGGATTCACGCGATATACAGCGGTATGTTTCGTTGAAGATTTCAACGGTAACTGGCGCATCTCCTTCAGGGTAACAGGTGAGCATAGCCATGCTCCCGTTCTTATATTTGGCAAGTAATGTGCCATTTAACTCCAAAAATCCTGCCCGTTTACTTGCGATGGGGTTTGGGTCGAGGTAGTCGGTATTAACAAAAAAGTCGGTACTTCCGGTAAGATATGCCACATGATCAAGGTAATGGATGGCATTTGTAATAAGTCCGTATTGGCTGCCAGTCACGGAATAGGTAAGAGGCCGGTCATGAAAATGGGCACGGAGCTTTTGATAATACGGCATTGTTCTCATACTGCAGTTTACCCATGCTGTGCTTGTATTTTGTTTCAAAAGGTTTGCTACATCGCTATAATCAGTAAAATTTTGAAAAAGAAGCTTTTCCAATATAAAATATCGAACAGCATTGCCCTTGAGAACTTCTTCAATAACTTTTCGTCGGACATTGGAGTTTGTGGGGATTATGACGAGGTCGACCGCATCCTTGGATGCTGGGATGGTTTGGGAAAAGGTTACTTCGTGGTTCAAGACTTCTGAAACTTCATATGTTTTATATCTTTCTTTAGCGGTGGCAAGAGAAGCGCTACTAGGATCGATTACCGTGATTGTAAGGGGTATGCCGACACCCTTGAGAGCCTGCAAATGTCTGCTGCCAAGCTGTCCTGCTCCAATAATGTATACTTTTTTTCTGTTCATGGCGTTGGGTGGATTACTTTCATCGTTATTATAGAAAACCTTTTAAATCACCAAAACTTTGGCACTGTTAATCATCGGTTCCGTCATTATTGACCGTATGGCGCAATTTCCACTCCCCATCAACTTTTTTCCACAGGTGGCCAGGCCGATTTTTATCACATACATCAAAAAATTCCTGCGGTTTCATTTCAATGTATTCCATGATTTCCTGAAAGTAACGATCCGGAAACTCGCCGTCAAAACGTTTTACAAGCGCCTGCCCTTCTTCTCGGGTGATATGCCTGTTCCGTATTTCCTGAGAAGCATCGTAGGTAGCGCGGCCGATTCCAAACTTCATAAAGGTAGTGTAGTAGTGAAGGTCATCAATTTTGTCATCAATACTATTGTATTTACTGTATGTTCCTTGTGTACGAAATGGTCGGGCTTGAAAACCAGTATTTTCAACGGCGTAGTAGTACACTTCCTGAGGGGTCCATTTGAGGTAGTATCCGAGATAGTGTACCTCAATATTTGATTTTTCAAGTTCTGACGCGTGTGCGGGGAGAAATGCCATAAGATCTGCAAGCGGGATGTTGTGTTTTTTCTGAAGATCAGCAACTGAAACTCCGCCTAAAAATATTTCATCAAGATTATTCATGGCATAGTATGATTTGTCGCGTAGAGAGCTCGCATTGTCGCCTATGGGGTTACCGTATTCTGCTTCATTCTCACCGTAGAAAATCAGTGGAATATTAAAGCGTAGCGCTAACTTAGGCGCAAGATTTTTTTGTCCCAGAATAAATGTTTGAAATGGATGAAGGATATTTTGAATCGACAATCTTGTTAGCAGTTTCATGACTCTGCCATTTTGCTTAAACGTAACGTTGTCGAAGCCGCCAATTTCAATCCAATTTTTGAAATTTTTATACCCGTAATCCGTATACATGATTGGGGGCCACGTGCATGTAAGGGGGTGCATACCGTATTTATACTTTAAAATATGCGCTTGGTATGCGCTATCTTTCCCACCACTGCCCGGAACTAAACAGTCATAGCTACCATCGTTTTTCCTGTAAATATCCAGGAGCTTGCGGAGTTGTTTTTCACGGTCCTCCCAGTCAATCTTTTCTTTCTTTTCGGCCTGTCTGCAGGCGTCGCATATGCCTTCGGCATCAATATTCATGGTTACTTTTTTGCTTTGCGATGAATGGCGAAATTCAGCAGTTGATGCTGGTCGCTGATTCGACATAACACAGCGTTTACAAAAGATCACTTTTTCTGGGAGCCCAAACATTGTGGCGGTTGATTTCATGGTTTGCATAAAGGAAAAATGATTAGATATTTTTAGCCCAATGTCGATATATACTTACACCGTCGGGGCCGCTTTTTTCCGGATGGAACTGAAAGGCAACTACATTTTCCCGGAGAATGCCAGATGCGTATGTCGTGCCGTCGTATGTGGTCAGAGTGAGGATATGCTTATTATGTTCAGGGAGGACGTAGTATGAATGTACAAAATACATAAGCTCCCCCTCTTTTATTTCGGTAAGAGGCGTATGATCCCATATATCAGGCGAAGAATGTGGCTTGTTGATACTGTTCCAGCCTATTTGTGGAATTTTTGTTATTTGGGCCTGATGATTTTTTAAAGGAAACTTAACAACTTTTCCGGGAATAATGTCTAAGCCTCGATGAGTACCGAATTCTTCACTTTCGCTGAAGAGTAATTGAAGCCCGAGGCAGATTCCCATAAAAGGCTTGCCTGACTTAATGAATGTTTTTATGGCCTCAAGGAGGCCAAAATTCTCAAGATTTTTCATGGCATCCGCAAAGGCGCCGACTCCTGGTAGGATAACGCCGTCAGCATTGAGTACTTTTTCAGGGGATGATGTTATCTCAGCGGTCATTCCTACGTATTCACAAGCATGTTGTACGCTGAATAGATTGCTTAATTTGTAATCAACTATTGCAACTTTCATGGAAATAAGGCTATTTCTTTATACCGGCAAGGAATACCATGGTGGAATAAATATTTTTTAATTGTGTTGAGATCAATATTATTAATTTTACCAAAAATCTCGGTTTTTCTTTTTAAAAATTCTGTGTTTCCTTCTCCGGTGTATTCGGAGCTGCTTTGATTTTTGGTGACAAAATCGTAGTGAAGCATCGAGGCAATTGCAACGGCATCGGCCTCTGATTTTTCAATAACCTCGTGTATGTGCTCCAGTGTTCCAGCACCTCCGCATGCAATCACTGGAATTGAAACCGCTGATGCTATGCGTTTGACCAATTCAAGATCGTACCCTTTGCCGGTGCCTTCCCTGTCAATTGATGTAAGTAAAATTTCACCCGCGCCAAGTGACTCAGCCCTTTTTGCCCATCCAAGTACTTCGATGCCAGTAAATTCGCGCCCGTTGTCAGTATAGGCCAGGTATTCCCCAGTTGGTTGTTTTATTGCTTCGATGGCGATAGTGATTGTTGAAGAGCCAAAAATTGTTGCAGCTTCTTTAATGATATCTGGATTTTTTATGGCAGCGGTATTTAGCGAAACCTTGTCAGCGCCTGCACGAAGCACTGACTTAATATCATCTATGGTGCGTAGTCCGCCCCCCACTGTCATCGGAATGAATATCTCTTTTGCAGTTCTCGAAATAATTTCATGAAGGCTATTTCGATTATACAAACTTGCTACAACGTCAATGTAGATGAGTTCATCTGCGCCCATCTGATAGTAGTGACGAGCAAAGTCCTCCGGTTTACCAAGAACCCTCAGACCCTCTAGATGTATTCCTTTAACTAAGTTTGGGCCCTTGATGTCGAGTTTTGGTATTATTCGTATGTTAAGTCCTTTTTTCATTAATAACCAGTGTGTTTATACGATACTCTTGATTTTGTTGATATTAATGGATTTGTCAGAGCAATAATCCTTATACATTTTTTTCTGTGTAAACCCTTCGTATGCTCTTTCCGGTTGCTTCAGATCATATATTTCCAACTCAGGGATAATGATCAATATTTCTTTATCTTCAAAAATTGCCTTTGGTTTCAAATTAGGTACATAGAGGTCTTCATGCATTTTTTCCCCCAAACGATTCCCGGTGTTTATTATTTTTATTTTTTTGCCCTTACAGTACTTTTTCACAAAAATGGTCGCTAAATCAGAAATTTTAATTGATGACATTTTCAAAATAAAAATCTCGCCTCCGTAGGTCAGTTTAGCCGTCTTGAGGACCAGGTCGATTGATTGAGGTATGGACATGAAAAAACGGGTCATTTTAGGATTTGTAATTTTTATAGTATTATCCCGTTCTACTTGTTTTTTCCACAGCGGAAGCACGGAGCCCCTTGCCCATGCAACATTACCAAAACGCACACACGAAAATTTAGTCCTAGACCATCCGCGGTAAAAATTTGCGTTTATTATCAGTTTTTCCATCATGAGCTTTGAAGTTCCCATGACGTTGCTGGGATTAGCCGCCTTATCAGTAGAGATGGCGATAACTTTGTCTACATTGTGCCTGAGTGCGGCGTTGATGACATTTTGCGATCCCATGATGTTTGTTTTTACCGCTTCAAATGGGTTGTACTCGCATAACGGTACATGTTTCATGGCAGCGGCATGAAAAACAATATCAACATCTTGAAATGCCATATCAAGGCGCTCCTGGTCTCTGACATCTCCGATAAAAAATCGAACATTCCCTGGATGGTTAATTTGCTCCATTAAGTAGTATTGTTTGCTTTCGTCACGTGAAAGTATTCTCAGCTGTTTAGGTTTATACTTGATGAGCTGCTTCACGAGTTCAGAACCGATTGAGCCTGTCCCGCCGGTGACAAGAATAATTTTGTTCTGAAAGTATTTAATCATATTTTTCGGTTGCGTTTATAATTTTCTTTGAGATGTATGCTACGTCTGCTCGTGTAAGACCGATGTAGAAGGGGAGTGCCAGCGTTTGTGATGATATTTTTTCTGCAATAGGAAAGGATCCGGGACGGTAACCGAACTTTTTTTTCATGAAGGGCTGAAGGTGTATAACTGGCAGATATGGTTTTGTAGAAATATGTTCAGTTTCCAGTTTTTCCATAACAGCGTCTCGGGAACCATTGATGAGTCTAATAACGTATACGAACCAGGAATGCGTTCGTTTGGCACCGATCACCGGGACACGAATTGAGGGGTGCGCTCCCAATGCAGCCGAATACCACGAAGCAATCTTTCTTTTCTCGTTAATCATCCAGTTAAGTTTCTTAAGCTGTGTTACGCCCAATGATGCGCTCATCTCGTCGATTCGATAGTTGTAGCCCATTCTTTCGTGAACAAGCCAGTCATTACGGGTGTTGCGCCCTTGATTTCGCAAGCTCACGCACATGTCACGTATTTTTTTTGAGTTCGTGACTAATATTCCTCCCTCTCCGGTCGTCATCTGCTTATTCGGATAAAAAGCATACACGCCGACATCTCCTATGGTACCAGTCATCTTTTCTTTATACGTCGATCCAAGGCTCTCGCAGGAATCTTCGATGATGCGCAGGTTGTGCCGTTTGGCAAAACGAGTTATTTCTGTCATATCTGCGGATTGCCCAAAAATATGAACCACAAGAATTGCCTTTGTTTTTTTAGTAAGGGATTTCTCGAGATATGCAGGATCCATATTAAACGTAGTTTCTTGTATGTCTACAAATTTTGGAACCACCCGTTCAAACAAAAGGCAGTTGGAGGAAGAAATAAAAGAAAAAGGAGAGGTGATTACCTCGTCTCCAGGGCGCAGGTTGAGAGCTTTGACCGCTAAGTGAAGTCCGCACGTTCCATTAGATACTGCGCAGGCATATTTGGTACCGGCATATTTAGCGATATCATTTTCGAATTTAATATATTTAGGACCTAACGAAAGAACACCTGATTTCATGACTTTCACTACCTCGGAGATGTCGTTCTGGTCAATAAAAGGTTTTGCTACTGGAAATTTTTTCATAATTTTTTAATTATACGGGCAGGAATGCCTACTGCTGTAACGGAATTCGAAATATTTTTGATGACGACTGATCCTGAACCTATAGTGACCTGATTTCCTATACTGACGTGGTCATTTATTCGACTGCCCAGGCCAATGAAAGATTGTGTGCCAATAACGACTTTTCCGCCGGTAACCACTCCTGGTGCAACATGCGCATGTGATGAAATCAGATTGTCGTGTTCAATAATACACCCGTTGTTTATAAAAACATTATCGCCAATTTGAGAATTTACGTTTACGTAGGTGAATGCTCCAATAAAAACATTTTCACCAATTTTAGCAGTATTTTCTACAAAAGACAAGGGATGAATTGCGTTAACAAATTTCGCGCCGCTGGCCTTTAATTTCAAATATATTCGTTTTCTAACGGCATTATTTCCGATATTGACAAAAAAGGAATGCCCCTTAATCAGCCTTGTATATGCGGATATTTTTCCGATAATTTTCCCCCCGTGTTTGCTGTCATCAAGGAATCCAGACACTGCATATTTCTTTTTTAATATGTTTACAATTACCTGACCATTTTCTCCTGCACCGACAATAATTATTTTTTTAAGCATAGGTCAACTCTTTGTTGAAAAGTTTTGAATTAAAATCGGTACGTTCGAGAATTTGAGTGATACGTGCTCCTGTTTTACCGTCCCCCCAGGGATTTTTGATGGTTTGTAATTTTTGTAGGTATTTTTTATCATAAAGCGATTTTGTTATCGCCATCTGTATTAATTTGAAATTATTGGGAACGTCAATAACATTTTGTCCGCGCTCTCTGCCTTTTTGCCTATCACCCACGTTAACGACAGGTGTGTGGAAAGACGAGGACTCAATCATTGCCCCACTGCTGTTACCTACCCACACGGCAGCATATTTTTCAAGCGCCAAGAAATAATTGTACGGTATGCTCGGGTAAATTCGAAAAAGTGGATTATTTTTTTCCTTTTTAATTTCCTTAATGATCATTTTGCCCCCGGCATCGGCATTCGGATAGGTTACTACCACCGGCATACGAAAATGCTTTACTGCACGCAGTGTATGCTGTATGTGTTTTGTGGAATTTTTCCATGCCTGACTGATCGGATGTTGTGTGAGTAGGATAAATGGGTGTTTGGGAGCCAACGAAATGAAGCGGTGTGTTTCTTTGGCGTTCGGTAAATCGCCATGGAGTATGTTGTCTAGGGCCGGGGCACCTACGGTGTGTATGCGCCAGGGTTCTTCACCCATCTTTTCAATCCTCTTTGCAGAAGTGCGGGTTGCAGGAAAATGAAGGTTTGAAAGTTTTGTAATGGTATGACGGGCAATGTCATCAACAGTGGATGTTTTTTCACCCCCGTGGATTTGTCCCTGGGGAATGTGCATATACAGGCAAACGAGTGCAGTACTGAGCATTTCGATACGATCACCGAGGGTAAGAACAAAATCAGGCCGATTGCGCGTAAAAGTTTGTACCAACTCTTTGATGTATTGTGCTGAAAAAACAGCCATGCCTGCGGCATCATCAGTTTTAAATTTTGCATTTACTCTACGCGTCTCTGGAAATAATTTTCTCACCTCTTTAATAGTTGAGCCAAATTCTGGCATTAAGTGCATCCCTGTTGCATAGATATCTAACGATAGTAAACTGCTCTTTTTTATCGACAAAAGTACGGACGTCATAAGTCCAAAATCGGCGCGATTGCCGCTAATGTACGCAATCTTCTTGTTTTTATGCTTCATAGTCATGTCGTGAGAGAAGAGTGTCAGGGTGTATGTTTCGAAGAGCCTTTTTCCCGATGATTTTATCAAAAAATTCCGGTGGCAATCCCGTGCCGGGCCTTTTGATACCAATATTATGGAAAGTAAACATGTTGCCTTTTTTAATATGTTGTAGTGACACAATGCTTTTACGAACAGTTTTCATCATTACCAGCTCACTTCTATTCGGTTGTTTTACAGCTGAGCCCAATATGTTCTTTATGTACTTCATGCGCTTGACCAGCGTTGCAAGCTCCTGAGGCTCTGCCGAAGAAATGTGGTCGGGACCTTTTAGCCTGCGATCAAGGGTAAAATGCTTCTCAATGACGCAGGCGTTAAGTGCCGCTGCAGCGCATGACGTTTCAATTCCCATTGTATGGTCGGAATAGCCGACCAGATAATTAAGCGCATTTGCCATGGTTGTCATAGAACGTAAGTTGACTTCCTGCGGTGGGCACGGGTAATTGGTTGTTGCATGTAACAAAATGATTTTGTCGTTGCCCGTTCTTATAATTGCATTGGTAGCCTTTTTAATATCAGGTAATGTTGACATACCCGTACCGAGTATCATCGGTTTGCCGGCTTTTGCGGCATATGCCAAAACGGGCAGATTATTTAAATCGCCGGAGCCGAATTTAAAAGCCGGTATCCGTAAGGAATTCAAAAAATCCACACTTTCAAATCCTCCGTGGGGGGTTGAAAGAAAAATAATTTTCTTTTTTTTGCATCGCTCAATAATTGCAGAGTAAAATTTTTCATTCAATTCGAGTTTCTGGAGCATGTCGATCTGATTATGCTTTCCGGCAACATTTCGTTTTTGGTATTCAGCCATCGGCGCTGTCTGCATGACAACCTGACTCGCTTTGAACGTTTGAAATTTAATCGCATCTGCCCCTGCTTTGGCAGCGGCGTCAATGAGTTTAATCGCTAAGTCTAAACGTCCATTATGATTCACGCCGGCCTCAGCTATGACAAAAACATCGTCAAAGTAGCTTACTGTTTTTTTTGCAATGGTTATGCGTAAATTATTTTTGGTATTCATGGCTTTGTAACAATAATTGTGCGAATTCAAAATCGTACTGCTCGTCAATATCTACTGATCTTTCCCGGGGCATAACAACGGCTGAAAAACTTTTACTATCGATAATAAGTCCATCTTTTATTGCGGTATCGCGTCGTAGTGCATATGCGGCGCCATTTAAACTGTAGAGCTCTTGTAAGGATTGACCAGGGGAGTCTGTGTTGTGTTGTGCGGTATACGGGACAGGTCCTTCAGCACGAAGTTGATACATCCATTCCGGTCTCTGTGTTGCTTTGACGACTGTCGCGCAGCTATTTTTTTTTGAATCAACCAAGTTGCGTATTACGCCGTCGATATCAGATGCGAGCACGAGCGGGGATGTCGGCTGTATGAGTACGATAATAGCAGGAAAAAAGTTTTCCGCATGTTCCATAAAAGAAATTGCATGCTTTATGACGTCTATGCTTTTAGCTTCATCGCTCGCGAGTTCGGGCGGTCTTATAAAAGGAACAAGCGCTCCGAATTTTTCAGCTACATCGGCAATTTTTTTATCGTCTGTCGACACGATCAGTCGATCAATGTATCCAGATTTTTTTGCAGCCTCAATAGCGTACGCAATCATAGGCTTCCCGGCAAGGAGTTTGATATTTTTCCCAGGAAGTCGTTTTGAGCCGCCACGTGCGGGAATGATCGCTAAAATGTTATCATTATTTATCATTGGAATGTTAATTCGTGTAGTTCAACTTGATCACGACAACGATTCGTCAATTTTTTGAGTCTCCCAGCTCAAGAAAGGTTGCAAAAACCCGCTTCTCGATGATTCTCCAAATACGGATCGAGGTGAAGTCCCATTATCGTTGACATCAAATGAAATGGTCTCTACGCGGTCGTATGTCTCATTAGGAACGTTGTTCGAGTTGATTCCAACGAGGACGTTGTAACTGCCGGGGCTTAATAATTTTTTTGGAATGGTGACGGTTGTTGAGTAGTATCCTTGTAGACGAGCCCCCTTTAATTCAGGGTGCTTATCGTAATCGGTGCTGCAAAGTATTTCCAACCCCTCTCCCGAAGAAAGTGTCAGCCAGACCAAGCAGTTTTTCACGTTAGTGTTTACTTCGTATTCAATCGTAATTCGTACATCTTCATCAAAATTTACAATATTTTCCCTTGTGAGGGCAGTGTCGGTCAAAAAAACTTTTCTTAAATTCATCTTTTTTTTAGGAGCATGTTTTTGCGTATATACCGATTCGCCGGTACGCTGATGGTCCAGATATTGGGTAATAACATCTTGGGGATTTCCTACGGTCACCACTTTTCCGTGATCAAGCCATATGCAGGTGTCGCATAATTTATGAATTGAGCCCATATTATGGCTTACAAACAGAATGGTGCGTCCACCTTTTGCGACATCCTCCATTTTCCCCAAACATTTTTTTTGAAATTGTGTATCTCCGACTGCGAGTACTTCATCAATAATTAATATTTCGGGCTCAAGATGCGCAGCAACTGCGAATGCGAGCCGTACGTACATGCCGGATGAGTAGCGCTTCACCGGGGTGTCGAGGAATTGTTCAATTTCAGCGAATGCCACTATTTCATCAAATTTTTTTCGGATTTCTGACTGTTTCATTCCTAGGATTGCACCATTCAGAAAAATGTTTTCTCTCCCGGTAAGTTCAGGATGAAAACCGGTGCCTACTTCCAAGAGGCTCGCCACTCTGCCCCGTAGAGTAACTTCACCTGTGGTTGGATGTGTAATTTGTGACAATATTTTGAGGAGTGTACTTTTACCTGCGCCGTTTCTGCCGATGATTCCCAGTCGATTGCCCTGCTGTACTGAAAAATTAATATCTCGTAGCGCCCAAAACTTTTCTTTTTCCAGTTTTGGCAATTTGCCAAAAAATTGAAAAGGTTTTTTTGCAATTTCAGTCACTTTATCACGAATGGTTTCGTAAGGTTCACGATGGGATATCGTGTAAAATTTTGAGACGTTCCTAACTTCGATAATACTTTTTTCCATACGGTTACGCTACATCAGCAAATATACGCTCGGTCTTTCTAAAATAGAAAATACCTAATACAAACATGATAATGGCCACGCTAAAAGAAATTCCCAACAGCCGGAAATCAACCGATGCGTTTCCAATAATTCCCGCGCGTGCAGCCTCGATTATTCCGGTCATCGGATTCAGTTTCAGGATCCATTGAAACTGAGGTGAAACAATACTGGTCGGGTAAATGACGGGTGTCACAAATAAAAGGCTCTGGATAAAAAATGGTAAGGCGTATCTGATATCACGGTATCTGACATTGATAGCGGATAAAAACATTCCGAGTCCCGAGGCGGAAAGAAAAGTAGTAAAAAGGAGCAAGGGGAGGAGCAGTATGCCTGTCAGGGTCGGGACGGAGTGGTAGTATATGATCATGCCGACTAGAACAATGAATGCAATAAAAAAATCAACTAATGGTGTCATAGTGGGGGACAACGGCAGTATCAGGCGGGGGAAGTATATTTTTTTAATAATGTTCTCATTGCTCACCAATGAATCACTGGCGTTAGTGAGTGATATCGAAAAATAATTCCAAAAAAGAAGACCCGAGAAAACAAAAATTGGGTACGGTGTTCCGTTTGACGGCATTTTTGCAAAAGAGCCAAAAAAAATAGAGAAGACAACCATAAGCAAGAATGGCTGTAAAATCGCCCACATGATTCCGATGGCGGTCTGTTTGTATCTAATTTTTATGTCTCGCCAGACAAAGATGTAAAAAAGCTCCCGGTAGCGCCAGAGCTCTTTTATATTGATACCTACCCACCCTTTTTTAGGCCTTATCGTTATGGGTTCAAGATATTCCATTACTAAAGAAAAATTATCATCATTGTTGATTCTGTACCTGTTGTTCAATCCATCGATATGTTTTTTCAAGGCCGATCTCTAGCGGCTCTGTTGGCTCCCACAAAAGTTTTTCGCGGATTAATTTATTGTCGGATTTTCTGCCTTTAACGCCGAGTGGCCCCGGGATATGGTGGATGCTTAGTTTTTTTCCTGCAATTTTCATCACCATTTCCGCGAGCTTATTGATAGTTACCATTTCTTCTGAACCGATATTTACCGGTCCGTTAAAGTCAGGTGAATCCATGAGCTTTCGTACCCCGTCTAAACATTGGTCGATGTAAAGGAATGACCTGGTCTGTTCACCGTCACCCCACATTTCGATTTCACCGTTGTTCTCTGCCATAGCAATTTTACGGGATATTGCCGCGGGAGCCTTTTCCTTGCCGCCTGTCCATGTTCCTTCAGGTCCATACACATTATGAAAACGCGCAATTTTTACATTCAGCTGGTAATTCCTTTGAAAGGAAAGGTACAGGCGTTCGCTAAATAGTTTTTCCCACCCATACTCGCTATCTGGCATTGCCGGATATGCAGATTCCTCGGAGAGTTTTGGATTGTTTGGATCCATCTGGTTGTATTCAGGATAAATACATGCGGAAGATGAGTAGAATATTTTCTTTACTCCCGCTTTTTGACTGTAGTACACCATGTTTAAATTAACCGTGGCGGAATTATGCATAACATCCGCATCGTGATCTTTCGTGAAGATATATCCCGCGCCTCCCATGTCTGCGGCAAGTTGGTATACCTCGTCATATGGTTTGTCCAAAACTTGCTGGCATACGATCGGATCGCGCAGATCGCCAAGAACGAATTCATCCGCTGCACTTTCGCTAAACTCCGGTTTTTTCAGATCAACGCCTTTAACCCAGTATCCCTCAGATTTCAGCCTCTTCACCAAATGACTGCCGATAAATCCTCCTGCGCCGCACACCAGTGCAAATTTTTCACTTTTCATAAAGGTATGTGTAACTTAATTTTTTTACTATTAATGATAACTATGGAAATTGCAATAAGAGCAAAAGTTTCGATCAGAATGTTGAGCGCATTTATTTTTACTCCCAATTTGTTGAGGGAGAGAACAAACAGAGGAACCAGTACGATTGAGAGAAGAAGCGATAGAATCAAACGTTCCAGGACCTCAATGTCTGCAGTTTTCCAAAAAACATGGCTCCAAAAGTAGCCTGGAAGGAGTAGAAGATATATTGCGCCAAATACAGTGCGGTATGCAACGTGAGGGGGGAGCCAGATCGTAAGAAGCATGGCACAAAGTATCAAAAAAGAAACGCCCGCGAAACAATAAAAAAGCCATTTCTTCATCATAAAGTTCAGCTGTCAGCGTAACATAAATCCTCGTATTTGGAAAGGGATCATCCATAATTCGTTCATGAAGCGCTTACTGTTGACAATTTATAGTATGTAGGTTATATTGCACAATTAAAAAGGGCCGTTCATTGATATCGAAAGTAATTGGTTAACAGATTCAAGCTCATAAAGAGTGAGGTGAAAATTGTCTCAAATATGGTGCGTCTGTAAGGATGCGGGAGGTACTGCCGGGATGATTCCGGTGGTAAAAGCGTTGAGATCGAGTGGCGCAAATGTAGTTCTTTTTGCAAATGGAAAGGCAGTGGAAATCCTGGGCAATACTGGAGAGATTTTTCTTTCGGTGACATCTGTCGAGGCCATGCTCCAAATTGGTTCGCCCGATGTGCTTGTCACTTCTATGTGTTCACAAGGGGGTGTTGGGCGAGATATTGTCCCTCGTCTACCTGAATATACAAAAGTGGTTGCGCTCCAGGATTATTGGGGAGGATATTTGTGGGATAATTCAGCCTGGCAAGATCGACAATTTCGGCCAACGTTCATTATCGTGAATGATAGCATTGGTGC
>Ga0172379_10003095_pt1 | contig 27361 bp, 33 predicted proteins | sample GrowelOW334metaG_FD_119756 | JGI IMG/M metagenome (GOLD analysis project Ga0172379, IMG submission 119756) | Groundwater microbial communities from an aquifer near a municipal landfill in Southern Ontario, Canada - Groundwater well OW334 metaG | ecosystem: Environmental > Aquatic > Deep...
ATTCAACCGCAATATATCCCAAGCAAACCCGGAGCGGAAAATCCGGCGGCCAACGAATGGCGCTGGGAAGACAAAAGCTACAAACTTCCGGAAGGGCTTACGGGCGATCCTTGGCCTTATCCGACTATGAGAATAATAATGTCGGCCGGTGGCAAACTGGTTTATTACCTGAACACCACCGACCTGTTTAAAAACTAATATGAACCAGGAAGTACAACCAAAACTCAAGTACTTCCTCTACGCTCGAAAATCTTCAGAACAAGAAGACAGGCAGGTCCTTTCGATTGATTCACAAAAGAGCGAATTGGAAGCACTCGCAAAACGGGAAAAGCTTCATGTGGTGGAGCGTCTCGAAGAATCCTATTCGGCCAAAGCACCTGGCCGGGAGATCTTCAACGCGATGATAAAACGCATCGAGAAGGGCGAGGCGGAAGGTATTGTTGCGTGGCATCCGAACCGGCTCTCACGTAATTCTGTAGACACCGGCTACCTGGTCTATCTCATGGATCAGAACAGGCTTCAGGACATACGCACACCTGGGCAGGCTTACCGGAACACACCAAATGATAAATTTCTCCTTAATCTCCTGTGCAGTCAGGCAAAACTGGAAAACGATAACAAGGGTGTGGACGTAAAACGCGGCCTCCGGCGCAAAGTGGAGATGGGCTGGCATCCAGGCGTCGCTCCGATCGGCTACATGAATACGCCGGACAAGTTGAAAGGTTTTAAGACAATCCGGAAAGACCCAAAGACGTTTCCGATAATCCGGAAAATGTTCGATATGATCCTGAGCGGAACCTGGACCTCGCCGAGGGTACATGAGATCGCGGTCAATCAATGGGGATTAAAGAAACTCGCACGGAGCGGTTTCTATCGCGTGCTGTACAACCCCTTCTACTACGGTTGGTTTGAATGGCCGCAGGGTAGTGGCAACTGGCACAAGGGCAAGCACGAACCGATGATCACTCGCGATGAATACGATCGCGTTCAGGTGCTCCTGGGCCGGGGCAGCAAGCCGAAACCCGAAGCGCATTCCTTCGCGTACACCGGCATGATCCGGTGTGGTGAATGCGAATGCATGGTGACGGCCGAGAATAAGACAAAGAAAAATAAAAATGGGAATGTTCACCACTACACCTACTACCACTGCACCAAACGGAAAGGACCGTGCGCTCAGAAATGTATCGAAGTAAAAGAGATGGAAAAGCAGATAACCGGCACGCTCGCCAAAGTCCAGCCACCGGAAGAATTCCACGACTGGGCAATGAAGTGGCTGCAGAATGAAAACGGCCGAGAAGCAGCAGACCGAAATGCAATCCTCTCCAATCAGCAGAAAAATTATGAAGTATGCATACGAAAGCTGGACGCGCTCATAGACATGCGCGCAGCCGGTGAAATAAGCGAAGAAGAATTTGCCAGAAAAAAATCAACGATCAACCAGGAAAAAGCCAAACTCCACGAACTTTTGAACGATACAGATGCCCGGGTAGACAGCTGGCTGCAGACGGCCGACAACGTGCTCAAATTCGCAAGCGATGCCAAAGAAGCCTTCACGGAACGGGGCCAGCACGCGAGAAAAGTAATTTTATCCGCCCTTGGTTCGAACCTCCTCTTAAAGGATAAAAACATAAGCATTGACACGGATTCCGCGCTTCTGCCGATGATTCTCGTCTCAAATCCGTCCACAAAAAATTCTGGCACGTTCGAACCTCCGAATGGAGGCTCTAATAAAGAGAAAAGCCGAGCTTTTAACTCGGCTAATCCCACATGGCTCCGCGACCAGGACTCGAACCTGGAACCATCTCCTTAACAGGGAGCCGCTCTACCATTGAGCTATCGCGGAATATAATTATAAAGAACTTCGATATTCTCCGCCGGAGGCGGATCCGCCTTCGGCGGAAAACTTTTCATCTAGCCATTTTCGTCCTTGACCAGACTTCAAAAAACGTTCTCTAATAATGGATTCTGTTCTTGATTCGTACTCCTCAGAATGTAGAAGCTTAAATGGACGATTAGCGCGCGTCCATCGGCTCGAACCGCTGTTGTGCTCTCGCAATCGATCTAGAACGTCTTTTGAAGTTTGACCAATATATCTTTTATTATATTTTAAACTACGTAGAACATATATATAGTACATATTGTGAAGCTATCGCGCCAGCCATGGGCTGGCCAGCCTCTGGCTGGGAATATAATTATAAAGAACTGAACTCGAGTATTTTACCAGAGAAATTGGTATTGTTCAATGCTTAGCGTGTCTGACGATAGGCGTGAGAACCGTCGGATGTAGCTAGACATGGGTCCACGATTAACATAGAATTGGGCCAGTTGTTTCACAAGGACAAGACATCATGTCATATTCGTTTCCATTAAACATGAAATATGAGCCGTTGCCTCGGCAGATAGAAAATATAAATATTGTTGAGGACGGAGAAATTAGGGGAATATTACGCTGGCAAAACAAGAGACATCATGATGAGAGGGGATCGTTTGGGGAATTGATTAGATTTAGAGATCTTACGCCATATTTGCCAAAACCGTTTCCGGTTGCTCAGATGAATATAACTCACAACACTCGGACTGGCACATTGCGGGGTATCCATGTTTCAGCTTGGGAGAAAATAATATTTTTGCCTCAGGGCGAAGCCAATTTAGTGTTTGTTGATTTGCGAGTCGGTTCGCCAACTTATGGTCGAGTATCTATTAATCATGTATTTGCCCGCCTCAATACCGGTTTCTATATTCCAGCCGGTATCGGTAATGCCTATCTAACCCTGTCTGATGATACTGAGTATCTTTATCTGACCAGTATTTTGTGGAATCCCGAATACGAAATTGCAATAAAGTGGGATGATCCGAGTCTTAATATTAATTGGGGGATATGGCCGAAGATTATCAGTCGGAGAGATCGGGAAGCCAAGCCGTTGAAGGAACTTATTCCAGATTTTGATAAATTGGTGGCAGAAGCAAAATAAGTAGAATAGCCGATCCTCGGGATCGGTTTTTTGTTATCAACATTGTCAGTGAACGAACGTTCATGTAGGATAGAGACATGGATAAATATCAAGAATATTTCTCGAAAATAAGATCGTTCTACGAGAAGAATAAACGCATGCCGTCTTATTCGGAGATTCTTAAAATCACTGGACTTAAGTCTAAGAATGCAGTTTTTAAGATAGTGCAGAAGCTTGACGAGGCGGGATTGGTTATCAAAGATTCAACCGGTAAACTGATTCCTGGCAGTGGATTTGGCGGGGTGCGGTTACTTGGTTATGTGGAAGCCGGATTTCCATCACCAGCTGAAGAAGAGTTGATAGACACGATGACTTTGGATGAATACCTGATCCGCAATCGCGATGCTACTTTCATGCTCAAAATTAAAGGCGATTCAATGTGCGAGGCCGGTATAATGCCTGGAGATATGGTTCTGGTTGAGAGGGGTTGCCAGGCACGGGAAGGCGATATTGTCGTGGCTGAAGTCGACAAAGCGTGGACGATTAAATTTCTCAAAAAGAAAAACGGCATGCTTTATCTCCAGCCGGGTAATGCAAAATACAAACCGATATATCCCAAAGATGAACTTAATATTGCGGCCGTAGTTCGGGCCGTAGTTAGAAAATACTAATATGTTTGGAAACTTTTCAGAACGAGCGATTTTACATATCGATGGCGATGCGTTTTTTGCATCTTGCGAACAGTCGCGCGACCCGCGTTTACGCGGTAAGCCGGTAATTACTGGCAAGGAACGTGGTATCGCGGCTTCCATGAGCTATGAGGCTAAGGCACGGGGCGTGACTCGAGGCATGAGCCTTTTTGAAATTAAGAAGCTTTGTCCTGACGCAGTCATCATGCCGTCTGATTATGAGACTTATGGTTTATTGTCTAAGAGATTATTTTCAATAGTTAGGCGCTACACGCCGGCAGTTGAAGAATATGGCATCGACGAATGCTTTGCCGACATTACCGGACTGAGGCGAACCTTTAGAACTTCATACTCCGACATAGCCTTAAAAATTAAGAAAAATATCGACAACGAACTGGGTTTTACTTTTTCCGTTGGTTTGGCGCCGACGAAGGTATTGGCCAAGATTGGTTCAAAATGGAAAAAGCCCTCCGGCTTTACGGTTATTAATTCGCGCGATGTCGACAGCTATCTCGTTAATTGGCCGGTGGAAAAATTGTGGGGCATAGGTCTCCAAACCACGGCGTTCCTAAACAAGCACGGCATATTCTCATCACTTGATTTTAAAGATAAAGATATGCTCTGGTTAAAGAATAATCTGGCAAAACCGCAGATTGAGATATGGCAGGAACTGCATGGCCAGTCGGCAATAGGTATTAATACTGAGGCCAAGACGTCCTATGCTTCTATTCAGAAATTTAAGACATTCACACCGCCGTCCAGCGACCGGGCATTCATTTTCTCTCAATTGTCAAAAAATATTGAAAATGTTTGCATGAAGGCGCGGCGATACAGTCTGGCAACTGATAAGTTCATGATCTATCTACGGACGCAAAACTTCCATGATGTCGGTTTGGAATTTGTGCTTGAACAGCCGACATCATTCCCGAATGAAGTCATATCTTTAGCGGCCTGTATATTTGATAAACTTTTCATATCTGACAGACTATACAGGACAACCGGCGTAGTGATGCTGAATTTAAGGGATGACAATATAATTCAACCCAATTTGTTTAGAAAGAACAATATCCAGAAATTTCTAGATTTATATCAGAGCTTTGATAGTGTACGCAGGAAATATGGCAAACATACGTTATTTCTTGGATCGAGTTTTATGGCCAATAAATTTGCTCAACATTTAGGATCTCGTGGCGATATCCCGATACGTCACGCGGAAATGTTTAAAGGTGAGACATCGCGTAAACGCCTAAACATCCCCATGTTCATGGGCGAGGTGACATAAATTGAATAAACATGAACCGACTTAATGATATAAAAAAAGAGCTAAGAGAGAATTCGGATCCGATGCAAGCCAAAAACCTGCAGAGGTTTTTTAAAACTGGAAAAGGCGAGTATGGCTTCGGTGATATTTTTTTAGGGCTCAGAGTGCCCGATATACGACGGGTAGTGAAGAAATATAAAGATGCTGAAATCGGAGTCGTAAGTACACTCATCAAATCTAAGTTTCATGAGGAGAGATCGTGCGGACTTCTCATCCTGGTCTCAAAATATCAATCAGGCGGGGAATCAGAGAAAAAGAAGATAGCCAAGACATACATAAAACATAGAAAATATGTTAATAACTGGGATCTAGTTGATCTGACGGCTCATAAAATACTTGGCCATCATTTATACACTCGACCCAAAGAGATCCTGTACAAACTTGCAAGGTCAAAGAGTATTTGGGATAGGCGTATTGCAATCTTGTCGACATTTTATTTCATCAATAACGGTAGTTATGATGATAGCTTGAAAATAGCCGAGATATTGATTGAAGACCGGCACGATCTAATTCATAAAGCCGTTGGCTGGATGTTGCGCGAAATTGGCAATCGTTCACCGAAGAACGAAGAAGACTTTCTGAAAATGCACTACAAAATAATGCCGAGAACTATGTTGCGCTATGCTATTGAAAAGTTCCCCGAGAAGCGGCGACTTGCTTATTTGCGTGGAGAAATTAAAATTAAATAGCCACCTATTCGGTGGCCAGAGGCAGGAGATACCCAGCCAAGGTAGCGATAGTAGTCAGAATTGAAAACATGATAGCTCGCATTACGAGTTTTCTGTGATTAGTACAGCCTTCGCGACACTTATCACACATGATCATATTTAGGAATCCGCATATGATCATGCAGATAATATTCCTCGGAGGACAATAGTGCCTTTTAAAATAGCACGATAACTGCATGAGAATATATAAAACTACGAAGGATGATACAAATACGAAGGCCGTCACGGCGCAGATCGTATTTAGCATGGAATAGAACTCCGGTGGGAGCATCGATCCTCCTGCAACGTACTGCCCGTATAATAATACAAATAATTGAAATAGCAAGGCCAATGGATATCAAGAAATTACAACAGATCACCAAGCAGATTAAGGGTGCTTATGCCGATATGAATCGAAAGAAAGGCAAGGAAGTTTTCCGTGCCAAAGATTACGCCGATGCCTTTGTCGGTGACGTCGGCGACTTAATGAAAGTATTGGTCAGTTACTCAAAGAGGCCGACCAAGGATGGGTATAAAAAGATCAGCCATGAACTGGCCGATTGCCTGTGGTCGGTATTAGCTATTACCGATGAGTTGGGTATTGATATCGAAAAAGAGTATCTGATAAATATGGAATATCTGAAGCAGAAGTTTTTTGAGAAAAAAACATCAAAGTAAAATCGGCCCACAGGGCCGATTTTACTTTGGATAAGATTAATATAAGATTACGGCAGAACGTTGAAAAGGAAGTTCATGCCCAAGATATTGTTGGTTCTTATGCTCCTTATTTTGTCTAGTCCTGCAAACGGACAGACCATCCATACTGTTGGTGATGATATTAGGGCAGTCTATCTTACATCGGGATATCTTCTTAACAATGCCAAAATTGAGTACCTGCTCAAAATCATTAATGAGACAGAGATCAACGCGGTGGTCATAGATATAAAAGATAGCCATGTATACTTGGGTCCTAAGCATGTCGCAAACATAAAAAGATTTAAGGATGCCGGCGCCTACGTTATTACCAGGATTGTTGCTATTCAGGATTCTACACTTGCCACAAATAACCCTGCTTTGGCGATAAGGAATAAGGCGGGAGAATTCTGGCACAGCGGAAGGATTATCTGGAAAAGATTCTGGGTGGATCCTACATCGATCGAAGTTGTCGATTATAATTTTGAGATAGCAAGAAGAGCAATAGATGCTGGCGCAGATGAAATAAACTTTGACTACATAAGATTCCCGTCAGATGGCAATATGGCTGATATTGTATATCCCAAGTGGGATGGTAAAACTTCGAAATATCTGGCAATGAGCGATTTCTTCGGCAATTTAACGCGAAAAATTAGGGCTTACAAACCGGAAATCGTATTGTCTGTAGATGTGTTCGGCTACGTGTACGCTAATGGTCAAGAGCTAACTATTGGACAAAGGATAGTCGACATAAGCCGATATTTTGATGTTATATGTCCCATGGCATATCCGTCTCATTTCAGATGCGGCGAGTTCGGACTTAAAGATCCTAATTTGGAGCCGTTCATTGTTTACAACGCAATTTTAAAGAATGGTCTGAGAGAGTTGGCGGAAATTGGATCGAAAGCCATCACGAGGCCGTGGATTCAAGATTTCAGCATAACGAATATCTATCGCTGTGGTTATCCTGCCGTAAAATACGATGCAGAAAAAGTTGGCGCACAGATCAAGGCCAGCCGGCATAATGGAATAAATGGATTTATGCTGTGGAATGCTAAGAGTCGGTTTACCATCGATGCTCTTGGAAAAAAATAAGCCCGCTAAGGGGCTTTTTTTATTGATCGCAGATAATCATGTATAGACGCAACGATGGCTGTGGCATACGCCTGTCTAGCGACGGCTGATTCCATTTTGGAACGATCTTTCTGGCAATTATAGTTTCCTAATTCGATAAGTACTCTTGGCGACACAATCCCATGATGTAATACGTACAGATTATTCCAATAATTGATTCTCGGACTGAGTCTGCCGTTGATTCTAAACGATAGGTCAGAGGCATTTAGAGCTTTATCTAATCTGAGCACGAATTGATGCGTTCTTAGATCACGCCATGTGTAGATTCTGGGTCCGCAGACGTACGCAGGGGCATAGTCAAAATGTAGTGATATGAAAACTATTGGCGTAGGGCGAAGCAATACTGCGAATAAGTTTGAGAAGTATACTCTATTGGCCAGACTATTCTTATCTTTAGTATTAACTTGTCGATTGAATTGAAAATTAAAGTGTATGTTGTTTCTTGGAGGCAGGATCCCATCATCGTCAGAGATTTCGATTCCTTCGTCAATAACAGTAAATACCGTCAGCCAATTTCTACTTTCGGTTAATTTTGATATCCGCAAAGCCACATCATAATTGTACGGATCCTCGGGTACTCTTATTCTTGAAGATGAAAATCCATTTGGTCCAAATCCGCCCCTGTCCTCGCCGCCATGTCCGGGATCGAGGATAACAATTATCTCAGGATCGTTTAAAATGAGTATAGGTGGAGGGATATCTGCCCAAAACATAAAAATAACGAACCAGCTTATCGTTGGCATATCAAGCCCTTTTCAAAAAACTACCTTTATATTAGACGATTTGTGTATAAAAGAAAATGAATATCCTCTTTTTATTTGAAAAGATCAATATATGCTGATAGGATGTATATAATAATTTAACAATTACTATGGATAATATAGAACCAATATTGGCAGCGTACGAAAAGAAAACAAATTCAACGTCTAAATCTAAAATCCCTAAATTTTCCGTGGATGCGTGGCTGATTGCCGTGGCAACATTGGTCGGCGCAATTTTAGTATGTCTAACGATTTTATGGGTAAATGCTGGGTCGCCGTCATTATTTAAATTTGCCCAAAATAATAGTCCAAAAGTATCAGGTTCTCCACAAGCCATTGATTCGTCTAAACTTGTAGACGACGATGCTGTCCTAGGAAGTGTTAATGCACCAGTCACGATAGTGGAGTTTAGCGATTTTCAGTGTCTATTTTGCCGAAAATTTTGGGTAGAAACAATGCCTCAGCTTAAGAAGACATATATCGATACGGGGAAAGTCAAATTCGTATATCGTGATTTCCCGCTATCGTCGATTCATCCTTCTGCCGAGGCTTCCGCCGAGGCATCAGAATGTGCGGCGGATCAGAACAAATATTGGGAAATGCATGACATTATATTCTCTGAGCAGGCCAAGAAGGGTACCGGTACGATTCAGTATACCGTTAATGATCTAAAAAAATGGGCCGGCCAAATCGGATTAGACACGACGAAATTTAATTCATGTTTAGATTCCGGTAAATATAAATCAGAAGTCGAGAAAGACACTCAGGATGCGGCGGCTATTGGCATTTCGGGTACGCCAGCGTTTGTCATTGGTTCAAAGATAATTTCTGGCGCATATCCTTTCTCTGAATTCCAAAAGGCCATTGATGCTGAGTTAGCTAAGTAACTAATGGAGACCTTGAAAGAAAGGGCACTAGCGTTATTAGAGCAGAAGTTGGTGAATCCTAATATGAAAAAGCACTCATTGGCTGTGGGTGCAATTATGCTCGGTCTCGCCAAGTATTTTAGTGAAAACAATATTGATTGGGAGGTTGCCGGTATATTGCATGACATTGATTATGAGGAGACAAATAAGGAATTGGAAAGGCATAGTATCGTTGGGTCTGAATTTACTAAGGCCAATGGTTTCTCTGATGAGATTGTAAGGGCAATCCTGACTCACAATACGATGCACGGCATTCTGGCTGAGACAAGATTTGAAAAAGCATTGGTTGCGGCTGATCCCATGTCGGGACTCATTACAGCGGCGGCGCTCGTTTTGCCATCTAAAAAATTGGCCGATGTTAAAACCGAAAGCGTTGTTCGTAGATTTCACGAGAAAAGTTTTGCCAAGGGTGCTAACCGTGAATGCATTAAAGTCTGCGAAGAGATCGGACTAACCCTCGAGGAATTTTCTAAAATATCGCTCGAATCTATGCAATCAATCTCCGGTCAGTTGGGATTATAAAATCCGGATCGCTCCGGATTATCTAAACATCTTTGCCCTGATGAGCATTCTCTCCAGCTTAATAACCAATTCTTCCCTAGTATGTATGTACGATGGATTCAGTTCTGCTTGGAAATTTTCAACTAGAGTTCGCAACCGTTCCTGGTATTGTTCGACCATCTTATCGACCAGCTCCGTGTTCTGTTTAAATTCTTTGGCATTCATTCCCACCCGCTCCAATTAGAAAGATCCTCCTTTATTCTATAATTTCAAGCTTATTAGTCAATTTCGGGGCACTTGCATTTTCGAGGGGAGATGTGGTATAATAGATATGTTGTAGGTTTTCTCGTCGGTCTCTCTAATTCATTTAGTGGGCACGCGGGAGGTCGTCCTACTGAATAAATATTTTATCTACGGAAAAACAGGTGGCAGATTAAAGCGCCGCCCGCATATAACGTAGGTAATTACATAAGTGGCTAAGAAATTATACGTAGGGAATCTCTCCTACAGCACCAACGATGACGCTTTGAGAACATTTTTCTCACAGGCTGGCAACGTTGAATCAGCTTCTGTCCTCATGGACAAAATGACTGGTCGCTCGAGAGGTTTCGGATTCGTTGAAATGACTTCAGACGAAGATGCTGCAAAAGCTGTTGAAACACTCAACGGCCAAGAGCTCGACGGCAGAAAGTTAGTTGTCAACGAAGCTAGGCCAATGACCGACAAACCTCCAAGAAGGAGCTTTGGTGGCGGAGGCCGCAGTGATGATAGAGGCGGTTTTGGTGGAGGCAGCCGAGGCGGTTTCGGCGGTGGACACAGAGACTACTAATATCTCAAAATCAAAACTCCCGTCCGGCAGTTGCCGGAACGGGAGTTTTGATTTCTTGAGAAAATCAATTAGAATGATTCCAGCTCATTAAGGAGTCTGCATGGCAACAATCACAGTTGTTGAGGGACCAATGAGGTCTGGTAAATCCGAGGAGATTATCGCTGAGGCAAATAAGTATCGAATCGCCGGAAAAAAAGTTTTAGTCATTAAGCCAAAAATTGACAAAAGAACAACGGGAGCGATAGCGTCAAGAAAGTGGGATGGCGGAAAACCAGTATTAACCAGTGAGTTGTTGGCTCACGAGATTATTAACGGGGAACACTTGCGGGATCTTATAAGGCGCTATAGTCCAGAAATAATCGTTGCAGACGAATGTCAATTTTTCGATCATTGGTTTTACGATATGATTCTCTATGCATCGAAACAGCTGGATATTCCAGTTTGGCTTGCTGGGTTGGGACTTGATGCCTGGCAAAAACCATTTCGTATCATGCCCGATCTTCTGGCCTTAGCCGATGTTGTAATTAAGAAAACGGCCGTTTGTTCGAAGTGTCGATGTCTTGGGGCCAGATTTACTCAAAAGCTGTATGGGAGCAGTGAGCAGATCGAGGTTGGAGATGCTCTCTACGAGCCTAGGTGTGAGAAGTGCCATACAATGCCAGCAGCATAGACGTCTAATAGACGTCTTTATAATTTAATGTAAAATATCAATATGCAATTAAATAAGCCGCCGAAGAGTGACAAGAAGTATTATTGGACCAATCATGTTATGCGCAAGATGCTTTACTATGGTCTCTCGCCGGATAGAGTGAAGCGCATTATTGCCAGTCCAAAGCGTCGCGAGAACGGCGTTGCAGAAAAGACCATTGCCGTTATGCAACCGACGGGCACCAAAATAAAGCCGACCGAGGTTTGGGCGATGTATCAGACAAAACCGAAGTCCAGCCAGAAAATTATTATCACGGCGTGGCGTTACCCGGGCATCAGTCCGATTCGTGACCAAATACCAATTCCGCGTGATATAATAGAGGAGTTAAGGGCCGAGGGAGTGTTGAAGTAGAAATTGAGAAGAAGTCGCTTTCACAAACCATCTCTTGCCAGACCGATAGTTCTCACCCCAGCGGGCTCGACTATCTGCATGCTCGGCATTATTATCGTTAGCATTAGCTAACGAAACCCATCTTTATACTGCCTACCGGCAGTAATGAGATGCTAATAATGCCTGCGCAAGCTCTTAAAGAGATGGTTTGTGTCCGCTACATGGTTATATTTTCTGGCTCGGTCGAATTGTTCGAAAAATTACCAACAAACTTCTACTTGAAAAGTGATCATATGAATATGAAGATAGGGTGTCATGTGTCGATTGCGGGGGGAATACAGAATGCACCGAAGAGGGCAGCGGATTTAGGTTGTGAAATATTTCAGCTTTTCACGCGGTCACCACAAGGTGGGCCAGCGCCAGAATTAACGAGAGATGTGGTCGCAGAATTTAAGGAGGAGATGAAAAAGTGGAAGCAAGAGGACTGTTATATCCATACGCCTTATTATATTAACTTCGCATCGGTTAAAGAAAATGTTCGAAAGGCATCGGTTAAAGTTGTCAGAGAAGAATTAGAGAGGGGATCATCAATCGGCGCAAAATATGTGATGACCCATTTAGGTAGTGCCAAGGATTATATTAATAAAGCCGAGGCGCTCGATGTCGTGGTGCAGAGCGTAAATGAAATCATGCATGGCTACAAAGGCGAAACCATATTTCTACTGGAAATATCGGCTGGATCGGGAGATATAATCGGCAGTACATTTGAAGAACTTCATTACATTATTAGCAAGACAACCGACAAGATCGGAGTTTGTATCGATTCGGCTCATGTTTTTGCGTCAGGATACGATATCAAGACTGAAGGCGGATTCGATGAAGTGGCCAAGAATATTAATAATACGGTCGGCCTCAACGCGGTTAAATTGATTCATGCCAATGATTCGATGGTCGATCTTGGTGAGAAGAAAGATAGGCACGAGCATATCGGTGATGGCAAGATTGGCTTAAGCGGATTTAATAATTTAATTAAACAATTTCCGAATATCGATATGATCCTAGAAACTGACCACAATAAAGTCGAAGATGACATAAGGAAGCTAAAGAAATTAAGAGGTTGATAACCTTTTGGGAACAAATGGTATAATTATGGCGAGGTCGATAATTTTATAAATTAACTTATTTAACAAAACAAAATGGATTTATTCGCAAACATTATCAGTCAGGCAAAAAATGTTGGTGTGTGGGACAAGAGCTGGGGATTGGCCTTCTTGCCATTATTCTCGGTCGCCTTGCTCATTTTACTTGCATGGACTCTATACTGGAAGGGAACAGCCCTGTGGAAAGCGGCCAGAGAACAGCATAAAATCTGGTTCGTAGTGCTTCTCTTGGTCAACACGCTTGGTATCTTGGAGATTCTCTATATCTTCGTATTCTCAAAGATGGTCAAAAAGAGAGATTAATTTCGACTAATTATATTGTTACCACAGACCGCCCGAAGGGCGGTCTTAGTGACGGCTTTACAAAATGGTATAAAATGTGGTATAATACAGTTACAGTGTTAGTCTAGTTCCTTCGCAACTCGGTTTGCGCCCATGTGGCGTGTGAGGTGAACCATGGCGGCACCGCAATGGCATGCGATTCCAACGGCGGTAATCGCCGCTGCAACGGCGGTGGTATATCCGCCGACCACTCTTCCAAACTTGTTTGTTCTTGGGGCGGTGGTGGGATTGGGTTTTTTCGTGGACGGAGATCATCTATCTATCCGCAGGATCAAGAGGATTCTGCGTGGAGAGAGAGGCCCCGTACCTGGATGGGTCAACTGGGCTCACACGTGGTGGTTCTTGGGAGCCTTGACCGCCAGCTCGGTCCATTTTGGCAACTACCTACCGCTCGCGTCTTATGCCATTCACATGTTGATTGATGGCGGAGATAGGAGCAATGCGGAGGAGAAATATTCAGGCACGGCACCTCTTCCAGAATTTCTACATCGTTTTTGCCCACGGTGGGCAAAGTACGAGACCAAGCTTCTAGTTTGAAGAGAATACATCGTCCCGACACGAGGAGCGTCCCGCTCAACTCGAGTCGGGACGCTTTTCGTTTGATGACCATAGTTTCGATGAGTTACAATGGGAGTCTTTGAAACCTAAAGACTCCCATTGTAATCGGTGTCACCCAAAAGAGCGATTAGGATGGGATTTCGAAGAGGATTGCGCAGGCCGACCGGGCCGAGCACTAGGCAGAACTCTAGTAAGAGTTACTGCCGTACTCTAAGAAATTCTACCCTAATCGCGATAATGTATTCTTTCTGAATTCCAAAAACTTGTCCTTGGCGATTGAATTGCGAATATCTTCGAGAAGTTTGTTGAAAAACCACATATTGTGGAGGAGGCACCAGCGCTGGCCGGCGGCATTTAACTTTCGATTGTCGCTTTTAATAAGTCCACGAATCTGAGCGCGCGTAATATTACTTGTGCATGTCAGACACTTGCAGGCGCTTTCAATCTTTTTTCTATCCAGTGCGTATCTGCCTTTTCGGATATCGATATATCCAGTTTTGATATACAGCTTGCCGTGGCGGGCTTCGCGAGTGGGAATAACGCAATCAAAAGTATCAATGCCATTTTCAACCGCTTCAAAAATATCAGCTATTTTGCCCACCCCCAGAAGATGTCTCGGTTTTTCTTCCGGCAAATACGGAATTACCCATTTCAATATTTCCGAAATTTGTTTCTTGGTGTAAGAACCGCCAATACCGAATCCGTCAAACGGGAGCGAGCCAATAAACTTGGCGCTTTTTTCTCTTAATTTAGGATAAATTCCACCCTGAACGATACCAAAAAGCATTTGTTTATGTTTTCTATCCTTTTGGTTTTTGGCGTGTTCTTCAAGGCATATTTGCGCCCATTTATCCGTGAGTTCAACGGCTTTTTTGTTGTATTCAAAATTATCGTGTGGTGAAGTAATGTGGTCAAAGGCGAACATAATATCCGCCCCGATTTTACTCTGGAGTTTCATGGATAGTTCGGGCCCTAAAAATAGCCACTTTCTTGTCGCCTGCCTGCCGGCAGGCAGGTTATATTTAAAGTGAACGCCCTTTGAAGTAATTCTGATTCTGGTGCGTTCGTGAGTGATGTCGGCTGAAGTGTCGTCCGCCATGAATTTGCTGACCTTATTCTTATCGCCAAAAGCCAGAGAAAGAACCTGAAAACCGCCGCTATCGGTCATTATCGGAACATTAAGTCCAAATGATTTATGAATGAATCCTTCTTTGAGTTTGCTCTTTTCCGCCTTTTCCCAGAGATGGAAGGTATTGGCGATGATAAGTTGAGCGTTGGTATCCTTAATATCATTTGAATTTAAGTGTCTGAACTTCCCATAAGTACCGACGAAAACATAAGATGGCGTATTGACTACGCCGTGAGGCGTAGTCAATACGCCAAGCCGAGCTTTTGTTTTCTTGTCGGTCTTTATTACTTTAAACATGGCTGGAAGTATAGCATGAACATGGCCAATAAAAAAAGCCGCCGTTAGGCAGCCTTACTTGTTGTTTCGTATAAGAGTAATTACGTGCTTCTCGCGTTTATCGGACAGAAGTCTCTTAAATTCTGTGTACACGGTTGCCTCGGTGGTGACGTAATAACCATCCGCAACCCTCTCTCGCCTTATCTCAGAGTCGAGCGCAAATAATTGAAATATCTTTATGAAAATAAAATTTCCAAAGGCTATCGGTTTGGACAATCTGGCGCGCATGGCGATTATTCCGGAATCATTACGATCAATGGTCAGCTTGCCGCTCGTCAGCTCAGCAGCTTTCTCTGCATTAGACTTCGCTTTGGGTAAATTTCGTCGTGGAAAAAAGTTATAAGATATACTTGCGGGATCAAGTAGATAGGTCTCGATCAGATCATATCTTTGTAAGATATTTCCATCCATTCCGGTGGTGTCGAATCTTAGCTTATTAGGAGGCATAATCAGCGCACCATCTTTCTCGACAACGTAATCCTGATTGTATATAGTCCTAATTCGCTCCACTGACTTTGGGGCAGGGCTACAGTTATCTATTGATACGCAATCGTATATTTTACGTATCTTATATTCGGTCAAGTTCAGTGTTAACTTCTTGTCTTGATCGAGTTTTGCCACAATCCTACCGATGATGGGATTGGCGGTAGCCTGGTCAGGATTGGCCGGAGCGTCATTATTCGGCCAAAATGCAGTCGATAAACAGGCCAAAAAAATGATAATGAGTGTTTTCCTCATGAATCTCCATTTTTCAAAAAACTATTGCAGGAAACATACAATAAATAAGAAAAAACGGCAACTTTTGACCTAATGGCAGTTGTGGTATAATGGACTGGCTAAAAATAATTAACGAGAAAACAGATTATGAAAAAAATCACAATTTATTCGACTCCATGGTGTCATTTCTGTCATCAGGCTAAGGAATATTTTAAATCCAAAAATATTGAATTTACCGATATTGATGTCTCCGTAGATCAAGTTAAGGCTGATGAGATGATAAAGAAATCGGGCCAGATGGGCGTGCCAGTCATTGAGATTGGCGATCAGATGATAATCGGATTTGATAAATCCAAGATAGAGGAGATGCTCACCAATTAAAAAATTGTTTCGTCTTGGCATATTGAAGAGTACGGAATAATTTCTACTGAAATTTTCCTCATTCTCGGCCCAGTCGGCCTGCGAAAGCCTCTTCAATATGCCCAGACTCCACTAGTTATAATCTATTACCAAGCCTGGTCACTCTGAATGGGATTGCGCAGCGCGACGGCGCGAGCACTAGGCAGAACTCTAGTAAGAGTTACTGCCGTACCATTCAGAGTGGCTAGGCGAGGATGATGTCATGCCAAAAAAGGAACTGAAACAACTAAAATATCCGGTCGATTCTTTGAGGGGGATTTCGGGCAAAACCGTGGAGATACACCATGGCAAGCTTTATGCTGGTTATGTAAATAAATCTAATGAAATCAAGGAGAAGATTGGTGAGCTGAGAAAAGGCGGGAAAGCCGATGGTAATCAAATTTATTCTGAACTTCGTGGGCTCAAAACATCGGAGAGCTTTGCCAATAATGGAGTGTATCTACACGAAAGTTATTTCGATGTGCTAGGTGGTGATGGTCAGCCTCGGGGCGAGGTGGCGGATAATCTTACTAAACGATACGGATCTGTCGATGAGTTTAAGAAATATTTTGCGGCTTGTGGCATGGCGGCGAGGGGATGGGCGATATTGGCATGGGATATGCACGAAAAAGAATTGCGAATATTTACCTGCGATGCCCAGAGCCATGGCGGTATCTGGGGAGCGGTGCCCATAATTGCGCTGGATGTCTATGAACACGCGTATTTTATTGATACCGGATCGGATCGTCAAACATATATAAATAATTTCTTCGATAATCTTAACTGGGATAGGATCGAAGAGCTATATCAGCAGGCTAAGAAATATATTCTAGATTAGGCTATTGCTATTAAAAACAATGGGAGTCTTTGAAACCTAAAGACTCCCATTGTTTTTTTATTGCCAGCTGGAAAGCCAGACGCGGTTTTCATATTGTGACTGGCCTAAAGGTAAGCCGTAGGTTAGTGGAGAAAAATATACGAATAACCCGATCGATAATGCCATAATTACCACTATTGTCTTTCTGGATATGTCTCGATCGAGAATGTAGGCCAAGACCAGAATTGAGAATATCAAAGCGATCATATAATGGTATAAAAACATAACTCGCCCGATTAGAATGAATGGCAAGAAATTAATCAGATAAGCTCCCAGCAAAAACAATTCTATTTTATTGATATTAAATTTAATACGATAATCTCTACTGATTATAAATTGAATATTGCGCAGTAATAGTATAATTACGGCTACGGTTGAGAGCCACCAAATTAAAGGATTTCCGATGAAATATAGTCTGGCGTTGTCGGAAACCCAGTAGTAGACGGGGCGGATCATAAAGGGCCACGTAAACCACTGGCTGCTGTATGAATGAGTGGCCGTGAGCGTCTGATTAGATTTAAACATCTGAGCATTTAGCTCCATAAATTTACCGGCCAGACTTAATTTCGGAATCATTGCATCGTTTTCGTTCGGGTTGTCGCTTAAATCAGACTGAAAAGATTGTGACATAAATGCATCACCAGTCCCAGATTTTGTAAGTAATGAAAAATGAATAGCAAATACGGAAAAATATATTAGCATTGGAATAATCACAATGGCTAAGATATTCTGACCGAACCAAGTTAATACCTTTTTAAATTCGTAACCATCTTTCTGCTGGTTGATGACCCTTATAATCTCCATCACGCCGATGACACTCACGAAGGTCAGGCCGGTCCATTTTATAGAGAATGATAGACTGCAAAATATACCCGACAAAATCAGATACGCAAAATTATTCTTCTTGGTAAAAAGGAAATAAAATAGTAAACCCGTAAAACCAAATAAAATAAGGAACGGGTCTAGAAAAACAAAACGCGACTGAACGGCCAATGAGTTTTCAAAAACAACGAAAAGGCCTGCCAAGAGCGACGCCCTTCTAGAAAGACCAACTTGAAGAGCTAACAAAAAAATTACTAAAGGCAGTAGCGCGCCGGCCAATGATGGTAGGAATCGCAGGGCCATATATTTGTTGTCCTGAAATTTCTCACCGATTGTTTCGAACTTATATTCAGGCGTAAAGCCGAATACTTTACCTACGCCTGCGATTATAAGCTTGCCGAGAGGAGGGTGAATGTCAAAATAATATTGGTGAGTGTAATATGCCGAAACAAATTTACCGAAATGAACTTCGTCAAATACGGTTTGGTTGGGATGACCAAAGAATAGAAAACGAGAGAAGAAGCCGAGAACTAAAACGATGGTGATTAGCCATTTATTGCTCATTATGATTATGATATACTAATTCATATAAATATTAAACTGCTTTATGCTTTACGACCTAATCATTGTTGGCGGTTCGGCGGCCGGAACGACGGCAGGTATTTATGCGGCGAGGCGCAATCTTAATTTTCTTATTATTGCAAAAGATCTTGGCGGTGAAGTCGCAACTTCGGGGGAAATAGGCAACTGGCCGGGTATTATTCAGATTGATGGACTACAACTGTCACAGCAATTTCGGGCTCATTTGGAATCTTATCAGCCAAATATCATAGACAACGCCAATGTTGAATCAGTTAGTGAAAACGGTGACGGCAATTTTATTATTAAGACTTCAGAAGATGAATATCAGGCCCGTACAGTAATTGTTGCAACGGGCGTACATCCTCGCGAATTGAATATTACAGGCGAGAAGGAGTTTAGAAATAAAGGCCTAAGTTACTGTACCACATGCGACGGGCCATTGTTTAAGAATAAGGTGGTGGCAACCATTGGTGGAGGCAACGCGGCACTTGAATCAGCTTTGATGCTTTCCGATATTGCTGAGAAAGTTTATCTAATTAATAAAAATGCAATTTTTAAGGGTGAACAAGTTCTTATTGATAAAGTTCAGGCGAAGGCAAATATTGAAATTATTTATGAGACATTAACGTCTGAGATATTGGGAGAACAATTTGTCAGCGGATTAAAATATAACGATAAATATGATACTTCTCATGAGTTAAGTGTTTCTGGTATCTTTGTTCATATCGGACAAATTCCTAATTCAAGCTTAGTGCCAAGTACAGTTGAGAGAGATAAATTCGGACAGATTATGGTTAATACTCGCTGTGAGACAAATATTCCCGGATTATTTGCAGCCGGAGATGTAACAAATGTCGCTTACAAACAAATTGTCATTGCTTGTGGCCAGGGCTGTATTGCGGGATTGAGTGCAGTCGAATATTTAAATCGTCTGAAGTAAATAATATATATGATATATATCGGAGCAGATCACGGCGGCTTCAAGCTAAAGGATACGATTAAGTCATGGTTGACTGGGATGGAGTTAGATTACCAAGATGTCGGTGATTTTGAATATAATCCCGACGACGACTACGTGGACTATGCCAGAGAAGTTACGGTGAATGTTAGGGAGGACGGTGATAGAGGAATTTTAATTTGCCGGTCGGGCGTGGGCATGGACATAGTCGCTAATCGTTCAAAGCACATTCGTTGTGGCCTGGGTATCGGTGCCGAGCAAGTAGGGGTTTCTCGAAAAGATGATGACATTAATGTTTTGGCCATAGCATCTGATTATACGGATATTGATAATATCAGAGAGATGGTGAAAGCGTTCTTAATGACAGAGTTTTCCAACGAGGAAAGATATGTATCAAGGTTGAACAAGATTAAAGAATTATAATGATTGAAATTATCCCGACGATATTTGCCAAGACCTCTGAAGAATTTTCGAATATAGTTCGTCGCTATGAGCCATATTTCATTCGAGCTTCTATTGATGTATCAGATGGTATCTCCACGAATGAAAAAACCGTCTCTGGCTATGAAGAATTAAGAAAGATATCGTCTACTCTGAAATTCGACACACATTTAATGGTTGAAAATCCGCAGGATAAAATGGCAGATTGGCGAGGCGTTCCTGTAGATAGATTTTTTATACATATTGAGAATAATAAGGGTGTTATAGCGTCCTTGGCTAATAATCTCCACTTTAACGGCAAAAAGATAGGACTTGTTATCAATCCCGACACTGACATTAATGAAATAAGAGAATTTGTTGACCTAGTTGATATTGTTCAGTTTATGACAGTCCAGCCCGGCGCATACGGCAGAGATTTTATTCGAAGTGTTCTAGATAAGATGGCATCATTTAGAGAATTATACCCGAATGTTCCTATAGCCGTGGACGGCGGGATAAATTTAGAGACGGCAATGAACGTAAGAGAAGCGGGAGCCACCATTTTTTTCGTCGGGAGTTATTTTCACAATAGTAGTGATATCAAGAAATCACTGGCAGATTTAGGAGAAATTTTAAATTAATATTATGGCAAATAAATATGATGTAATTGTTATCGGATCGGCGACGAAGGATGTTTTTTTGAATGTTGACAATATTCAACCGACCAAAGTCGATAAATTCCCAACAGGTCAGGCGCTATGCTTTGGTTTTGGTTCTAAGATCGCAATTGATAGAATGGCATTTACTTCTGGTGGTGGCGGGACCAATGTCGCTGTTACATTGGCGCGCCAAGGTTTTAAAACTGCTTGCGTGGGTGCTATTGGTCCTGATTTTAATGGCCGTGAATTATTAGAAGAACTGCAAAAAGAGGGCATTGACTGTGATTATTTCCAGAAGGAGGACGATGGCTATATAGCCTATTCGGTAATATTAGTTACTGCTAACGGAGAGAGAACGATATTGTCGTATAAAGGTGAGGGTCAGCATTTTGACGTAAACAAAATAAAATTTGATGAAATGAGCGCCGATTGGCTGTCATTAAATAGTCTTGGCGGGCATTATGATTTGTTTGAAAAAAGTATCCAATGGGCGGTTGCTAGTAATATGAAAATAATTACCAATCCCGGAACCAAAGAATTAGAACATGGACTTGAGAAGATTCGGCCGTTGTTAAATAAGTGTGCGATTGTAACCTTAAATCAAGAAGAAGCTTCGATGCTTTCGGGCATTCCATTTGCCGAAGAAGATAAACTTTTTAAGTTTATGGATGAGGTTGTCGATGGCATATTTGTTATGACTAAGGGGCCACTGGGCGTGTCAGTTTCGGATGGTATGAATATTTATTCAGCGAGCGTGCCCGATTCGCCCGTAATTGAAAGAACTGGCGCGGGCGATGCCTTTTATGCGGCCTTCTGTTCGGAAATTATGAGAACGGGAGATATTGCCAAGGCAATTCAATTGGGGACTGCTAATGCAACATCCGTCGTTCAATATTACGGCGGTAAGAAGGGAATATTAATGAAGGACGACATGGGCAAATTTCCGCTAGTCGAAGTTACGATAAAATCGATAAGTACGTAATATTTAATAATGGCAAATTCTTACGAACAATTATCAAAATTACTTAGAACACCGCCACAGACACTGGCCGATTTGGATACCATGATGTCGGCATTGACCGGTAAGACAGGAGTTATGGATAATATTGTGAAAGAAAATGAGTTATTGGTTGATAGGACTTTGAACGAGCTGGGCCTGCACAAGGATTCTGATGCTAATAAGGTTTACTCGACTCTGATGGAGCGACTAATGCATCTGGATCAGCATCTGTTTGAACTTATTGACCGACCAGATTTGGCGAAACCCGAGGAAGCTGATGTAAAGCTGACTAGGGCGGCTTTCAACGTTTTTACACCGCCCAAAGGTTTTTTTATAAAAAAAGAAAAAGTCGCGGAATTACTTGAGAAATTTAAACCCGATAAACTTTTGGGATATTTTGGCTACACTTCGGTTGCTCAGATATTAGCCAAGGAAGACTTCGCATCTGTAGTAAGTTCTTTACGATTTACTCAAAGCACGGAGTGGATGCATAATTTTTTTGATGTTGCGTATAATGAATTGACACCGAATGACTTCGAAGAACGGGATGTGGATATTAAGATATTAGGAGGAGAATGGCTCAAAGTTGCGGAGAATTTTCTCGAAAAGAAATATCACAACATCAGTCATTTAAAAGAATTCGGTATTATATTTGTAATCCCACTGCCGATTGATACAGCTGGCGAGACTACTAGAATGTTCACGTTGCTCTTGCACTATCTACACGAGGTGCCATTTTATTCAGATTTGTTTAGGAAGTATAGTACTCAGCCAGACTTTATTAATAACTTTAAGTCACTACTTCGTGGTGACATACCTACGGGTCCCGTTCCCGAGAATGGCAAGATTAATTGGCGAATAGTCCAAAGATATCTGGCGAAAGACAACGAACTCGATTTTCGATTATTTGAACCGCACATAAATCCAGAAGCAGAGCATTGGTTTAAAGTCGGCAAAGATCTCGGTAAAATGGGCGGAGAGGGGGGTAGGATGAATATGGGCTACTGGCACGGACTTGATTATGTGGGTGGATACTTCCGTGATGGTGCGGGCGAGAGATTGGTAAGTTTCGATTTGATTGATTTGGTAATGTCATTAGTCAAAAAGGGCGAGATTAAGTATCTGTATCATCAACAGGAGGCACTGTGGAACAAAATATTTGTCGATTACATGGGTCGCGAAGAATTAAGCCGGGCCATCGAAGAGAATATCATTAAGGGCTTTGTCGAGTTGTAGTATCTTATACGTATCGAGTACTAAACTTCTGAGAGTACGGAATAATCTCTACTAAGATTTTCCTCATTCTCGAACCAGCCGTTCTGCGAAAGCCTCTCCGAAGTTTAATACTCGATACTTATTTATCAGCACGAATGGGATGGAACTTTTGAAGGGGATTGCACAGCGCGACTGGCGCGAGCACTAGGCAGAACTCTAGTAAGAGTTACTGCCGTACCCTAAAAAAGTTTCATCCCATTACGCCAAAACAAAACATTGGAGAATCTAAATTATTATCTGAATCGAGCGAGGGAGAATGGACAAGCCATCGGTCATTTTAATTTTGTAACCGAGGACGTATTGAGAACGATTGTCGTTGGAGCAAAAGAGGCTGGTGCAGAAGCGGTTATGGTTGGAACATCTGAAAGCGAAGCTAATTTTATCGGTCTGAATGTTGCCGTCGCCATGGTGACGGCCGTTAGAGTTGAGTTAGGGTTTCCAGTTTATCTAAATGCCGACCATTTTAAAACTTTTGAAAAATGCAAAGAGGCGATTGATGCTGGATACGACTCGGTTATAATTGATGCTTCCGGATTAGTATTAGCTGAGAATATCGAATTAACTAAGCGCGTGGCTGATTATGCTAAGTCGGTAAATATGGGTGTGACGGTCGAGGGCGAGATTGGTTATTTGAAGGGGACATCTCAGATTCAAGAATTGGTTGAAATTAGCCCTGCGGATTACACCAAACCCGAGGAGGCGGAGGAATATGTTAAGAAAACCGGTGTTGATCGTTTGGCAATTGTGTTTGGTAATATCCACGGTATTGTGACCAAGCAGAAAGAAAAACTGGACATAGAACATTTATCAAAAATTATAACATTAGTGCCTAATATGTTTTATGTTTTGCATGGAGCTTCAGGATTGAGCGACGAGGATGTCTCAGCCGCCATCAGGGGCGGTATATCAAATGTGCATTACAATACTGAATTGCGCGTAGCGTACAAGGAGGGCCTTGATCGGGCTATCCACGCTCGGCCGGAAGAATCGGCGCCGTATCAATATCTTAAGCCGGCAGACGAAGAAGTGAAAAAGATAGTTATGGCCAAGACCAAATTATTTTTGGGCAGATAGATTGATAGGCAGTCTTGCATATTTTGGTTTGCCATGTTATTATCTATTGGCTATTTTATCAGATACTATGAAACATCAAAAAGAGAAAATTCAATTAAACGCACAGTTAAGACCCGATGCAGGAGTGGGATTAAGCAAACTTAGGGCGGATGGTTATATACCTGGCGTTCTCTATGGCAAGGCAATGGATGCAATCCCATTGCAAATTTTGGCTAAGGATTTTGGAAAAGCATTAAAGATATCCGGAGAATCAACCCTCGTATATATTGAGCTTGACGGCAAGTCGTATCCGACCATTATTCATGATGTCGCAAGAGATCCCATAAGAGATACCATTCTACACGCTGATTTCTATAAAGTCAGGTTGGATGAGAAAATTAAAGCCATGGTGCCGGTTCAATTTGAAGGTGAAGCACCGGCCGTAAAAGATCTTGGCGGAATATTTGTCAGGAACATCAATGAACTCGAAGTAGAGGCATTGCCTCAGGACCTGCCACACGAGGTATTGGTGAATATCTCAGGATTGGTACAAATCGGTGAGCATATCTCGGTAAAAGATATCAATCTTGGTGATAATGTTAAAATTACTTCTAACCTTGACGAAATAGTTGCTTTGATACAACAGCCAATCAGCGAAGAACAACTTGCTAAGGATCTTGAGCAGACAACGGTTTCAGTTGAGGATGTTGAGGAAATAAAGAAAGAAAAAACCGAAGAGGCGACAGAGGAAGCAACAGCCGAGGACAAGAAGGAATAATAATAGATATTAATCAAAACGTCCCGCCAATGGCGGGACGTTTTGATTGGTACCTAGTTGGAATAATATTTGGCCCATTCCTCGAGCTGATAATCTTTGAGTTCCTTAGATTTCTGGATTGCCAGGATCATGTCATTCTTCTGAAATTCAACGATTTTGCCCGATATTACGGGCACGTTCTTGTAGAGATTGCTGACATAATTAACGACATATGCCTTTCTACCAGGATTCATGTCCGTTGATGGATTGCTGACCAAATAATCATCAAGGGCTCGTCTAGCCAAATGACTAATACCTTGTCCAGCTTCGGCTACAATCGTAATTGTCGGTTTTGAGATAGCTCCTATGGTAATGCCCATCTGAGTGTTGGCATACTCAGTGTATCTATCGGATAATGTATGAATGCTAAACAAAACCGTGACGATAACAAGAATAGGTAAAACGAAAGTATAAAAATTATGCTTAAAGGCGATAGCAAGCATGCCACCCCACCCTGGCTCTGCCTTAAATGTAGGACTTTTAATTTCGTAATTTTCCATAAAGACTAACTCCGCCTAGCCACTCTGAATGGTACGGCAGTAACTCTTACTAGAGTTCTGCCTAGTGCTCGCGCCGTCGCGCTGTGCAATCCCATTCAGAATGACCAGGCTACGTTATTTGATACGCAGATTAGCTAAATACAATAAATCGTTAAGCTCCCAACCAATCCAACAAGAGCTTGCGCAGGCATTATTAGCATCTCATTACTGCCGGTAGGCCTGCCTGCGCAGGCAGGCAGTATAAAGATGGGTTTCGTTAGTTATGCTAACGATAATAATGCCGAGCATGCAGATAGTCGAGCCAGCTGGGGCGAGAACTATCGGTCTTGAAGGGTTGGTTGGGAGCTGACCGCTCTGTTAAACTGACTGATAGTTTTCAAGTGCTTCGAAGATTGGGTCGAGATGGCCGTCCATTATTTTGCCAATATTGCCCCAGTTTTTCTTAATTCGATGGTCGGTAATGCGGTCTTGCGGGAAGTTATAGGTGCGGATTTTCTCTGAGCGATCACCTGTACCGATTTGCTTCCTTCTTTCGTCGGTGATGTTTCCCGTAGATTCAGCAATTTTGATAGCTAATAATTTTGATCGCAACAGATCCATGGCTTTATCTCTGTTTCTTTGCTGAGTTCGCTCTTCTCTTGACCCAACAACAATGCCCGATGGCTTATGTAGAACACGTACGGCCGTCTCAACTTTGTTCACATTCTGTCCGCCCGGCCCGCCAGCCCGAGAAAATGAAACTTCAATTTCATCGGGTCTGATGTGCAATTCAGATTCGGTGGCTTTGGGCAAGACGGCGACGGTAATCGTCGATGTATGAACTCTGCCGCTTTTCTCTGTGTCGGGAACACGCTGAACGCGATGTACGCCAGACTCGTTTTTCATTTTTTTAAAAACATCGGTGCCCTTCAATTCAAAAATGACAGACTTATAACCCCCAACTCCGGTTATACTCTGATCGATCGGCTCAACTTTCCATCCTTGGCTGATAGCATATTTCTTATAGGCGTTATACAAATCGCCGGCAAAAAGACCGGCTTCATCTCCGCCGGCACCAGCACGAATTTCTATAATAGCCTCATTGCCTGGATTGGAGACCGGCTTTAGATAGGCGGCGTGTTTTTGCCAATCATAATCAGTACTCATGCTATCCGAGTTATTTAGTAGTCTTTTTCTTCTTCGTTGGTTTTACGGCAGGTTTTGCTTTTGACGCGGCTATGGCGGCTGATTTGGCTACGGTCTTTTCTTGTCGTTTTTTGAATTTATCGACACGTCCTCGGGCATCCAAGATTTTCTCGGTGCCAGTGTAGAAAGGATGGCATTTTGAGCAGATACCCAACGAGTTTGATTCAACGGTTGACCCGCCAGTCCATTTGTTGCCACAAACACATTCAAACTTTGCATTATCGAAATATTTTGGGTGTATATCCTTTTTCATAATAATAGTTAGGTTAGCAATACACATGTTAGTACAAAATTACCTGATAGTCAATTGACGTATTGTGAGTATTTTGCCAAGGAGACTAGCTGGTTTAAAAAAGCCGATGTTAGTCGGCAATGTCTTTATCTTTCGATAGGCTATTCTTTTATATGTTTCGTTTTACGCTTGAATTCATAGGTAGCTGGGTAAGTATCCCTGAAGCCTGGCTTGTCAAATACAACCCGCCAGCCAGCTTTGCGATAAATGTCCTCGACATTTAGCCACCCTTTATCGAATATTTCCTGACGATCTAAGCCTTTCTGTACCATTAAGGCCACAACATCGTCTTGTTTGACAGTCGCAGATCCGCAGTCATAATCCTGCGTAATCAATTCATTGAACGCTTCAAATCGGCATCAGGAAACGTTTTACTTTTTTCATCGTCAACTTCATCTGGTCTTATTGCTCGATTCGTGATTGACATGCGCATCACCTCCGTAAAGGGACTAAAACTATAATAGCACCTTCGTGGCAATTGTCAAATAGACGGTTTGGCACGCATCTAAAGTATAGAATATAAGTTCTGCGAGTTATGTGAACCTAGTCATATTGAAGAGGATTGCGCAGCGCGACTGGCGCGAGGTGAGTGCAATTAACATCTGCGCGAAGCCATCTCTAATTATCTCGCTTTCGAAGTCTGAGTAAATCAATGAGAATTGGATAATGTATTAATACCAAAACAGTAGGTCGAGGGCAATACATTAATGTGATAATTAATAGTGCGAG
>Ga0172379_10003096_pt1 | contig 27347 bp, 35 predicted proteins | sample GrowelOW334metaG_FD_119756 | JGI IMG/M metagenome (GOLD analysis project Ga0172379, IMG submission 119756) | Groundwater microbial communities from an aquifer near a municipal landfill in Southern Ontario, Canada - Groundwater well OW334 metaG | ecosystem: Environmental > Aquatic > Deep...
AACCATTGCCTATGATCGGAGTGGGAAGGGGAATAATGGGACATGGAGTGGAACCTCAACACCGCATTATGCCACCAGTAATGGCAAGACGGTGGGGTATTTTAATGGAGTGAATGATTATGTAAATGTGGGGAGTTTGGGTCTTTCGGGGAACGTTGGGACTGTTTCTTTTTGGCAAAAAGCATATTCGCTAAATGATTTTGCTGCGACGATTGACAGCTCATTTGGTGGCGGAGTAACTACTGTTAGATTTTATATTGGTTACTATTACTCCGGCGATCCTTATTTTCGCGTGTTTGTCGGTGACGGAATTAATGCTGAAAGTTTTAGCTTCTTTCGTACCCCTCCCTTAAATATTTGGGAGCATTACGTTGTGGTTTTGAATGGCAGTACATTAAAAGTATTTTTGAATGGTTTTTTACTCGATTCAACAAAAACCGTAACAAGAACCCTGGCATTGGGGAATTATCGTTTTGGGTCGAGTCTAGGCGGCTCTCGTTTTTTCAACGGTCTCATCGACGATATTCGTATCTACAACCGCGCTCTTTCTGCGAGTGAGATTTCCGCCCTCTATAACGCGGCTAAATAAGCATTGGTTTTGTTTTATTGGAAATAGAATCTTTTTTGGATTGGTTCTACTAAATACTAGAATTAAATTATTAAATCATACTTAACTATGGTAAGAAACGTAAACAAGGAACATAAAGAAAGTCTGTCAGTGCTTGATAAGGCCGCGATTTTTATCACTAAAGTAGTGGGCACGATGTGGTGCGCGATTGCATTTACCGTACTCGCTTTGATTAGTTTGCCTCAGGCGCTCTACGGAGGCACTGCGACGACCATTTCGTGGATAGCCCAAACATTCTTACAGCTCGTACTGCTGTCAATTATCATGGTGGGGCAAAATTTACAAAGCAGACACTCTGAGTTACGAGCGGATGCGGATTACGAAACAAATCTAGAGTCAAAGAAAGATATTGAGGTGTTGATAAAACGGCTCGATTCAATCGAAAACGACAAGCTAAGCAAAATTTTGAAGGCTCTTAAAATCGATCAGTGAGAATGACCCTTGCGCAGTCTTTGTCGGAGAGCGCGTGCGATTGAGTGAACAATTATCATCACCAAACGAATCGCTATGCTTTCTTTCTTACGATGCAAAACGGAGTCAATTCATCTGACTGACCGAGCGGATTGTCGCGAAAAACTTCTTGAGTGAATTTTTCTTTTATTTTTTTACTTGAGATGCCCAAGGCAAATGCTCCAAGGTAATTTGCGTCAATGATAACGGTTTCAGTCCCAAACTTTTCCTTTATTTCTTCTGAAACGCGCTGGGGATTGATGGGGGGGAGTTTTGCATAATGCGTATACGGTTGGATGAGAAACGACATGGGGCAATCGATTGATTTTGCGCGCGTGCCGGCAATGACATAAAAAAGTCCTTTGATGCCCAGTGGTCGAGTGACGGCCGAAACGGCTGCCGCCAAAAGAACCCGGAAATAACCCGCCTCCCGTATAACCAACTCCATCGCCATCGGCGTTCCGTGTCCAAAACCACGGAAATCTTTATTCCCATAGTTTGTTTTGACTTTCTTGGCGAGAAGTTTTGCGAGTCGCGATGTTTTAACGTCGTTGAGGTTTATAATTTGCCCTTGAGTGAGTGCAACGACTTTCTCGCTGATAAAAATATTGTCATCGGGCAGAAGATGCGGTGCCACATACTTTTCTAATAAATCCATAAGATTGTCTTTCTCGGTGATGATGTCCGTTTTTATCGGCAATCGGAGATAGGTTTCTCCTCGCACATCAATCTCGAGTGTTTTCTTTGGATTTGGCTTGAATGTTTGATTTTGCATGTATGTTGATATTAACAAAAAGGCGTTGCTTCTGCAATTTTAGACGACCATTGTGGTTAATGGCGGGGAGGAGAGGGGATAGTTCGGGGATGGGTTGATGACAATCAAGTTCGGTATACCGCGAGTAGTTAATTATGATATACTTATTTTAGTATCAATCAGTCTACAAAACAGTTTCAAAGATCATGCAAAATAAAAAAGTTTTTGTCGTCGGGGGCGCCGGATATATCGGAAGTCACGTTGTTAAGATGCTCCAAGAAAAAGGATATTCCGTTTTAGTCTATGACAATCTTTCAAAAGGACACAAAGATGCCGTCCCTGAAAAAAATTTAGTGGTTGGGGAATTGGGGGACGCAGAGCTTTTAACTAGCGTCATGCGAGAGTTCAACCCCGATGCTATTATGCACTTTGCGGGGTTTATCGAAGTCGGCCAGTCCGTCAAACAGCCGCTAACTTACTATCAGAATAATGTCGCCAACACCATCACGCTTTTGGAAGCGGCGACGAAGAACAACATTACTCAATTTATTTTTTCATCAAGCGCAGCGGTGTACGGAACGCCGGAGGTAAGCCCCACCTCAGAGGACGCGCCACTTCGTCCGATTAACCCCTACGGACAATCAAAAGTTATTGTCGAGCAGATGCTTGCCGATGTTGCGCGGGCAACGTCTTTGCGATATGTCGCCCTGCGGTATTTTAATGCCGCTGGTGCTGATCCGAGCGGAACCATCGGAGAACGTCACGATCCCGAAACGCATCTTATACCGCTCGCACTCAAGGCCGCCAAGGGTCAGCTCAATCCGTTGAAAGTTTTTGGAACGAATTATCCAACGCCGGATGGCACATGCATCAGAGATTATGTCCATGTCAACGATATCGCCGATGCGCACATCAAAGCCTTGGAATATTTAGCTGGTGGTGGTACGAGCGATGCCTTCAATTGCGGATATGGACACGGTTTTTCGGTGCGTCAAGTTCTTGATGCGGTTAAGCGGGTGACTGGTGTTAATTTTACCGAAGAACAGGGGGAACAGCGCACGGGGGATCCGGCCATGCTCGTTGCTGACTCGGCAAAAATACGACGCGTGCTCGGCTGGGAGCCGCACCACGATGATCTTGATTATCTCGTGCGCACCGCGTGGGAATGGGAGAAAAGTAGAACGTAATTTCAATTCGTTTATAATTACATGCGGAGAGGAAGTCTGCGGGTTATGAATACTTTGATTTTCTAACAATAGGTGCTATACTCGTTGAGATGGAGTAGTAATTATTTTTTTATATCAAATGATTGTTCTGTGGATAACTGTTTCTGACGATCGTCAGAAACAGTTATCCACAGCCGACCCATTGTATTATGACAGAATCAATTATTGAAGTTCATGATTTGGTAAAAACATTTGGTGCCGTCGAAGCGGTACGAGGCATATCGTTTTCCGTTCCCCGTGGATCAATTTTTGGTTTTTTGGGACCCAATGGGGCAGGGAAGACCACGAGCATTAAAATGCTTACCACGCTTTTACACCCGACGAGCGGATCAATTCGCCTGAATGGCTTTGACCCGGCAACCGAACAGCACCGCGTGCGCTCCTCATTCGGAATCGTTTTTCAGGACCCGAGTCTGGACGATGAGTTGACGGCATATGAAAATATGGAGTTCCATGGCGTGCTGTACGCAGTTCCAAAAGAGCTTCGCCTCAAACGCATTCAAGAATTGCTTACTTTCACGGAATTGTGGGATCGTCGGGACGATTTAGTCAAAACTTTTTCAGGTGGCATGAAACGACGCTTGGAAATTGCGCGAGGTCTCCTGCACCATCCAGCTGTTTTGTTTCTCGATGAACCGACCGTTGGACTTGATCCACAAACGCGCAATCACATCTGGTCGTACATACAAAAACTCAATCAGAGTGAACATATTACGGTTTTTTTCACTACTCATTATATGGAGGAGGCCGAACGGGTTGCTGATCAAATTGCGATAATTGATCATGGGTCTATTGTTGCCCGAGGAACCGTTGATGAAATTAAAACGCAAGCCCAGGCGACATCGCTTGAGGATGCCTTCATTGCATTAACCGGAAGAGCAATTCGCGAGGAAGAGGCATCCACCACCGACGCGATGCGCATGCACCGTCGTGCATGGCACCGGTAAGGTTTCATTCTATCTGTATGCAAATACTTCGATCAATTTATATCTTGTGGTTGCGGCAGTTGAAACGATATCTCCGTTCACGAGCGCGCATTGTTGGCTCGTTGGGGCAGCCGCTGCTGTTTCTGGTGGCATTGGGATTTGGGTTTGGGCCCATTTATCAAAAGGCGGGCGGGGGAGATTATATGGCTTTTTTGGCACCCGGTATTATCGCTATGGGCATTCTATTTACAGCGGTTTTTTCCGGCATAGAAATTATTTGGGATAAACAATTTGGATTTCTCAAAGAAACCTTGGTGGCGCCAGTATCGCGCTTAACCATTATGACGGGACGCACGCTGGGCGGAGCAACGGTCGCTCTTTTGCAAGGCATTATTGTGTTCGGGCTCTCGTTTCTCGTCGGATTTCGTCCAGCAACGTGGGTGCTGATGCCATGGACATTGGTGGTTATGTTTGTCATCGCTATTATCTTTGCGTCACTAGGAACCGCCATTGCATCTTTTCTCGACGACATGCAGGGATTTCAATTGATTATGAATTTCGTGGTAATGCCGACATTTTTTCTTTCGGGAGCACTCTTCCCACTCACGGGATTGCCATCGGCCATAGAAATTATCAGCCGGCTCAACCCGTTGTCGTACGGCATTGATGCATTGCGCTTTACCTTTGAGGGTGTTTCATATTTTGGCATCGGGCTTGATGCATTTGTTTTAACGGTTATGACCGTGGGACTGCTTGGGTTGGGGAGCTATCTTTTTTCGCGCATAGAAATATAGCCACTGCCGCGCTTCAAATAGATTTTTACGTGCACCTATGATATCCTGGGTTGATTGACGCTCCTCATTATGGATGCTTTAGTGATCGTATTGCCGGGATTTCTTTCTTTTCTTGCCGCGTATAAATACCTGCTTATTTTTTTGGGTGTTTTCTTTGAGGGGCCGATTATTATGATGGCTGGCGGATTCTTGGTTCGCACCGGGGCGCTACCCCTGCTTTTGGTTTATGGCGTGCTTATGGCTGGCGATTTGTCGGCAGATATATGCTGGTACTGGCTTGGACGATGGGGTGGCGAGCGCATCATCAGAACATTTGGAAATTTGTTGGGGACAACCGTTGAGCTTTTTGAAAACATCGAAAAACTCTTTAAACGGCACGACGTAAAGATCCTTTTTATATCAAAATTGACAACGGGATTTGGTTTTGCGGTGGTAACCTTAATCGCCGCGGGAGCCGCTAAAGTTCCGTTCCGGCGCTATTTAATTACGAATGGAATTGGAGAGTTTGTGTGGACGGGATTTCTTATGGGCGTTGGATATGTGTTCGGCAATGCCTATGTGGGGATCGCCGACGCGACGACGCGTATCACTACGCTGATTGTCGCAATCGTCTTTTTGATATTGTTGGTGTGGATCGGCGGGCGCATGGTTCGAAAATTAATCGGCGGGCGCATGCTCGATAACAACGTTGAGTAATCATCTATGCGTATCGGTATTTTTTCAGATGTTTTCTATCCGGAATTAAGCGGAATATCGGATTCGATTACCATGGTCGCGCCTGCTTTGGCGGCTCTGGGACATGAGATCCATTTTTTTGTTCCTCGGTATGGCCGCAAAGAATTTGCAATTGCCAATGCCGCATTTGGAAAAGAAATTGATCTTGGACCGAATATTTTTATACATCGACTCTTTTCTATTCCATCCCCAACGCCCGCCAGCCCACAAGCGCGCGTAGTGATTCCCACAGGATTGCGCTGGATCTGGATGAAGCGATATCGGCTCGATGTTATTCACGTCAATATTTTTTTTGGCACCGGCATTGAGGCGCTTATTGCATCTCGCGCGTTAGCCATTCCGCTCGTCGGGACTAATCACACCATGATTGATGAGTTTGTCCGCAATTTGCCGCTGCAAAAAATACTTACGCCGATCATGCTTGGGTATGACACGTGGTATTACAACCGATGTCAATTTGTATCGGGGCCATCACAATCAATCCTTGCTGCTATGGTCACGCGTGGGTTTACAGCTCAACACGAGGCAATTTCAAACCCGGTTGATGTTTCTGGATTTGCTCCAGTTTCGTCCGAGCGGAAAAAAGAATTAAAAGGCGTTTTTCACTTTGGATCTCCGGCAATCATTTTGGGAGGACGCTTAGCTCCTGAAAAAAAGATTGATGTTATTTTTCGAGCATTTCCTGCGGTTCTCAAAAAGTTTCCGCGCGCGACTTTGGGCATTGCCGGAGATGGGTCAATGCGCCAACCACTCGAAAAATTAGCCGTCGAATTACACATTGCCGATTCTGTCCATTTTTCCGGATCGCTTAATCATCATACCTTGGCGCATTTTTATAATGCGGGGGATGTTTTTGCTATTACCAGTACATCGGAAACACAGAGTTTGATGCTCATGCAAGCGCTCGCATGTCATGTCCCCGCGGTAGGCGTTAATGCCGGCGCACTTCCTGAATATATTCTGCCCGACAACGGCATGATTGTTGCGGCAGGGGACAGTGAGGCACTTGCTGATGCCTTGATTGTCGTGATTAAACACGCTCATGAGTGGGTGACGCTTCATCCCCGCGCATTTCAAGTGGTTCAATCGTGCAATCCCGGATACATTGCAAAGAAATGGGAGAGTGTTTATGCTGATGCGATACATCATTATAAAATTATTCATACACGCACATGAAAGTAAGCTTCACCGTCCCGGCCTATAACGAAGAAAAGTATATTGGCCTATGTCTGGATGCGATTATGAGCGAAGTGGCGACATTGCCCGCACCGCATACCAGTGAAGTCATCGTGGTGAACAATGCCAGCACCGATGGCACGGTAGCTGTAGTACGGGAAAAATATCCCGGCGTTGTTATTGTCAACGAAATGCGTAAAGGATTGGTGCGCGCGCGACAAGCTGGTTTTGTCGCCGCACACGGAGATATTGTTGCGGCTATTGATGCTGATACACTCATTCAGCCCGGATGGTTAAAAAAAGTCGTTCATGCATTTGAAAAAGATAAGTCACTGGTTGGCTTGAGCGGTCCGTATGTGTATTATGATCTCTCACGTTTTCTTAATGCGATAACCTTTGCGTGGTATGGCGTTGGATTTATCGTCCATTGTATTGGTCGCGCATTGCACCGCGGCGCAATGATGCAGGGGGGGAATTTCGTTGTTCGTCGCACGGCTCTGGAGAAAATCGGGGGATTTGATACGAATATTGAGTTTTATGGAGAAGACACTGATGTAGCTAAGCGCCTCTCGCGCGTGGGAAAGGTTTCTTTTCGTTTTACGCTCATCGCACACACATCTGGACGCCGACTGGCAAAAGAAGGTGTTTTGCGCACGAGCGCTCGCTACGCCGCTAACTTTGCGTCGGTTATTTTACTCGGCAAACCGGTCACGAAACAATATAAGGACATCCGTCCGTAATGGTTGCCACGTTTCGGCATCACGCGACACATTGCGTGATGCGACGCATATGATATACTTTCGCGTACTATGAAAACACAAAAAGAAATCATCAAAGAATATCTTGAGTCGGCGAAGGAGAATCTGATTAAATTAGACATTCGAATGAAATTCATCCAAAACGAATGTGCAAAAGAAAACAAACGCCAAGATATGGAGGAGCTGATGCAGTTAACGGCACAGAAAAAGGAAATAGAGCGCTGGATCCAATTTCTCGAAGGAGAAAAATAAAAAATATCAAAGCTATTTGATAAAAAGCTTGAGAAAGTGGCTTTTTCTGTGCATAAGTACGTCTTGCGTTTTTGGTAAATATCCGGTATGCTGTTGATATTGAGGCGCCAAGATTTGTGGCCCCCATTTTTTTGAGTGTTATTGCTACCACATCATGCATGCGATATCCCTTATTGCCGAACCTATTTTTTTTATCGGATCTTTTCCGGTAACAAACGCATTGGCAGTTAGTGCGCTTGTGACGGCGATATTGTGCGGTGCGGGAATCTTTTTCCGCAGGAAAATCGCCTTGATACCCGGCCTCTTTCAGAATCTGATTGAAATGCTCATGGAACAGCTTCTGGGACTCATGAGTTCGGTACTGGGAGACGAGCAAGCGGCCGAAAAATATTTTCCGCTTATTGCCACGATTTTTATAGCGGTCTTGACCGCGAACTGGCTCGGACTTTTCCCCGGCGTTGGATCCATCGGATTGTACGAAGGCGTTGGTGCGCACGCATCATTTATTCCTCTCTTGCGATCACCGTCGGCCGATCTTAATTTCACCTTGGCATTGGCGATTATTGCCGTGCTCTCCGTAAATTTGGCGGGTATCTTTGCGCTTGGTTTTTTCAAGCACGTGGGAAAATTTTTTAATTTCAAAAACCCGATTCATTTCTTTGTCGGCATTCTTGAGTTGGTATCAGAAATGGCAAAAATGATTTCATTCTCGTTTCGTCTCTTTGGAAATATTTTTGCCGGAGAAGTACTGCTTATTATTATCGGATTTTTAGCTCCGCTCATCGTTCCGCTGCCGTTCATGTTTTTGGAACTTTTTGCGGGCTTTATTCAGGCATTTGTTTTTGCTATGCTCACGCTGGTCTTTGTTACCATTGCTATTGCAGAACCGGAACATTAAAGGTCGTCTCACAGAGGCTATATAAGTAACACATCATTTACACCATTTATGCAACCAGAAGTTATGAAATTACTCGCCATCGCCATCGTTATGGGCATGGGTGCATTCGCCCCAGCTCTCGCGATCGGATGGATCGGGTCAAAGGCAGCGGAAGCAATCTCACGTAATCCGGAAGCGGCTTCAAAAATTCAGACCGCGATGATTTTGGCAGTTGCGTTTACCGAAGCTATCGCTATTTACGCGTTGGTTACCGCATTGATTCTCAAATTCGTTTAATTGTTCATGAAGGAGCTTATAGAAAAATTAGGTCTTGACTGGCGTCTCTTGCTTACGCAAGCGATAAATTTTGGCATCATCCTTGTGGTACTGCGGTTCACCGTATATAAGCCGGCGTTGGCAATTCTGAGAAAGCGAAAAGAGAAAATTGTTGAAGGCATGGAAAAAGCCGAGCGAGCCGATCAGACGCTTCAGGATGCTCGGACAGAGAAAGCTCATTTAGTTGCGCAAGCGCACAGAGAATCAACCGATATTGTTGCGCGCGCATTGCAAAAAGGGAAAGAACAAGAGGCGGTTCTTTTGGCCCAGGCGCACGCGAAAGAAGAAGAGGTACTCACGCAAGCTCGAATACAAGTGAAGCGCGAGGCGGAAGAATCTCATCAACAGATTTTGCGCGACGCCGAAACATTGATTGCGCGCGGCATTCATGCGGTTGCGCAAAATCATCCGGAACCTTTTGACGCGGCACTAATAACGCAGGCCATCGATGCGGTCAAGAAAAAATCGATAACGCGCGATGAGTAAAATTCACCATCCATGAAATTTACGCCGCAACAATATGCTCAAGCGTTTATGGAGCTCCTGGAGGCTTACCCGCAGCGGCACGATGACCTCTGTGGGGGATTTGTGCGATCGATAGCTCACAACGGTGACCGTGTTCATGCCGATCAAATCGTATATGAAATCGAGCGACGATTATTGCGCCGCGACAAAATTCCATCGGTCGTTCTGTGGAGCGCGCGACCACTTGCCCAAAAGCAAAAAGACGCGCTTAGAGCGGCAATTCATCCCTCGTCTATTGTCACTGAACGCATTGATTCGTTGTTGGGTGGTGGCGTCAAAGTTGTTGTCGATGAGACAACCATGATCGACGCAACACTCGTCCATGCATTAAAACAGCTTTTCCCTCAATCTTCTCTAACCGCATAATAATCTATGTCTTACGACGTTGTAGAAAAACTTAAAAAACAAATAGCTGATTTTCAGAGCCAGACTACCGTGGAAGAAATAGGCACGGTTATTGAAGTTGCCGATGGCGTGGTAAAAATTTCTGGCTTACCCCACGTCGCCAGTCAAGAAATGCTGGCCATTGAAACGGATCACGGGCCTGTGCATGCGCTGGCGCTCAATCTCGAGGATTCATCCGTGGGCGCAGTTGCGCTTGATGATTTTTCGAATGTGCGCGCCGGGCAAACCGTGAGAGGACTAGGGAGCGTTCTTTCTGTTCCTGTTGGGGAAGAGCTTGTCGGACGAGTCATCAATCCGTTGGGCGAACCTCTGGACGGGAAGGGGCCTATTTTTTCCGATTCAGCGAATGCAAAACACGCACTGGTTGAAAAAAAGGCGCCATCGGTTCTCGCGAGAAAATCAGTGGATACGCCTCTCCACACCGGAATCAAATCTATTGATGCTATGATTCCTATCGGTCGGGGACAGCGCGAGCTCATTATCGGAGACCGTCAAACCGGGAAAACATCCATTGCGTTGGACGCAATTATCAATCAACAATTTGATACGGCTCGTCGGCGTCCCGTATGTATTTATGTTGTTATTGGACAGAAGCAGGCCAACGTCGCCAAAGCGATTGCGCTTTTGGAAGAGCGCGGTGCGATGGCATACACGATTGTGGTCGTTGCGTCTGCGTCCGATCCGGCTCCGCTATTGTTTTTGGCTCCCTACAGCGGATGCGCCATTGGCGAATATTTTATGGAGCGCGGAGGAGATGCCTTAATCGTCTACGATGATCTTTCAAAACACGCTGCGGCATATCGTCAAATTTCACTGCTCTTGCGCCGTCCACCGGGGCGTGAGGCATACCCGGGAGACATTTTTTATCTTCACTCGCGTTTATTGGAGCGGTCGGCAAAGTTGAGCGATGAAAATGGCGGCGGATCGTTGACGGCATTGCCTATTATTGAAACGCAGTTGGGTGATGTATCGGCCTATATCCCAACCAACGTCATTTCGATCACCGACGGACAGATTTATCTTGAGGCCGATTTGTTCTACCAAGGCATACGCCCGGCTATTAATGCGGGCCTTTCGGTCTCACGCGTTGGATCATCGGCACAAACCAAAGCCATGAAAAAAGTTGCCGGTAAAATTCGTCTTGAGTTGGCGCAATTCCGAGAATTGGCCTCATTTGTTCAGTTTGCTTCCGATCTTGATGAGGCAACCCGCGCAAAAATTAAACGCGGCCAGCTTATCACTGAAGCACTCAAACAATCAGATGGTGCCCCTCTGCCTTTTGAACATCAGGTGATTGTATTGTATGCCGTTTTAAATGGTTTCTTGGATGCCATTGCCCGTGCCGATGTTGCAAAAACCAACGAAGACATGCTTGCCTATCTGCACAATCTTTATGCGGGAGATATTTTTGAACCGATTGTTCGCACCGGTGAATTCTCTGCAGAGGTTGAAGAAAAAACGAAGAAAGCCATCTTGGAATTTTTTGCATCCCGTATAACCCCCTAAGCACTCCATGCCATCACGTCAAGAATTACAGCGGCGAATGAAAGCGGTTGCCAATACCGGAACCATCGCCAAAGCAATGGAAATGGTTGCGGCAACTAAAATGCGCCGAAGTCAGGAGCGGGCTCTGCGCGCTCGTCCGTATGCGCTTGAAGTTTTGCGTTTGCTCGCGTATACGCAAACCAGAACCGAATATGTTCCTCCTATTATGCGACAGCGTCCGATTAAAAAAACGGCGGTTGTTGTCGTCTCATCCGATCGCGGATTGGCGGGCGCTTTTAATAGCAACGTGATGCGGGCATTTGAAAAGCGAATTCTTTCCCATACGCACGACAAACACGAACGAGTATTTCTTGCCGTTGGAAAAAAGACAGAAGAATTCCTGACGCGCCGCGGCATTGTCCCGTACGCTGTGTTCAAGAATTTCGGCGATTATGTTGATGTGAATCAAACGCAGCCTTTAGCACAGATGCTCTTTGATGGATACATGAATAAAGAGTGGGATCGAGTTATGGTTATTGCACCTCATTTTCGCTCAACGCTCAAGCAAGAAGTACTGGTGCGGCTCTTACTGCCAACTGACGCGCATCGTATTTGGGAAACAATCAGAGATATTGCTCCTACATACGGCAAATATTCCGAATTGCGCCACCTAGAGAGCCGCAAAGCGCTTGCCGAACAAATGGATCATTTTGAATATCTTATAGAGCCGAGTCCAAAAGAAATACTTGATGCATTAGCACCGCGCCTTCTGGAAATCAGCGTGTATCATATTATTCTTGAAGCCAACGCCTCCGAACACTCTGCACGAATGGTTGCCATGAAGAGTGCCGCTGATAATGCGAGTGACCTTTCTGGCGCTTTGTCGTTGCAATACAATAAAGCGCGACAAGCGGCAATCACGCAAGAAATCACCGAAATTATCCAAGGATCATCTCAAAAAATATAATCATATGAACAAAGGAGTTATCACGCAAATTATCGGGCCGGTCGTTGATGTGGCATTTAAAGACAGCGCTTCTATGCCATCGCTTTTCCATGCGTTGGAAATTAAAGGGAGCGACGGGACTATCGTTGTCGCCGAAGTGGCAAAACATTTGGAGCCGGGCGTCATCCGCGCGATTTGTTTAGCAATGACCGACGGCCTTCGTCGAGGGGATGAGGTTGTTGACACGGGATCGCCCATCCAAGTCCCCGTTGGCAAAGAAGTGCTTGGTGGTATCTTTGATGTTTTTGGAAGGCCGCTGGATGATCCAAACAAAACGTTTTCCCGTCGAATGCCTATCCACCGTTTGGCACCGACGTTGGCCGAACAATCAAAAAAAGTTGAGGTATTTGAGACAGGCATCAAGGTCATTGATCTAATCGCGCCATTTATTAAGGGCGGAAAGGTTGGTTTATTTGGTGGTGCGGGCGTGGGCAAGACTGTTCTGCTTATGGAGCTTATCCGCAATGTCGCCGAAGAATCGAGTGGCGTTTCGGTTTTTGCGGGCGTGGGGGAACGATCGCGCGAAGGGAACGATTTGTATCACGAAATGAAAGCGTCCGGCGTTTTGGAAAAAACAGCGCTTGTTTTCGGACAAATGAATGAGGTCCCGGGGGCTCGGTTACGCGTTGCGCTGTCAGCGCTGACGATGGCTGAATATTTTAGAGACGAAGAACGCAAGGATGTCCTGCTTTTTATTGATAACATCTTCCGTTTTTCTCAGGCCGGCTCCGAGGTATCGGCATTGCTTGGCCGGATGCCGTCAGCTGTGGGATATCAACCAACGCTGGCAACCGAAATGGGACAATTGCAAGAGCGCATTACCTCAACCAACAAAGGATCGGTAACGTCTGTGCAAGCCATTTATGTGCCAGCCGACGACATCACTGATCCGGCGCCAGCCATTACGTTTGCGCACCTAGACTCGACCATCGTGCTTTCTCGTCCCTTGACCGAAATCGGTATTTATCCGGCAGTTGATCCACTCGCATCAACCTCGACGGCGCTTTCGCCGAAAGTTGTCGGCGAAGAGCACTACCGCGTTGCACAGGAAGTCCAGCGCGTCTTACAACGGTACAAGGAACTGCAGGACATCATCGCGATTTTGGGCATGGAGGAGTTATCACCCGAAGACAAAACATTGGTTGCCCGCGCAAGAAAAATACAACGCTTTCTTTCACAACCCATGCATGTGGCAGAAGTCTTTTCGGGCATCCCGGGTAAATTCGTTCCACGAGAAAAAACTATCGAGGGATTTCGCCAGATTTTGGACGGTCACCACGACGATAAGCCGGAGGAGGCATTTTATATGAAAGGGGATATTAGTGAAGTTGTTGTTTAGTTATGCTTATTAGCATCTATACACTGAAAGATGATCCGCGACGCATTGAGGCGCAAAGCGTTACCTGTAAAACCGCAGTAGGGGAGATTACAGTATTGGATAATCATCGCCCCTACATCACTTTCTTGGCGCCCGGGCCCATACGAATCATTGACATTGATGGAAAAGATGATACAATCAATTCCGCCAATGCTGGATTGCTTGAAGTTCTCCCGGGAAGTATCGTCAACATTCTTGTTCGCGAATTATAAACTAACCCATCAAGGAGGAAACATGAAAGAGAGCAAAAATATTCGGCTGGCAAAAGAACACTATCAGGCCGAAGCGGTGATTGTGTGGTGTTACGATCATCGTGCGTGGCAAGCTCTTTTGGATTTCTTAAAAGAGCAGGGGATACAAGACTTTGATTTGGTCTCTATCGCGGGGGGGGTCAAGAGCTTGGCATCTCCCGCAAAAGAATCCGACCGTGATTTCGTGCTGGGACAGATCGCGACGTCTGCTCGCCTTCACCACACACAAAAGGTGATTCTGATGAACCACGCGGACTGTGGCGGTTACGGAGGATCCGAGGCGTGTGGCGGAGCCGGCGAGAAAGAATTTGCCTTTCACGTCCTCGAGCTCGAAAAAGCGGGCGCAAAGGTCAGGGAGGTTCTCCCAGATCTTTCCGTCGAGAAAGTCATCGTGACCTTCAAAGGAGCCACGATCCTCGATTGATTTTCTAAGACCGCAAGAGGACCGAAGATCGACACCACCGTGCTCCCTTAGGGAGCATTTTTTTACCCAAAATCCACGCCATCGCATTTATGCGGCGACATACACACCCATGAATAAAAGTGCTATACTTGAGCGTAGTAGTAGGAGTACCATTAACTATGTATTATTATGAAAACAAATGAAGGAACACTTGATCGAGTTTTGCGCGTCGTGCTGGCCGTGGTTCTTTTTTGGCTGGCGTCAATCGTTGGCAACGTCTCTGTCGCGATTGTGATAGCTATTATCGGCTTAGTGCTTCTTTTCACCGGCGCCTTGGGTTACTGTGGTCTCTATGCGCTTCTGGGGATTTCAACGAAAAAAGATTCGGGGCGAATGCCTCCTCCTTCATCGATGTAGTAGTCAACAATATTAGTAATAATCATCACTATGGCATACGAAGCAAAAAACTTCGATTCTCTTTTGGGCCTTGAAGGATTTTCCGATGCGGCGCTGAAACTTCATTTTTCTCTTTATCAGGGATATGTTGCCAACACTAATAAACTTTCGGACGCGTTAACGGCAATGCGCACTGATGGAAAAGGCGGGGAGGTGGAATATGCGGAGTTAGAGCGGCGTTTTGGCTGGGAGTTTGATGGCATGCGCCTGCATGAATATTATTTTGATGGCATGAGTAAAACGCCCACTGCCATTGATCAAGCACCGCAGTTACGCGTCGCGCTCGAAAAAGAATTCGGAACCATTGACGCTTGGGAAAAAGATTTTCGATCAATCGCAACAATGCGCGGCATCGGATGGGGGATGCTGTATTATGATGCCATTGCGGATAGATTTTTAAACGTATGGATTAACGAGCACCACACGGGGCATTTAGCCGGATGCGTACCGCTTCTTCTTATTGATGTGTTTGAGCATGCTTTTCTGATTGATTATGGCACGAAAAGAGCGGAGTATATATCGGCATATATGAAAGCCGTCGATTGGCAGAAAATTGAGCAACGCCTCAAAGAGGCGCGCAAAGAAGCTCAATAAAAAAATTCAATCTACCCTTGGGATTTAAGCGCCAAAAGGATGCGCGTATCACTTGGCGCTTTTCCTTCTTTAGTAATCCGCGTGATGATCATGTTGTCGGCTTCGCGATGCGCCGCTAATAATTTAGTGCGTTTCCCATCCACAAAAGCAAATACACCCGGACTCGGCGTTAATGCTTGGATTTTCCGTAAAATTTCAATTGGATCATCTTGGGTAAAATCAACCTGACCATCTTCGGTTGAAAATTTCTTAGTATAGGTTGCTTGTGTTTCATCTTGCGGATGGGGCACCAATTCTCCCGCACAATACGGCGGAAGCGTTTGAGCCAATAGCGCGCCGCCTTGAGTCGATAATACATCGATACAATGGTTGTATGTCCGCTCGCTTTCGGGGATGACGACGTCGGTTTGCGCTAAGATTGGTCCGTGATCAATCTTTTCATCCATGCGATAAATCGATATGCCAAAGTGCTCCTCACCGGCCATTAACGCGGTCTGAATCGGCGTGGCACCGCGATAGCGGGGAAGATGCGATGGATGAACACCCAGGGTTCCGTAGTGTGGTAGATTAATGACATCGTCGGGAATTATTTTTGCATACGCCGTTACCACAAACACATCGGGCTTGAGTCGCGCCAATGCGTCATGAAGCATGTCGTCATTTATGCTTTCCGGTTGTAATACCGGTATACCATGCTTGAGCGCAAAAGTTTTGGTGAGCGGGGGAGTGAGAACTTCATGACGTCCCACGGGACGATCGGGGTTGCACACCAACGCCAGCGGGAACAAACGAGCCTCAACGAGTTGCTCAAAAACTCCCTGCGCAAATTCAAAACTTCCCCAAAAAACATATCTCATATTTGCTGTGTGGTTATTCTTCTTTGGCTGATTCAACGCGTACGATATTGCGCGCACGATCCAGAAAGATTCTTCCGTTTAAGTGATCGGTCTCGTGTTGAAAGATGCTCGCCAAGAACCCCTGCGCCTTAATAACCAGCGGCCGTTCATTTTTGTCAAATCCTTCTAAGGTAACGCGCTCAGATCGGTCAATGTCGCCGTAATATCCCGGGACACTCAAGCATCCCTCTGGATCAAGAATCTTTTTTTCTCCTTGTGCGACAATACGAGGATTAAAAATAGCATAAAATTTTCCTCGGTATCCCTTGCCGTTGGACGAAGGAAGCTGGCAAACGAATACACTCATATTCAATCCGATTTGATTAGCCGAAAGCCCAACGCCCTTGTACTTGACCATCATGCTACGCATGTGCCGTATTAATTCATCAATATCTTTTTTTGAATAGGCCGAGAAATCGAACGGAGCAACGGGATGTCGGAGAAGTTTCTCTTGGTTGGGACGGAAAATCGTCCACATATTCTTTTGTTCGGGCGCAATAAACGTCATAGTAAGCGCGATTTACTCTTATTTTCTTCTTGATACTTTTGCTGGTTTTTTTATCTCTGTTTCTGCGTGTAGCGCAAGCCACCCATGTTCTTTGGCGATTCGCATGAAATAAGCACCAGGATTGCGCACGCCTGAATTTTGCATGACGGTCTTTGCTGTTTGTAAAAGCGTTTGACTATCTATTGTCTTGGCGATCTTGATATAGAGCGCAATATGCGCTCTATCGCCGAGGATGTCGGCAACATCGGTTCCAACGGCCTGAAAGGAACGGTATGCCCTGCTTTCTTTTGCCCGTTTTTGTAACAATGCAAGATAGTCTTCTTTGTGCATACCGGTACAGCCAAATGCCTTCCGGCATAATACTCCATTCTGCCGATAATTTCCATGGACATTGAACAAAAGAGGGGGGCCGTGTTATTATAGTGGGCACTATGCACATCAAAAGCATTATGGCTCATCCACGCGTCAAAAAGGCTACTATTTTTTTTATTGTTATTTTGGGCGCGGGGATAGTTATCGGCATGTCGTATTGGGCTGGTTTTACCCTCGGGTACAGCCAAACAAAAACTATCGCCATTGAGGGCGTTTCCAATCCTTCCAGCGGACAACCGCTTGCTAGCTTTGCTCCCTTTTGGAACGTCTGGCAGTTGATTAAATCGCGATATGTTTCAGTCAGTTCAACGCAAGACAATCAGCAGTTAATGTATGGGGCCATGCACGGGCTGGTAGACTCGCTCAATGATCCATACACCGTCTTTTTTGATCCACAAAGCGCCAAAGATTTTCAGCAAGAGATCAGCGGGCAATTTAGTGGTATCGGCGCTGAAATCGGCATGAACAAAGACAAGCAGATTGTCGTGATATCTCCGCTCAAAGGAACCCCCGCGGAACGAGCGGGGCTCATGCCGCAAGACGCTATTCTTAAAATTAATGGGACGGACACAACCGCCATGGCAGTTGATCAGGCATCGGCGGCCATTCGCGGCCCCAAGGGCACCACCGTAACGCTTACCATCTTGCGAAAAAGTTGGAAAGAAACCAAAGACATTGCCATCGTGCGTGACACTATTCAGATACCAACACTTGAGTTTAAGATGATTAACACAAGCGGCATCGCCGATCCGAATGGATCCATCGCGTATATAAAACTGGATAACTTTTATGAGCAGGCGCCGCAGTTGTTTTATAAAGCTGCATACCAAGCCGCAGCACAACACGCACGAGGGATTGTCGTTGATTTACGCAATAATCCCGGCGGATATCTTGACGGCGCAACGGCCATCGCTGGTTTATTTATAAAACAAGGCGATCCAATTGTGACCGAAGCATTCCGCGACGAGTCTCAAAATCAGGCGTATGCTTCGCAGGGCCCATCGATTTTGAGCGACATTCCCGTCGCAGTGCTCATTAACGAAGGCAGCGCATCAGCCGCGGAAATTCTTGCTGGCGCGCTCAAGGATGAACGAAATGCCTTGATTATGGGGCAGAAAAGTTTTGGCAAGGGAACGGTGCAGGAACTTTTCCCACTAACCGTTGGCGGAGATAGCGGTTTACTCAAAATGACCATCGCTCATTGGATAACGCCCGCCGGACACATGATTGACAAGCAAGGCATTGAGCCTACCGTTACGCTCAAAACTCCCAGCGATCAAGCCTATCTTGATAACCCCGATGCGGCCGATAACCAATGGATTATCGCGGCCGCGCAAGCACTGGCAAAACAAATGAAGTAACACCCCACCATTATGAAAGTCATCTTAACAAAAGACGTTCCCTCAACTGGGCGCAAAGGAGAGATTAAAGAGGTAGCCGATGGCTATGCGAAAAATCTTCTCCTGCCTCGCGGGTGGGCACAACCGGCATCAGCCGACGCCGTTGCGCAAGCGCGTGCACGACAAGAAAATAATCAGCACCGCCAGCAAGAAAAGAAAGAAGCGGTAGCCCAACTCATTCCACTCATCAAGAATCATCTTTTTTCTTTTATCGTTAAAACCGGAAAGGACAACCAGATTTTTACCGCCGTTCACCCGCGTGACATTGAAAGCGCCGTACTGACTTTCGTCCACACACAACCCTACGGGACAATGATCGATCAACACGACATTGTGTGCGCGGAAAAACCAATAAAGGAGATCGGGGAGAGAAAAATACTTATAACTTTTGGCAGGGGAACGGACGGTGCATCGTTTTCTATCAGCATCACCATTGGCGGTAGCAAGTAGTCCCACCGCCTTCTCCATCTCTAATTGTGGATAACTGTTTCTGACGATCGTCAGAAACAGTTATCCACAAAAAAATACCCTCAATGAATTAAGGGTATTTTTGAGCGACATTTGTAGCGATGTTATACCTTTGGTTTTATGCTAACTTTCGTGGCATACCGCGATCGTCCGTTAAATCCCATTTTTTTGACTAGTTTAAACTCAATCGTACCAGCCTTGCCTGCGTAGAGCGTATCATCACCACCCCGCTTGATGTTATCGCCAGGAAGATAACGGATGCCGCGCTGGCGGATAATAATTTCGCCCGCCTTAACGAGTTGACCTTGCTGACGCTTAACCCCCAGCCGCTTAGCGGCTGAATCACGTCCTAATTTAGTTGACCCAAGTTGTTTAGTATGTGCCATAGCTCAAAAATAATGCCGCAGAAACACGGCTATTGCATAACAAAGAGAGTATACCTTATACTTTTGACATAGTCAACGATTTCCATGAGGCTCCCCGGATACTTCGCTAAAGCACGGGAATGGGTACAAAAATATCGCAGGGAAATAGCGCTGTTTATTGTGGTCGCGCTCATGATGTCGTGCGTCTTTGGGTTGGGATATTTGTGGGGGAGAGACGCATCATCGCCGCCGATCGTGATAGAAACGCACGCGCCGTAATCATTTATGATTCCGTCTCAATTTATTTATCTAGTTGGATGCATACCACTGTTCATTATTTGGGCAGTGCTTTTCGTACGCAGAAAAGATCTTCGACCGGAGATGTTGGTTATGAGCGTGTTTATCGGCGCGGTAAGTGTTGCCAGCGCATACTATTGGTGGACGGTTGATTGGTGGCGTCCGCTCACCGTTACCGGAACGCGCGTTGGGATTGAGGATTTTTTGATGGGGTTTGCGAGCGGCGGCATTATGGCGGTTATATACGAAGAAATATTCAAGAAACGCTATCTCAAAAGAAAAACTCAGCGTCATCGCCCGGGAGCGACAACGTTGCTGCTGCTTCTCGCTTTTGCCACTTCGTTTCTGATATGGGGAATAAAACTTACATCATTTGAGGCAAGTAGCATTGCTATGATGCTAACATCTGCGTTAATGTTTGTGTATCGGCGGGACCTTCTCTTAAACGGACTGCTGAGCGGCGTTCTCATGGTGTGCGTCTCGCTCTTTTTTTATTATGCCATTTTATTTTTTGATCCTCGCTGGGTTGACGCGACATATCAATTTGCCTCGCTTAGCGGGATCCGTATAACGCACGTGCCAATAGAAGAATTCATTTTCTGGTTCTTGGCGGGATTTCTTTTTGGGCCATTCTACGAATACTGGCAAGGGGAACGGCTCAGCGCCAAAAACTAACAATTGACATTACTCCGCATTTAGTGTATAGTACAAGAACTATGAAAAAATATTCGTCCCAGATTTTTATGTCGCTTTGCGCCCGCGGAAACACGGCGTATTATTGCTGGGGCGATATGTGCAACTCATAACTAGTATTGTTCTCTCTTGGGTTCTACAAACCGCCTCGGCATAGTGTCGAGGCGGTTTGTTCTTTGAAAGGAGGGTGTGAAAATGAAGACTCAAGAGCGCGTAGTGTTTCTCGTCGGAAAAAAAGTTGTTCTTCGCCCACTTAACAAGGAGACCGATCTTGTGGCAACAATTCGCTGGGTGAACGATCCCGAGGTTACTCGTTATCTCAACCACACATTACCCATCACCGAACGCGAGGAATGCGAATGGTTTGACGGCATCGGGAAAAGCGCCAAAAGCATCACGCTGGCCATTGAGACAAAGGACGACCACAAGCTGATCGGGTCAATGGGAATCCACAACATCTGGTGGACCAGCCGCGTCGGGACGACCGGAGCATTAATCGGCGAGAAGGAATATTGGGGGAGGGGATATGGCACCGATGCTAAGATGATTCTGCTCAACTATGCGTTTAACACCCTCAATCTCCAGAAGATATGCTCGACGGTCATTGCCTTCAATAAGCGCAGTCTGCATTACAGTCTGCATTGCGGATACAAGATAGAAGGCAGACGTCCGCGTCATATTTTCAGAAACGGCCGGTATCACGACCTTGTTGAGCTTGGGCTTTTCAAGAAGGATTGGTTGCCTTTTTGGAAAAAGTACCGTAGCGGTGATTAGGGCGCACCGGCACTCGTATGGCGGCAATAATTATTGCCGCCATATTTTTATGGGAATTGACTCAAATAATATTTTGTGCTATTATACATATACGAATCACAATGACGTGATTCGTTTTCGAATAGAGCACTTTCCAAATTAGGCTCAATACAAACATGAAAGGAGGCGATGTTAGATGCCACGCAGTGTGTCGGTTATTATCGTCGTCCTTCTCGTCGGGTTTGTTGATGTTCGATATTGCCAGCTCATCTTGAGTGATGCGGTACATCCCACGATAGCGACATGGATTGTCTTCGAGGTTGCGGTGATTTTAAGCATCGCGACGTATCTGGCGACCAAGAAACACAGCCTGGTAGACAACATTGCCAACACCGTTGATGTGATCGCCACATCCATCGTGTTTGCGACGATCGCGTACAAGAACGGGCTAACATCTCGATTTAGCACATTCGATATGTTGTGTCTCTGCGGAGCCGGCGCGATAACCCTTTTCTGGGTTTCGTGCAAAAGACATACGGCGGCCAACATGGCAACCCAACTGCTTCTCATAGTCGGCTATCTACCGACCATAAGAACGCTCTGGACGTCAGGCGTAAATCCGGAGTCTTTTGCTGTGTGGGGAGTGGTCTTAATCACTGCGATCGTCTCGCTCTATCCAGCAATCCGCGCCAAGAATCGTCTCGCGATTGTTTACGCGACACGAGCAGCCGTTTCGGCCACCGTCGTACTCGTTCTCATGCTTCGTATTGAGCTTTGGTCTCACTAGCCCCTACCGATGTTTCGGCGGGGGACTTTTTTACATAAAAAAGTGACTAATTAAAAATTGACTTTAATGACTGTGCGTGTTATTATATACAAACGAATCACGATGGCGTGATTCGTTTTCGAATAGAGCACTTTGACTTTTTTTGGTGTAGGAGGTTGTGATGAGCGTAGCCGTACATGAAGACGAAATGCGAAAACGGGAAGCGAGGTTGTGTCTGGGGAGGATCGACGAATTGCGGGAGTTTCACCTGGACAAACAGCAGCAAGGGCGATTCCTCGGCAAGGAATTTGACAGCGATCTGATGGATGCCATTTATGCGCTCAGGACGCAGTACGAAAAGGAAGAGCGCACCGGCATTCGCTGCACAAGTCAGATCCGCAGGGGGAAGGTGGCAATCATTCTTCTCCGTCATTTTCTCAAGCGTAAGTTGAAGGTTTCGGAGGATCTCCCTAGGGAAATCGGGAGCATCTCCAAGGAGCTGAGCATCCCTGCGTCCGAAATTGCGGAACTCATCGAACCGATCGCCCGCGAAATCGTGGACGGCATCTTCGCCAAAAAATAACTTGTGATAAGCGACCAAGGTTGAGCATATGCTCATAAAAGGGTAATTGCGTCTCCCGCGCTAAGTCTTGCACGGCAAGACGCAGGATAAGAACCTCTCCTCGTCGCACCAACCAACGCCCCCCGCTTAAATGACGGGGGCGTCTTTCTTTTTATAAATAGCCAATCTTTTTGAGAATCTCTTCGTGTTCCCATTCCCAGAGGCGCTTGGCGCCTAGAAATGCATGGAAATCATTTTCCCAAGCGGGGGACTCGACCAACTCAACCTCTCCCTTCGGGTCAGCCCATTCGTGTTCGCATCGTTCGGCTTTGCGTCGCACGGTATAATCCCCGGACTTCCATATCAATCGAATTTTTTCTCGTCCGCCCTTTGAACGCATTGTGCTTCCGCATTTGATGCACGTTTGATTTTGATCAATCCGCAAAATCCATCGCGTTGACAGAGTGGGGAATTCGTCTCGCAGGGCCCCCATGTAAGCGGCAGTCTGAAGGTTATAGTCGCGATAGGCCGATTGAGAGGTCTTGATGTCCAGTATGCCAAACGTGCCGTTTATGGTCGCTAGAGCGTCAACCGTGCCAGCGTACCGTTCTTTGGCGTTTGCGACCCGCTTTTCAACCAAAGACGGCTCTACGTCAATGTTTAAATGGTCCTTAAACGCCAAAAATGCGTCTACGGCGGGCTTTGCCATCGGGTCCGTGGGAAAGTCGGTTCTGCCAATCAAAATGGCTTCTACGGCCTCATGGACAGCCGTTCCTTCCTTGGCTGATTGCTCCTTAATAGCCTCACCATGCTCAAAGCTGGGGAGTTGGGCGTAGAAGCGATAGAGGGCCGGTTTGGCCTTGATTTCAACGATCTTGGTAACGCGGGGATACCACGTGCCATTAATGTCGTATCCGTAATTTTCTAAAAATTCCTGATCGTTTTTATAGTCATTCATACGCGAGAAATGTAGCACAAATAATATGCATGCACCAAGGGGAGTGCCGTTCCATGCTCATCTTTACAATATACAATGTGTCGCACAATATACCTTTTGCGACATATAGTAATGGCAAGTTAAGCGACTCTACCTGAAGTACTGCGTCAGCCAGATAAAGATATCCGTCAGAACCTTAAAGAGAGTGATTAAAACCGCAAAGACAAACTTGAAAAATACTATCACCCACTGCCACAACACGGTCACATCAATGCGTGCCTGCGTCCACCCATAAATAGACCCGAAAAGACCGCTGGCGGCTTGCCATAGCTGGACAAGCGTATCCCACGCTCCCTGTTGCTTGAGAAATGTAATAAGTGGCGCTAAGAACAGACTCAGAAAAGATGATACGTCCATATGCGGTCAGTATAAATCGAAACCAGTCAAAAATAAAGATAATTTATGAGATGGGTGGCAGATAATTGCGTGGGTCGATATCTCCACCATAAGGCATCTTTGAGCCACAGTACTTACTCGGACTAATGCGAAATGTCGCTGAATCATATACGCCAAAATGCAAATGCGATCCAGTGGCATATCCCGTCTTTCCCATATATCCGATAAGCTCGCCGCGTTTGACGGTTTTCCCTTCCTTGGCAACCGTTAACGACATATGTCCGTACAACGTTGTGAGACCATTAAAATGCCTTATAGCCACATATTTTCCATACGCGCCATGCGGACAATACAAATCCTGATTATCAACCGAGATCACGACGCCATCCGCCGCGGCATATAGGGGCGTACCAATAGGAGCCGCCAAATCGATGCCGTTGTGCCACTTGCTTCCGTACGCCGTTTTGGCAAAACTTGTTGCGCCATATCCTTGCGTGAGTAGTGCCCCGTGGACAGGCAAACTCAAGAGACCGGGCGCGAATTTCGGAAGAGATGTGTAATTAATTTCTCCGCGAAGCGGCGCTTCAAGCGAATCAATCTCCGCGGCAATTTCAGCTTGCCGTTTTTGGAGTGTTGTCAAAGACGCTTGATAAACTTTTTCTTGATTTTTTGTTTGTTGAAGGAATTGCTGCTTTTCTTGGCTTAATTGATTGGCGATTATTTTTTTATTACTCAGATTCTGATACTCCCCTTCTTTGGTCTGCTTGACATCCGTGGCTTGATTCATGCTCGCAGTTAAATTTTCCTGCGTTGCAACCAAATCATTGATACTCATTAATAACTTGCTGTTCACGTCTTGAAGTGATTGGATTGCAAAAACACTATCGGATATATTTTGATTTTTGAGAAGAATAATAAGCGGCGTGTCGCCTTCTTCTTGTTGAATTTGTTGCAGTACCGTTTTAACGACTTCTTGTTTCTGCGCGACAACAACTTGATCCTGCGCGATCGTTGATTGAAGCTTGCCTATTTGAAGCCCGAGGGTATCAATAGTTATTTTACTTGATTTGATGCCTAAGTTAATCTGTGAAATTCCCGCATTGATTTGTGAAAGTTGCGACGTCAATGTTTGTTTTTGGCTTTGTGTTTGCAAAAGTTTCTGTTGATTCTGCGCAATCTGCTGATTGATTTGCTCTAACTCTTGGTTTTTTGCACTAATCAGCGCGTTAACATCCTGGGTCGTCGAGGCGGTATCGGCCAATACTGCCAGGGGGCCGACAAAATACGCGCAAACAAGAAGAAGCAGTGTGGCACGAGAGAAATGTCGCATGAATAGAGCAACCATAATTTAACGATTAGTAAAACCGGCACTACATTTTTCTATCGCCCGATCAATGCGCGCCAATGATTCACTTCGACCCAAGACCGACATAATTTCAAAGGGACCAGGAGAATTTTTCTGGCCGGAGACCGCAACCCGCAACGGCCACAAGAGATCTCCCCTGCCGGTTTGATCGGCGAGCAACATGGTTGTTTCTTCAAGATTTTGCTGGGTGAAAGCATCGTCGGGGATAGCATTTATTTTCTCTCGCGCCATTTCCAATAATGCCCGCGTCTTATCGGCATCGGCATCGTGCCATGAAAGCAGGGCGCCATCGTACTCCTCTCTTTCGAAAAATAACACCGCCAAAGTTTGAAATTCGGAAAATTTTTTCATCCGCTCACGGACAATGTTGATGGCGGCCGCCAATCGTTCGGAATTTTCTTTCCAATGTTGCGGGATAAAAGAATCAAGAGCCTGCACTAACGTTCCCAACGGCATCGCCTTGATGTACTGCTCATTAAACCAATCCAATTTATCCATCGCAAAGATAGCTCCCGCTTTCTGCACGCGCCGCAAAGAAAATTTCTGTGTCATCTCCTCCACGCCCATGATTTCCTGATCGTCATCGGGATGCCATCCCAATAAACCAAGAAAGTTAATAATGGCCTGCGGGAGATAGCCATCTTTAAGATATTCATCGAACGACGTCTCAAGATTTCGTTTTGAAAGTTTGCTGCGATCGGGAGAGAGAATGAGCGGCAAGTGCGCATAGTGTGGACGCGCAAACCCCAGCGCATTTTGAATAAGTATCTGCTTGGGCGTGTTGGAAATGTGGTCCTCTCCGCGAATGACATGCGTGATTTTCATTAATTCGTCATCTATCACGACGGCAAAATTGTAAAGCGACGCCGATTCGTTTTTGGCGATCACAATATCTCCGATCGTGTCAGAATTGACAGAAATAGTTCCGCGGATCATGTCGTCGAACTCAATGGTCATGCCCGATGGAACCATGAGGCGTATAACGGCGCTCTGTCCGGCCTCCCTTTTTTCTGCGACCTGTTCGGGAGTTAGTCGTCGACACGTGCCGCCGTATTTAGGGAAGAGCCCCTGCGAAAGCATTGCCTTTTTTTCTTCTTCCAACTCTTCCTTGGTGCAAAAACACCAATATGCCTTTTTTTCTTCGAGGAGTTGCTCGAGGTGTTTTTTATATAAATCAGTACGTTCGCTTTGGCGATACGGCCCGTATGGGCCACCAATATCGGGACCCTCGTCCCAAGTGATGGCAAGTTTCCTTAGGCCACCCAAAATGCTCTCTTCATAAACCGGCAATGATCGTTGGGTATCGGTGTCCTCAATGCGAACCACGAAAACACCGCCGTCTTTTTTGGCGAAGAGGTAGTTGAAAAGAGCAGTGCGAATCGTCCCTAAATGCAAAAAACCCGTCGGCGAAGGCGCTATTCTGACGCGTATTGGGGCTGTTTCTGGCATGTTTAGAGCATACCAGAAAAGAGGCTGGAATTAAAGGACCTAAGTGGGGTTTATGGATGATAGTCGTTGGGTACGCATGGGTTAGTTCGCAGCATCCCCTCTCCCCTCAATCATTCTACTTCGTTGCGTTATAAAGCGCCGATATTTCGCTTGCCGAGAGCACGCGATTGTAAAGACGCATATTTTTCAAAAAACCATTGAAAAAATTTGAGCCATACATCCCAAAACAAATTGGCGACAATGAATCGGGATACGATTGATTAAGCGCCGGGCGCAGAGCATAAGAAACCTCAACTCCATTTACATACAAAGAAACTATTCTTTGTTGGTTTGAATATTTCCAAGCAAAAAAGATCCATTCGGAAAGAGGTTCTACGTTCACTTCCTGGGTCAACTGCCAACTTGATCCGTTATAAACCTGGGCTGTTATTTTTTGATTCTGAGTAACGTAGAAAATAAAAGCGGTCGATCTGCCAAATGCCATCCCAGAATAAAATTGTGGCAGTGATGTTATATACATCCAAGCTGATCCGCTAAAATCTCCGTTAGAAAAAGAGGTGCTGGTAGAATGTGGAATTGGGACATAATCATTCACTCCATTAAAATACCCCACCGTCTTGCCATTACTGGTGGCATAATGCGGTGTTGAGGTTCCACTCCATGTCCCATTATTCCCCTTCCCACTCCGATCATAGGCAATGGTT
>Ga0172379_10003097_pt1 | contig 27337 bp, 29 predicted proteins | sample GrowelOW334metaG_FD_119756 | JGI IMG/M metagenome (GOLD analysis project Ga0172379, IMG submission 119756) | Groundwater microbial communities from an aquifer near a municipal landfill in Southern Ontario, Canada - Groundwater well OW334 metaG | ecosystem: Environmental > Aquatic > Deep...
GATTCTTGGAGTAGTTATGGTAGCGGATGCAATAAAACCAGAAGTTAAAGAATCGATTCTGAATTTGCATAAGCTGGGTATTAGGATTGTTATGGCTACGGGCGACGACAAAAATACTGCTGAATATATTGCTAGGCAAGCCGGTATCGATGAAGTTATTGCTGAGGTTATGCCAGAGGATAAGTTGAATATCATTAAGAAATTGCAATCCGAGGGCAACACTGTTGTGATGGCTGGCGATGGCGTTAATGACGCTCCGGCATTGGCTCAAGCCAATGTTGGCATTGCTATGGCCACGGGAACTGATGTAGCCATTGAATCGGCGGGCATAACTCTGCTTCGTGGCGATATCTCTAAAATTGTAAAAGCTATTAATCTATCCAAGATAACAATGCGAGGGATTAAGCAAAATTTATTCTGGGCCTTCTTCTATAATATAATTGGCATACCTTTGGCCGGTGGTGCATTCTATCCTTTCTTTGGATGGTTGCTGAGTCCCGTCTTTGCTGGTATGGCGATGGCCTTCTCGAGTGTTTCGGTGGTGACTAATTCACTTCGCTTAAAAAATAAGAAAATATAATCATGGAGAATCAATCAAAAAGATATATATTTCATGTGACGGGCATGCATTGCCGATCATGTGAATTACTAATTGAGGATGAATTAAAGAATTTGTCCAATATTTCTATGGCAGATGCAAATCTGGGGAGAAAAATCGTTACCGTTGATGGTAACTTTGGCGATAGAGACCGTGAGAATATCGCTAGCGAGTTGACGGGACTGATATCAAAACATGGCTATTATTTAAGCGTTGAAAAGATATCAGGTAAAAGAAATTGGTTGGATTTTAAGTTCGCCTTACCGATCGCGCTAGCATTTATTGTAGCGTTTATATTATTACAGAAGGCGGGGCTAGTTAATCTTATCGGAACAGGCAAAGTGTCTCTCGGAACGGCATTTGTTGTTGGGGTAATCGCGTCATTATCTACGTGTATGGCCGTTGTCGGTGGACTGGTGTTATCAATGTCGGCGACTTTTTCTAAGGAGGGCGACAAGATTCGCCCCCAGATTCTATTTCATGTGGGACGCATCGTATCATTTATTGTTTTTGGCGGTATTATTGGAGCAATCGGCTCTGCCTTTACATTGGACGCGTCTGCTAATTTTGTGATAAGTCTATTGATAGGATTAATCATGCTTATCCTGGGTATTAATCTATTGGATGTATTTCACTGGTCAAAGAGGCTCCAACCGACTATGCCAAGGTTTTTATCAAGCCATGCATTTAATATAACCAAGATAAATCATACCCTAACCCCGTTCTTAATTGGCGTATCTACCTTCTTCCTGCCATGTGGTTTTACGCAGGCAATGCAGATATTTACATTATCAACCGGAAGTTTCGTCAGCGGGGCTATGACTATGCTTGTATTTGCGCTCGGTACATTTCCTATACTCGCGCTCGTCAGTTTCAGTTCATTTAGCGTTAATACAAGCTCAAAGGCCGGAGTGTTTTTTAAGACTGCGGGACTGATAGTGATAATGTTCGCAATATTTAATATAATTAACAGTCTGGCGGCGATTGGTCTGATTTCGCCGGTATTTAACTTCTAATATAATGAAATCAATTGGCATAACACTTATAATTATCGTAGTTGTTTTTGGTGGTATTATGCTATTGTCATTGCTACGAGGTAATAATTCCAGTAATGGTAGCGACGGTGGAAATGTGCGGGTAAATAATGTAAGCATTGTTGATGGTAGGCAGATTGTTAAAATAAGAGCTAAGGGTGGTTATCAACCGCGACAGAGCGTGGCTAAGGCTGGTGTACCTACTGCCATTGAGTTCGATACAAATGGAACATTCGATTGCTCGTCCTTTATTCGTATTCCGAGCATGGGTATCAGTCAAAGCCTAGGATCGTCGGGAACCACCACCATTGATCTCGGTACACCTGTGGCCGGCAAGCTTCAGGGAAGTTGCGGTATGGGCATGTATCCATTTGAGATAGTCTTCAGCAACTAGATTAATCAACTAATTTTGACTGGTGCATCTAGCGCAAATGCTGTAACATTAATGCAGTCGATTTAGGTAATTAAATAATAACAATAAATATATGATGGGATATGGATATTACGGAAATATGATGTGTGGCTTGGGATTCTTTGGTGTCATTACATGGTTAATAGTAATTGTCGTCTTGGTATTGTTTGGTGCATGGCTCTGGAAACAGATATCAAGAAAGTAATCTGTAGACCAAGCTAGTAAATAGGCCGACGATTATGCGTCGGCCTATTTTAATTGACAAAGTCTATTGTAATGTTATTCTGGTAACAAGTTCTTTAATGGCGAAGTAGATGGAACCAATGGAAGCAAGGATTGTTGCCCACCATAATGACCCTCCGTGCAATATGAGATTGACTGGTGATGGGTGGTGCAATGAATGCAAAGTGTATCCTGATATGCAGAGCATTCAGTTATGGAGTTATTGTCGGTATTGTTCCGTACCATTGGCCAATATGGAATGTCCAACCTGCGGCCAAAGATTCAAAAATCCTCATAATAATTGACCGAGCTGTGCTCGGTTTTTTTACGCTTAATGAGCTCGTCGATTGACATTATCCTTTTTGAATAGTATTCTGCGAACAGATCTTTGAGGAGTTATATTGAGAAAACTATCTGACATGCTTGTCGCCAAACAACACATTAGGCATTACACAAACTTCAGGAATGCCCATTGTAGTCACGCAGAATATATTAGAGACAACAATCTTTCGGATGCTGTCGGAGATTTCTTAAGAACATCATATCTGCGAATACTCAGGGGCGAGAGATTTTCAGATATTATTCGAGAAATGGACACTAAGATTGTAAAGATGAAGGACGCCGAAGAAGCGAAACTAAAAAGAGGTCGCAGGCATAAAGCCAGCAATGATCCAGAGATGCGGAGGCTCATAAGAGAGATAGCACGTATCAGGAGAGTCAATCGAATTCTGAGAAAACGAAAAAGAAATTAATCCCGCTAGGCGGGTTTTTAATTACAATGTATGGTGTAATTGTCAACTTTGCGTTGGTTGGGCAGGTATGCTTAAATGACCACACTATGACTCTGATGACCTATGCCTACAAACAGCCTAATAATTGGACTTGTGGTCCAGCCGTGGCCCGCATCATATTGCAGACCTTTGGCAGGCGTAAGACTATTGGAGAAGTTATTCATGAGCTGGGGTCAACCAAGGCGGGTACGGCCAATCGCGACCTCAGAAGATTATTTAGAAAATACGATATTAAATTCAAAGAAAAGGAATCCGCCTCAATCAAGGATCTGAAGGCAATGCTAAAAAATCACTGGGTAGTAATTGCTTATTGGATGCCAAAACACAAAGAGGCGCATTATTCTATTGTTCGAAAAGTTACCTCTAAAAGGGTATATTTTCATGATACATGGTTTGGATTAAACCATAGTTATTCAACTGGTCATTTCATAAAGAACTGGTGGGATGACGAGGCTACCCGTTGGTTTATGGCCGTGAAGAAGCCAACATCTGCGAATTGAAATAATATTATATTTGAGAGATAATAGACCGATATGAATATACTTAATGCGGCAGTACTCGGGATTGTTGAAGGCATAACCGAATTTCTTCCTATATCATCGACTGGCCACATGGTTCTGGCATCAGAATTGATGCATCTCGCTCAGTCCGAATTTGTAAAAAGTTTCGAAATTATAATCCAATTGGGAGCAATCCTAGCTGTTGTTGTTTTGTTTTGGAAGAAATACGCGACTGACTGGCAATGTCTTGGAAAGGCAGTCCTAGCATTTATTCCCACTGGAATTTTGGGTTTTATTTTTTATAAAACCGTCCGTCAATATATAGGAAATGAATCTGTTATTCTATGGGCATTACTTCTGGGAGGTCTGCTTATTATTTTGTTTGAGTATTTCTATGAGACTGACGAAATATATGAAGGCGATATCTCGGTTATTACAAGTAGGCAGGCGATTGCCATCGGCGTAATGCAATCGGTATCTATGATTCCGGGCGTATCGAGATCGGCTATAACAATTATCTCCGGACTTTTCATGGGTATTCCAAGGAAAGCAATCGTTGAATTCTCTTTTATACTAGCTGTTATAACTATGCTTGCGGCAACAAGTTACGATTTTATTAAAAACTATAACTCGTTTTCCGTTAATCAGTTCGATTTGTTAGCCATAGGTTTCATAGCGTCATTCATTACGGCCATATTTGCCGTCAAATTTATGATGAAGTTTATTCAAAATCATACCTTCAGGGCGTTTGGTTATTATAGAATAATTATTGCTGTACTATTTTGGCTTATTATTTTGAGGTAACAGCGGATGTATTTCGAATTTGATTTCGTGCTTCTCTGCTTCGGCAACAGCTCGCTCCATAAACTCAACTGTCTCAACTGGATGCTTACCGCGTGCTGATTCCTCTGAGAGCATGACAGCATCAGATCCCTCTAGGATTGCATTTACGACATCTGTAACCTCAGCTCTTGATGGTTTATTATTATCCACCATTGAAAGCATCATTTGGGTGGCCGTGATGACCGGTTTACCGGCAATCTTACATTTTTCAATAATTTCTTTTTGTACAAAGGGGATTTGTTCCAGCGGTATTTCGTTACCCATATCGCCTCGAGCGATCATAATGGCATCTGCTTCGGTGACGATTGAGTCGAAGTTATCGATGGCAATTCTGCGCTCAATCTTAGCGATTACCGGAATTTTTGCACCTAATTTATAGATTTCGGATTTTATTCTTTTGATATCATCGGCAGTACCGACATAAGACATAGCGATATAATCAACATTTTGTTCGACGCCGAACGCTAAATCTTTCAGATCCTTCTCAGTTAATACATCCTTCTCTGCGTCGAAGTGATGGCCGTCAGTTTCTTGTTCTCGTGGGCCAGAGAGGTCCTGGATTATGGGAATATATCGTCCAACCTCGGCTGATGCCTCACGCAGATTATTTATATATGACGCATGTTCTTCATAGGTACCCCAGGAAAAATTTAAACGTATAACATCCATCTGATGCGCAATCATTTGTCTCAGGATTTCAATACTTCCTGATGCCGGACCAACAGTAGCTACAATTTGTGCTCGTGAATTCATGTGTTGTATTATTTATTTTTTGAAATATGAGACAGGCGATTATATTTAACGACTCTTTCACCACGATTTGGTGCGCCGGCTTTTAATCCGAACGTGCCGAATGCAAAGGCTAAATCAGCGATAAAATCATCTTCTGTCTCTCCGCTACGGTGGCTGATAACACATTCAATATTATTATCTCTGGCCAGCTTCATTGTATCAAGAGTTTCGGTTAATGTACCGATTTGATTCGGCTTTATTATAATAGCATTGATACTTTTACTGTTGATAGCTGTAGTCAGTCTTGCAACATTGGTAACCGTAAGATCGTCGCCGATTATGTATTTATCGGAATATTCTGCATGCATCTTGGCAAAATTACTAAAATCATCTTCGGCAAATGGATCCTCAATAGACATAATATCGAATTCGGTAAACATAATCTGGTAAATACCGTACAATTGATCGGCGGTAATAGGATTGCCTATATTGTAATTACTGTTTTCATAGAATGAGGATGCAGCGACATCCATAGCCAGACGAACCTTGCCCGTAAGTCCCAATTCAGCGATGGTATCTGAGAGTAATTTCAAAGGTATGAAAACGTCATCAGTCTCTACGGTTGTACCTATATCAATAGTGGCACCACCTTCGTCGCCGACATTAGAAAATGACGGCCCCATTTCCTTATCAATCTTTTCTCTGAGTGATTTGAATATTCGCGTACTCATTTCTAGTGCCTCATCAACATCATCTGTTTGGGGCACAATGTGGTATTCCTGAAAAGGTAATTTTGAGTGAGCGTGTTTCCCACCATTAATCAGATTCATAAACAGATAGGGAACCGGTCGAGACGGCTTCATTTGAGCCAAACTGCGGAGGTATTCATATGGTTCATGGCCCAAGGTCTTAGCCGCCGCTTTAGCGGCGGCTATACTCACGCCGATGATGGCATTACCGCCGAGCTTGGATTTATTTAACGTACCATCTAGGTCAAGCATGATTTGATCAATCATTTTTTGCGATGTTGCGTCGATACCTATAAGTTTTGGTGCAATTATGTTTTCAATATTTTGTATAACAAGATCGATGTCTTTTATTTCGTTTGCTTCAAAAGTTCCCGTGCTTGCACCAGATGGTACAGCGAATGATCCGTATCCGCCATTCGTATCAACTTTAACTCGGACCGTGTTATTTCCACGCGAATCCAGTATTTTCTCGGCAGATATTTGTGTTATTTTTGTGTCCATACTCTATTTTTTTAAATATATAATTAAATCAGAGACATTCGAACCAGTCGGTCCAGTATAAATAGTACCTTTTAATTTCTCAAATAAGTCGTATGTATCATAGCGTTCGACATGGTCGCTGACGTTAATTTTCATTCCGTTGGCGATATTGTTTGTGCTGTCATCAACGATAGCTCCTGCAGAATCTCCATTATCGATACCGTCTGATGCGATGCTGATTAAAACGCTATCATCCAATTTGCCGATTGCCTTGGACGCTAAATATGAATTTCTGCCACCACTTCCGCCCGACTTATCAATTTTTAATCGTATCTCGCCACCGACTAGAAGAACAGATTTAGGGCTATTTCCGACATCAATAAATTGCGAGATAGAATCGTCAGCGGATTTATAATTCTCGGCGCTCAAAATATTCGGAGCATAACCTAGCAATTTTGCCTTCATGGCCATAGCATTTAGCGCGGTGTGATTAGAAACTAATACGAAATTATGTACCTTCTCGAAAAATTTATCTTCCTTAGGTGTTTCAAACAATTCTAGTTTACCCAGCGTTTTTAGTGCACTAATATCCAGGTTCGCAATGATTTTCTCAGCATCCTCCACGGTGGAAGTATCCTTAAAGGTCGGTCCTGATGCGACTTGGTCGTAATGCTCGCCGGGAATGTCCGAAAAAATCAAGCCGATTACCGTCGCGGGGTATAAGAGTTTTGCTAATCCGCCACCTTTAACGAGTGAGATATGCTTACGAACGGTATTGAGTTCGCGAATAGTCTCGCCTGATTGCAAAAAAGCGTCATATAATTCCTGACCCCTTAAACATTCCGATTCTGGCCAGCACAATAACGCAGATCCGCCACCGGATACAATTACGATAAATAAATCTTTCTCGTCAGGATTATCGGCCAAGGCAATTATATCCTGAGCAATGCCAAAATTCTCCAATGACGGGCGGGGATGAGTGCCTCTGTAGACTTTGATAATTTTACATGAATCCGCTTCTTTATCTATGACGACACCGCTATTGATGCGTTCGCCAAGTGTTTCCTCAAGAGCCTTAGCAGCTTTCGACGAAGCCTTGCCAAAACCGATCACTTTGATTGATTGATAATCGGTCAGCTTGAAAACCTCATCATTGATGTGTAAATAATCTTCATCAATTCGAATAGCATTGTTAATAATAACTTCCGAACGAATAGCCTCAAGTCCGGCCTCAGCGATATCTAGGGCATCTTTGCGATATGAATCGGATGCCAGTTGCTCGTAATTCTGTATTCTATGTTTTGTATCCATTAATATCTAATTCTAGACTATTAATCCGTGCTTGAAAAGTTGATTTATAAGTTTAAACTATATTTATGGCTAAGGCATTATTTTGGACAATCCTTGTACTTACGGTTTTCGGATTAATCATGCTATCATCGGCTGGAATCGCTGACTCACAGAAGAAATTTGATTCGTCATATTATTATTTTTACCATCAGTTGTTTTATAGCGTCCTGCCGGGACTATTGTTGATGTATATTCTGTCGAAGATTGATCCGAAGTGGTGGAAGAAATTAGCTATGCCGATATTATTTGCTGCCTTGGTTCTAATGGCATTAGTTTTTGTTCCGAGCATAGGTCAGGGGTTAAAGGGTGCGACGCGTTGGATAAATATATATGGCTTCAGTTTCCAGCCGGCCGAATGTCTTAAGTTGGCTATGATTGTATATTTGGCGACATGGTTTGGAGGGAGAGATGAGCGTCTTAGGAATTGGTCATATGGCATGGCACCATTTATCATAGTTCTTTCATTCATCGCTATGCTTCTATTATTACAGCCTGATTTGGGAACGCTGATTATTGTGACATTAATCTCTGTCGGATTATATTTTGCAGCCGGTGGATCGATGAAGCATATCGGTATAGTCGGTGCAATTATACTTGTTCTGATAACTTCGATGATTTATATTGAACCCTATCGCTACAATAGAATCAGGACGTTTCTTGATCCGTCGCTTGACCCTCGAGGAATATCATATCAGGTCAATCAGTCGCTTATCTCTATAGGCTCCGGAGGATTATTCGGTAATGGCTATGGCAATAGTACGCAGAAATTAGGATTTTTGCCTGAAGTTGTCAGCGATTCAATATTTGCAATTGTCGTTGAGGAGTTGGGATTTATTGGTGGAAGCATTCTTATTCTAATGTTCGCATGGCTTTGCTTCCTTCTTATTAAAATTGCTAGGAATACGCGTGATAAGTTCGGTTCATTATTCGTGATGGGTATGAATATATGGATATCTTCGCAAGTATTTCTGAATATTGCAGCTAATACCGGACTAGCACCCATGACAGGAGTACCGTTACCATTTATCAGTTATGGCGGTACGGCTATGGTGGTTTTGTTGGCTGGTATAGGTATCTCAATGAGTATCGCCAATAATTAAGATTTCCAGGTTCATTTCGAGTAATATAAAACCCGGTCATTGTGACTGGGTTTTATATAATCAAGCTATTTAACTAATTTTGCGACTTTCGATTTGAGTCTTGAGGCTTTATTTTTCTTGATAACGCCGACTTTAGCAGCTTTATCGATTGCCTTATAGGCGTCGGGAATTGCTTTGATAGCGTCATTCTTTTTGCCGTCTTTACTAAACCTAGCGATGACTTTTACGACTTTTTTATAGTCGTTTTGTTTTTGTAGATTTTTTGCCCTTCGTTTCTTTGTTTGGCGAAGAGCCTTTTTTGCTGATTCTGTTATTGGCATATAAGTATTTAATTGACTTACTAACTATAATGCATTTATCTGTCTTTTGCAAGAGTGATGGTGTAAAGCGACTACCCATTCTTAAGCTTGCGTATCTGATCCTTGATGCTTGCTGCAATTTCGTATTCGAATTTGCGGATGGCTTTATCCATCATACGTTCTAGGTGTTTCAATATTTTCTGTTTATCGACCCCACCATAGAAAATAATATCATGACCGTTACCGTCATCGTGATTATTACCATTACCGAGATTACTGGTCGCATTTCTAGAAATAGGAAGATCGAAACTACCGATGGCTTTTATAATGGTTGTCGGAGTAATCGAGTGTTTTGTATTGTGGGCTTCTTGCGTCTTCCTGCGTCGCACGACTTCCTTAACGGCGGCATCAATCGATTTAGTTATTTTATCGGCATACATGATTACGTGTCCGTTTACATTTCTTGCCGCCCGACCCATTGTCTGAATCAATGTCGTGTAATTTCTAAGAAAGCCTTCTTTATCGGCATCAAGAATTGCAATCAGTGATACTTCGGGCAGATCCAACCCTTCTCGCAATAGATTAACCCCGACAATGACATCATGATGACCCAATCTCAAATCTTTTAATATCTTAATACGGTCTAATGTTTTGATTTCAGAGTGCAGATAATTGACCTTTATACCTTGCTCGGCCAAATGTTCTGATAAATCTTCGGCCATGCGTTTGGTTAGCGTCGTAACCAATACTCTCTCGTTTTTCGCGACACGTTCTTTAATATTCTTAAGTAAATGAGGAATTTGATTCTTCGTAGGTTGAATTTCAATCGTTGGGTCGAGTAACCCAGTCGGCCTTACTAATTGTTCCGCTATGTTAGTCGTGCCGGATTTCTCCAGTTCATGTTTACCGGGTGTAGCCGAGACATATACAGTTTGCTGGATGCGTTTACTGAATTCTTCGAACTTAAGCGGTCGGTTATCAATGGCAGATGGCAATCTAAATCCGTATTCAACTAAGGTGCTTTTTCTGGAATGGTCACCGTTATACATGCTTCGTAATTGAGGCATGGTGATATGTGATTCGTCGACTATAGTTAGAAATTCGCCCTTAGACGCGAAGAAATCCAGAAGTGAGTATGGCGGTGCACCGGCCTTACGAAAATCTAAATGGCGCGAATAATTCTCAATACCATGACAATATCCAGTGTGGCGCATCATTTCAATATCTTGTTCGGTCTTAGCCTGTAGTCGGAACGCTTCTTCAAATTTCTTCTCCTTTTTCAATTTCTTGATAGTTTGCTGTAATTCACTCTTTATGTTTTCAATGGCTAATCCGATCTTATCGTCGGATGTTATCCAATATTTAGCTGGGAATATATTAGTCTGGACTACACGCTCGTACTTCAAATCTGTTAGTTCCATATCCTCGGGATCTGCCACTTCGGCTATAAATATTTTATCAATCTTATTATCTTTAAAAGATATCTTAATAACTTCTTGTCCGCTGGGAGCAACAACTTCAATTTCATTAGTAGTCTTTCGAAATGATCCGCGCTTCAGTTCAATCTCCTGACCATACTGAAGTCGTAGAAGACTGCGGACAAAATCGGATGGGGATATCTGCTTATTCTCAAATATCTCAAGACCGAGGTTTTTGTAATCTTCAGGCGAACCGAGGTTGTATATACAAGAGACCGACGCGACGACGATGACGTCGTCGCGTCCCATCAGTGCTTGCGTCGCCGCGTGTCTCAACCGGTCAATCTCTTCATTTATTTTAGAATCCTTCTCAATATATGTATCAGTGTGGGGGATATATGCCTCAGGTTGGTAGTAGTCGTAATATGAAACAAAATAGTGAACGGCATTTTTGGGGAAATATTCCTTGAATTCTTTATATAGCTGTGCGGCAAGCGTTTTGTTATGAGAGATAATAAGCGTCGGTTTTTGGTGTTGTTCGATAACCTTGGCCATGGTAAATGTCTTGCCTGATCCCGTAACGCCCAAAAGCGTCTGGTGTCTCTTCCCAGATTTTAATCCTTTGACCAATTTGGCGATTGCTTCAGGTTGGTCTCCGGTCGGTTCGTATTTTGAGCTTAGTTTAAACATTTGACACGGATCGAGTGTTTATTTATTATAGGACCGATTCATTGATAAGGGTGAAAGCTGTGAAAAGACTCATGTTAACCCTCCTTGTTAGTCTCGCCTGTGCAGGTGTGCTATTTATTGATTGGGTTATCGTCGGAATTCTTATTTACAGTGGCGCAAGAATTGTATCTATGGATTGGGTTTCTTTAATCATATTACCCATTATATTCGGTGGTTACTTGTGGGTCTTCTTTACCGCTAGTCGCAACGCTGCTCGAAGTAATCTCGGACTGATCATTGACATCCTTGTTGTTCTCGTCTGGATGGGGATTGTGAAGCATGATTTTGCACGTATCTTGTTCGGTCTGTAAGTTTGCCAATTTTGATAGACTCGCTACGCGGGTCTCTTTTTTTATTCGTCTTTCATGCTATTCTTAATCCATGATCTCTTTCCTTGAGGGTACAATCGAATATTTGGGCGATAAGTACGTTATTTTGAATGCCGGCGGTATAGGGTACAGGGTGACAGTATCCCCAAAATTACTAAATATTGTATCAAAAAAACAAGACAAAGTCAAGCTCTATATCCACTCCCAACTGAATATGAGAGAGGGGACCTTTGATCTCTACGGGTTTGATTCAAGGCAGAATCTGGAGCTATTTCATCTACTAAAAACTGTGAACGGCGTAGGGTCTAAAAGCGCCATGGCCATCCTAACCGTCGTCGAACCTCAGCACTTAAAAGCGGCCGTGGCTAACGAAGATCCTGACTATCTGAAGAAGGTTTCGGGTCTGGGTGGCAAACTCGCTCAGAGACTTGTTTTGGAGCTTAGGAATAAGGTTGACTATATAGATGCATCCGACGTTTCGGGTCTCGATTTGGGGCAGGATGGTCAAGTGATAGAGGCATTAGTGGTCTTAGGATATAGTGCCAGCCAGGCCACGGGTGCTTTGAAGGAAGTTGGCGGTAAGAACACAGTAGAAGAGAAGATAAAAGAGTCCTTGAAAATTTTAGGCAAAAAATAATTGAAATCATTTTTACAGACGAAGAAATGGGGTGAATTTCAAGAATCACTTGGACGAAAAGTCTGGAGCTTTGATAATGACGGGATTCGGGCAAATATTATCGAATATGATATGCCATTCGGCAGGAACTATCTGTATATTCCCCATGGTCCGAATATTAGTTTAGATGATATCGAGGGTGGTTTGAAAAACAAAATAACTGAATTCGTAAACTATTTAAAAAAGATCAGCAGCGATAGTGGTTCGATTTTTGTTAAAATCGAACCGTTGAACGATTCGGTTATCGAACTTCTACATGAATATGGTTTCAGAAAATCCAAAAAAGAAATTCAGCCATCCAAAACGGTCATTGTAAATTTAAGAGCATCTGAAGATGAATTACTATCCTTGATGCATCATAAAACACGTTATAATATAAAAATTGCCGAGAAAAACAATCTCGTATTCATTGAAGGCGGTAATGTGGAAGATTTCTGGAAATTATTGAAACAGACATCTGAAAAAGATAACTTCAGTCCTCATGAAAAGGGTTATTACGAAAAACTTCTATCATTCTTCGGCAATGGCGAGATACGAACAAAATTATATTTTATAAAACAGGGCGATAAACTTATCGCAGGGATGATTGCACTGACTTATGGTGTGACGGCTTATTATTTGCATGGTGCTATGGACCGCGACCATCGATCGATGATGGCACCATATATGCTTCATTGGGAAGCGATGAGGTTATTTAAATCGCAAGGACTGACATTTTACGATTTCTGGGGAGTTGATTCGACGAAATGGCCGGGCGTAACTCGTTTCAAGATGGGATGGGGTGGCAATGTTGTAGAATATCCCGGTTCATTCGATCTGCCCATTTCCAAATTCTGGTATTTGATATATAACATTACACGAAATATAATATACTCTATATATGGGAATATTTGAAAAAATAATTAATCGAGAGAGATCACCATTAGATAATCTGCATGGGGATTTTAAGATTAAATATGGCCCGTGGCGAGCGAACAGATATTATGATCCATTTATAGATGGGCAATCGACTATGAAGGTCAGATTCGGTTTTGATGATCCCAAACAGTTGGATGATTGCCCTTTTTTGGCTAAAGTGGGCATGAATCAGGATCCGTCTATCAATAATCGTTTTATCGGATTTGCGTATGGACGGGACATGGATAGACAAAATCTCGAGGGCTGGGCGAAAACATTTCCCTATGCCGAAATTATTCTAGGGTTAGATGATAGTGGGGTCATCACAGATACTAGCCAGGTAATAAAATTAACTGAGTAGAATGGTGGGCTCACTGAGATTAAATTGTGTTTAAGAAACTAATTCCACAGAAAATATATAATATGCTTGCGCCGATTTATCATGGAACATTAGCGTATTTGGGCGCGATAATTTATGGGTTTCCATCAAGACAGATGAGAGTCATTGGTATTACGGGGACAAAAGGTAAATCATCAGTTGTTTATCTAACTGGTAAAATACTTGAGAAAGCTGGCAATAAAAAAGTGGCAACATTGGGTTCCATGGGATTCAGGATTGGGGAGAGGGAGTGGCCGAACGTGATGAAGATGACTATGCCGGGCAGATTTGAAGTACATAATTATATGGCTCAGGCTCGGAAGGCAGGATGTGAATATTTTATTATGGAGGTAACGTCGGAAGGTATTAAACAAAATAGACATTTAGGCATTAACTTTGATTGTGCCGTGTTTACTGGACTCCACAAGGAGCACATCGAAAGCCACGGATCATTCGAGAATTATTATCGGGCGAAACAAGAACTGTTTAAGATAACTAAGAACGTTCATATTTTTAATGCCGATGATCCGCATGTCGGTTTATTTGGCGATTTTATTGCCAAGAAGAAAATTACTTACGGCGTGGAGCGCGGAGATATCCGTGCGGAAAATCTGGCCCTCAGATTGGATGGCGCATCCTTTGAATGTTATGGAACCAAATTTAACATTCATCTGGCCGGTAAGTTTAACGTCTCAAATTGTTTGGGCGCCCTAGCCATTGCCGCAATGTATGATGTCGATTTGCCTAGTGCATCGCCGGTGATTGAAGAAATCAAATCAATACCGGGTAGGATGCAATTTATCCAGTGCGAACCGTTTAAGGTCGTGGTTGATTATGCCCATACTCCTGATTCATTAAGAGAGGTATATAAGACATTAAAACCGGTAGGCCATAGGTTAATCTGTGTTTTAGGTTCATGTGGCGGTGGTCGCGACCGATGGAAGAGGCCGGAGTTTGGTAAAATTGCAGAAGAATTTTGCGATAGAATTATATTAACTAACGAGGATCCTTATGACGAGGACCCTGAGAAGATAATCGCAGAGATTAAATCAGGTATTTCGGAAGATGGAATTATCAAAACCGAAATTATACTTGATAGAAAAGAGGCAATCAGATCAGCGATTGAATCGGCTGACATTGGAGATGTCGTGATAATTACTGGCAAAGGATCCGAGACTACTATGGCGCTCAAGCACGGGAAAATAATTAAATGGTCAGACGCCGGAACAGTTACATCATTATTATAAAGCTCAAATCTGCAATTGACGTTAACCGTTGAATGTGATATTATATATGTTAGTATGTGTCCGTTAACTGTTTGACAATCCAAAGGAGAGGAACGATGAACACTTATCAGAAGGTGAGTGTCATCATGGCACTCTCTCTCTACTTACCGCTGGGGTATCAAATTCTCACGAGAAAAATTTCGCAGAACCTTGCGACGTTTATTCTGTGGGGATCGCTCGATGCCTTTGCAGCGGCATCGATTTTCGTGGAACACGGTAACTATCAATTGCCCATGGCCTATGTCTTCGGATGCACTATAGTTATCGTGTGCATTCTAAAATCAGGAAATTACAGTTGGAGCAGAGTAGAGACAGCAGTCGCCATTCTCGTGACTGGTTGCCTTGCAGTGTGGTGTATTATTGTCTGGGGTTTTGAGAGTCCACGTCTTGCCACGATACTATCAACTGCCGGAGTGGTCATATCGAGCCTTCCGCAACTTCGTGATTCATGTCGAAGGCCCGAAGAATCACCTCTTGTCATTTATGCTGGTTACACATTTGTTAACGTGTTATCGACTATCGGGGGTAAAGCCTGGACGGTAGAAGAAAGGTTATACCCCGTGTCGTGTGCAGTCCTATGCTTTGCAATCGTGCTTGCGTCTATGAGGCGACAGAAGATAAATCCGATTGCTAACGCCTAGAAATGCCTCGTGCAGAGAAGCTTCGTGCTTCGGTGCACGAGGCTTCTTTTATTATTGTATTATAGGCATTGATTAAATTAATAAATGTAATAGACTCGGATTAGTTGTTTAACAGGAGTAGCTATTGCCAAGATCTACCACGAAGTCTGGCGATACAAAGGCTGTTATTCTCCTTGATGCATGCATGTCAACCATGGATCGCTGTCGGCCCGGTTGCGAAGATGATATCAATATACTATGTAAGCATAGATTCAAGGGGAATGTTCGCGTAATAGCCTGCAATGGTTTTGCATCGTTTCTGAGGTTAACAGATTCGCAGGTAGTTCTATATTTTCTCTGGCCGTTATTAGCCAGTGAAATATATAGGTCATTGCCCGATGATTGCAGATATATGATTATTACAAAGGATAAGCGTTTTTTTAGGCAAGCTCAGAAAGAATGGATGGGTAAGATGACAAAAATGACCGTGCCATTAATTGGTTTCGAGGGAAACGAGATAAAAGTAGTCTTTAAGAATAGAAAACGGAGACAGAGAAGGAACAAAGAATTGCGCGAGATTGCAATAGAGGTAGTGACATTTCAGAGTTCACGAAATCCAAATAGTAGCGATGAAGAGATTTCAAGCGTCATCGATTATGTGAACAGAACAGTATTCCGCGGACAGTAATTATCACAAGGGGCTATGCCCCCTTTTTCTTTTATAATCTATATGTTGTGGTAGAATATTATCAGATGGATGAACCGGAAGTACAACTCGCGGTCAAAAGAAATAAAATTAAAACCATCAACGGTCCGGGTTTGGTTTGGCTACTTATCATCCTGTCAATGCTATTGATGGCGATTGCAGTTATCATTTTTAATTCTAATAATGCTAATGACGGAACATCAATTACGACTCCGACACCAACGGAAACTCCTAACGGTACAACTCAACCACAGAGAATCTACACAATTTCTTATAAGAGTGGTGTGTTCAGCCCCACGAACTTAAGAATTCATTCCGGCGACACGGTCCGGTTTAAGAATGAAGGGTTTACATCTATTCGGGTTGTATCTGATCCGCATCCGGAACACAATAATCTAGTCGGCTTCGATAGCGTCGGGGAGATACCGCAGAATAGTTATTTTTCATTCACGTTCGCAGCCAAAGGTACTTTCGGATATCATAGTGAGAAAAATACAAATGAACTAGGTACAATCATTGTTCGATAAATAATAATTTAAATATTTTATGAAGAATTTTCTCACGTTTCGGGTTGAATCGGTCTTGGGAGGTATTTTTATATTAGCGGTTGCGGGATTCTTCGTTGGTTATATGTATGTTTCCGTGGAAAACTTCAATACCGATGTATCATTGATGGATTCAGGCAACGTACAGCTTAAGAGCGTTAACGAAACGGAGAGAGGTTTAATTGATCTGTGGGTCCGCGAAAATAATGTAATACTTCCGCCAGACCTGGGTTATAGATACTTAATTAGGGAATTTCCAAACAAGCCCTGGCTTAATAATTAGTGACAGGCTTTCTGCTATGAAAATTATATTTGGCACGAATCTATTTATTAAAGAATGCTTACTATATGTGCCAACCTTGGCTTTAGGTTTTGTGGTTTCTTATAATTATGGCAAATTCTTTTTTGGCACAGAGTTCCCGGTATCTAAGAGCTATGGGCTGAAAGACGTTATCATTATTGCCATATGTATCGCACTCTTGCTGCTAATTCAGAAGAATCAGAAAATTAGTAAATGGTTTTATAGAATATTTCTAGTGATCTTCATATATGGTGGCGCACAGATAGTCGGTAATATATTTATAGATTATCCCGGAAGTATTCTCTTCGGTCTATTTGTTATTCTAATTTTTGCTTTTTGGCGGAATGTCATGACGCATGATGTCGCTATGATTATTGCTATTTCGGGAATCATCCCGTTGATTGGTATGGGGCTTTCGCCTAAAATAGCGATTATAGCACTGATTGTCCTGTCGTTTTACGATATTATCGCTGTTTATAAGACAAAACATATGGTTGCGATGGCACGAAATATGATTGCAAGTGGAGCACCATTTGGTTTCGTTGTGCCAATATATTGGTCAGGATTTCTGGCAAATAGAAATGAGATTGAGCCGAAAATCGGTGATAAGTTTATGCTATTGGGGGCTGGAGATGTCGGATTGCCGTTGTTATTGATAAGCTCGGTTACTATATACTCAATATGGGCCGGAGTTGTCGTCGGGGTCTTTGCAATGTTGGGAGTATATATAACGCACCTGCTTTTTATTAATCAGGAGAAGCGTGAACCAATGGCGGCATTGCCACCGATTGCGACATTTACAATAATTGGTTATTTAGTTGTTACGTTATTAAGTTAATAAATTATAATGAAACTAACATTTTATGGCGGAGCAAAGTCTGTTACCGGGTCTAATTATTTAATTCAATCTGGTGAGACAAAAATCCTCGTCGATTGTGGATTATTTCAAGGATCAAAATATGCTGAAGAATTAAATTATGCAGAATTTGAATATGTACCGTCAGAGATCGATTACGTTCTAATTACACATAGTCACGCCGATCATGTCGGTCGTTTTCCGAAACTTTATAAAGATGGATTTCGTGGACAAGCTTATACTACCGCCGCGACACTAGAAACGATTCGACGGGCATTGCCAGATAACTACGGACTGCTGAACGAAGAGGCCGTAAGAGATAATCACGAGTCGCTTTTCAGCGTTGAGGATATGGAAGGTATTCTGGCGATTACAAAAGGTATTAGTTACCAAGAACCAATTATTATGGGCGATTTCAAAGTAACTTTTTTTGATGCCGGTCATATCCTAGGTTCAGCGATTATAAAGCTAGAAGCCGAGGGTAAATCCATCTACTTTTCTGGTGATTTGGGCAACCCACCGACGCCGTTGCTCGATTATCCGTATATGCCTACGGATGGAGACTATGCTGTTATGGAATCGGCTTATGGCAATCGTATACACGAAGATCGAGGTCAGCGTCGTGAAATTTTAATTGATGCCATAGTTCAAACGATTAAGAGAGGTGGTACGGTGATAATTCCTTCGTTCGCCATTGAAAGGACGCAAGAAATGTTATATGAATTCAATCAGGCATTTAATGAAAAGGAGATACCGAAAGTACCGATATTTGTCGATTCGCCATTGGCGACTAAATTGACTGAAGTTTACAAGAAGTTTCCGGAATATTTTAATAAGAAGGTGAATTATATAATCAATTCAGGCGATGACATATTTGATTTCCCTGGGTTGCAGTTTACACGAACATCGGCTGAGTCAAAGAAGATAAATGATGTCAGCGGTCCGAAGATTATCATCGCTGGTTCGGGCATGTCGAATGGTGGCAGAATATTGTTTCATGAGAAAAGATATTTGCCTGATCCGGCCTCATTGATTTTATTTGTCGGTTATCAAGTCGATGGAACATTGGGCAGGAGAATTTTGGATGGTGAAAAAATCGTGCGAATAATGGGCGATTCCGTTTCAGTTAACTGCCAGATTCTTGCTATTGGAGGTTACTCAGCTCATGCTGATCAAAACATGCTTACTGAGTGGGCCAAAAGTATTGCCAGTGGCGGCAGGTTAAAGAAACTATTTATTGTGCAGGGCGAGGAAGATTCCTCGACTGCTTTATCTCAGAAAATCAAGGCTGAGACTGGAGTGGAGACTATGGTTCCCACCGCATCTCAATCGTTCGATTTATAAAAAAATATGCCAATTTACTACACTTGACAGCAGTGGCCTTTTGGTGGACCATCTGACTAACCTAGTTTATCTAGGAAGGTCTTTGACTAGATATGTAAACAAGAGGGGAGAAGCAATCGATGTCACAAAGGAAGCACACGGAAGACACACCCAGTGAGGGTGGTGGGATGCTTGGTCGTATCGCCAGTGTTTTCGTCGAACGAGTTGACGAAACCTCGGAGGATGCGCCAAATCCAAGGCCGTCTCGAAGTGGAACGGCTGATGCGGTTGCGACCGTTAGCAATGTTGCAACGGTGCGATCGACTGTTCCCGTGAGGGCCGTGAACCAGAAGCTTGTTGAAGGGCTTCGGGAATCGGTCGCCAAGTCAACGGAAGTTGGCTACTCTGACTTCATGACGTTCGTTGAGTCGCTCGCCGACGTGGTGATCGATGAAGCGCAACGCTACAAGGCAGCACTCAAGGTTGCCGCAAAGACAAAGGCGCTGACACTGCAACGGATAATCAAGTCATTCGAAGATCGCCTGAGACTTCTCAAGCGTGAGAAGTCACGATTCGAGGAGACTCTGGAAGCCCAGTTCGCCGCCAAGGTTGGTGCGAAACAGGCCCAACTCAAGAATGCCGAGGAGCAGATACAGGCACTCAAGAGCCAGCTTGACGATCTTGAGGCTTCGTCCGATGTCCTGCGGAAAGAGATCGATGCCGAGCAGGATGGCATCGCCGACGTGACAAGCGACTTTGAGGCGGCGTATGCCGTAGTCGAAGCCGAAATCGAAACCGCTCTGAACAAGGTGCAGCAGCACCTCGGCCAGTAGGCCGAGAGGAGAAGCTAGATGGACATGCTGATGTCGGACACGAAGGCCAAGCTGAAGTCGTTCTGGGAGCGTCCCGAGGGGACGGCCGGAATGATTTTCGCAGCGTTTCTCACGATGGCTGGCGGCTTTGCACTATACCGTGCATTGCCGTTCATCATCACTCTGCTCGAGAACACTCTGTATGCTACGGGGTTGGGCGTTGCGCTCTTCGCCGTGCTGTACGTGCTGTTCAATCGACGTTTTCAGACTCTGGTTAGCTATGCTTTCCAGAGCATTATGCGTGCGGTTACGGGTATTTTTATCACAATCGACCCCATTGGGATCCTGAAAGGCTATGTGACTGATCTCCGCAAGGATATCAATAACATGCTGGCTCAAATCAACAATCTCTCTGGCCAAACGGAGACACTGCGGAATGCCATTAGCGCGAACAAGCGTGAGGCAACCGCGGCGCTCAAGCTGGCGGGAGAAGCCAGGCAACAGAACAAGAAAGCGTTCTTCGTTCTGAAGGCCAAGTTGGCCGGCCGGCTCACCGAGTCTAATCGGACTCTGGAGTCGCTTTTGGCCAAGATGGAGGCCCTCCTGCGCGTGCTGGTCAAGATGCACGAGGTCAGTCAGGTGATGGTCGAGGATATCGAGAGTGAGGTCGAAGTAAAGGAACGCGAACGCAACATGATTCGTGCCGGGTACTCAGCTTTGAAGTCTGCAATGCGCATCATGCGTGGCGAGACTGATAAGCGAGCAGTCTTCGACATGACGATGGAAGCGCTGGCTAACGACTACGGCCAGAAGCTTGGCGAGATCCGAAACTTCGTTGAGATGTCGCAGGGCTTCATTGACTCGGTGGACGTCCAGAATGGCGTTTACGAGGAAGAAGCTCTGCTGATGCTCGAGAGGTGGGAGAAGGAGGGGGATTCAATCCTCCTCGGCAATGAGAAGACACTGCTTCTCGCCGCAGACAACGACCCAGATGCGCAGATCAGGTTCTCTAACCCAAAGCCGGAAGCGGTTCCGGTACTGCGCAAGGACACGGGTGGCGACTACGCTGAGCTCTTCAAGCAACGAAAGTAGCGTACCAATATCCCCCTCGCAACACGATGTTGCGAGGGGGATCTCATCAACGACAGATTCGAAGGAGATGGAGATGGCATACAGACCTACGGGAGTTAGCAAGTTTGTCGGGATTTTGCTCATCGTCGTCATCGTCGTGTTCGGCGGCCGGTATGCGCTGAACAACGGCTGGATCCCCGGACTGAAGACCGTAGCAAGCACAACGCTTGAACGTGCGGCCTTGCCGGAGAAGAGCAGTGCGCGGCCGGCGCCAATTTCTACGAGCGTGCCGCTCGTTCTGCCTGGTAACCAGCCCACATCGCCCGTCGGCAAGACGCTGATTCGGACGAAAAACTGGGCATGGAATACCCAGGCCGGCTGGTTCTACGCCAACGGCGGGCCAGTTACTACCGAAGGCAGTTTGATGGCCAAGCACGGCATTTTCATGACCATCGAGCGACAGGACGACACCAACATCCTACGCGACGAGCTGTTCGCATGCGCGAAGCAACTTAGCGATGGAGGAACCGATTGCACGAAGGGTATCCATTTCACCGCGGTCATGGGCGACCAGTTAGCAGCTCAACTCGCGGCATGGAATCCGATGTTTGCGAAGCTGGGTGCAGACCTCGTCATTGAGGCGATTGCACTCGGTGGAGCGAGTTTCGGCGAGGACACATACTTAGCTCCGCCAGCGGTGAAGTCAAATCCGCAGTCGGCGCGAGGGACGACGGTTATCTGCGCTCTCCGTGAGGGAGACCAGAATATTGTCATCTACTGGGCGGCGCAGAACGGGATTCCGTTGAATCCGGACCCGCGGACCTACGACCCGGATGCCATCAACTTCATGGCGGCAGAGTCATACACGAAGGCGTCGGAAATGTACAACGCCGGCGCGTGCGAAGACCGACCAGTCGTGAAGAACGGCAAGCGGACCGGCGAACGGCACAAAACGTGCGGCGATTCCGAGGCAACATGGACGCCCGGCGATGTGACCGCGACCGTGGGCCCGAATGCTCGCGGTGGCCTGGTACGCATCTGGTCGACAAAGGAGAATTCAACCCAGATGCCCAACACCATTCTCGGAATCAAGAGATGGAATGCTACGCACCGCGACGCGGTCGTTGGTATGGTCTCAGCGATTCTCGAGGGTGGCGCGCAGGTCAAGACGCACCGGGAAGCATTGCGCAAGTCGATGGAAATCTCGGCAACCTTGTACAAGGAGGAAACTCCGGACTACTGGTACCGATATTTCGTCGGCGTCGAGGAATTCGACAAGCAGGGCAACAAGGTTCAGCTTGGTGGCTCGACGGTCTTTGACCTGTCGGACAACCTGTTGTTCTTCGGCATGGAGTCCGGCCAAGCGAATCTCTTCAAAGCGTCGTACGAGACATTCGGCGGGTGGATGATGAAACTCTACCCGACGGATATCAAGGCGATTGCTCCGTATTCCGAAGCAGTGAACCTCACCTATCTGCAGGAAGTGCAACGAGCCACGCCCGCCACAACGGCGAGCACAGTCGTTCCGCAGTTCCGAGAAGGTGAGCGCATCACCGAGATCGGCGCGCGCAGGGCTTGGGCTATCGAGTTCGAGTCCGGTAGCGCGAACTTCACACCAGCGGCCCAAAGGACTCTCGATGAATTGTTCTCGGCGCTCATTATCGCGCAGAGCACGATGGTCGAGGTCCACGGCCACACCGATTCGACGGGTACGATCGACGGCAACCAGACGTTGTCGGAGCGTCGTGCCTTCGCGGTGAAAGCGTACCTTGAAGGTCGTTCCTCGGTGAACTTCCCACAAGGACGTGTACGTACCTTTGCACATGGTCAGACCCAGCCTATCGTTCCGAACGATTCCGTCGCCAACTTGGCCAAGAATCGCCGGGTAGAGGTGGTCATCGGTCGCTGACCGGCACAAGCAATATTCCCTACGCACAACATTCGCGTTGTGCGTAGGGACACTCTTTTAGATCCTTTTCTGATAAAGAATTTAAAAGAGTGTACCCAGTGGTCGCTCAAGCTTAACAACTGGATAACAATCGATTGAAATGAAGGAGAGGTGAGATGTCGAAGTACGGCGGTGAAGCCGCGCGAGTCTTTGTGCCCAACGAAGTCGTGTCACGCAATGTGATGCGACTGGTCGTCGGTACACAAATTCTTGTGTTCGTCCTGCTCTGGATCACAATGTCGGGGAGGTTGCTGCCTACGCCTACTGAGGTCGGCGGCGCGTTCCACCGGTTGTGGTTCGACGAAGGCTTGGGGCAGGAGCTCTGGACGAGCTTTACCCTGAACCTCGAAGCACTTGCATGGACAACCGGTATATCCCTTGTCCTTGCCTACCTCACGGTAGTGCCGTTTATGCGACCCATGGTCGCGATCCTGACCAAATTGCGCTACATGAGCATGGTCGGGTTCAGTCTTGCGTTCCTCGTTGCATTCGGAGCCGGGCACACCCTTAAGGTGGTCATGCTTACATTTGCGATGTCGGTATTCTTCGTAACATCCATGTGTGATGAAATATCGAGAATTAGCAAAGAAGAATTCGATCATGCGCGAACTCTGAGGATGGGCGAGTGGCGCACGGTGCTTGAGGTGGTCGTGATTGGTCGCTTCGATGTCGCGCTTGACGTGATGCGTCAGAACTGCGCTATCGGCTGGATGATGCTCACAATGGTTGAGGTCATTAGTCGATCGGAAGGTGGAGTCGGCGTTATGCTCTTTACCCAGAATAAGTTCTTCAGATTGGATGCTATCGTGGCAATCCAACTGTCGATCTTGTTTCTGGCGTTGGGGCAAGATTACGTCATCGGATTTGTGAAGCGGGTTCTTTGCCCGCACTCAGCACTCGTGCTGGAAAGGAAGTAAGGGATGAATGTCGAAGTATTCGAGCGCAAAGAAACAATCCTCCATGTTGAGGGTGTGTCGCTCAGATTCGGCGACAACCTCATCCTTCGGGATGTGAATATCGATGTGAAGAACATCGTTCGTCCCGGACTCAATCAAGGCCAAGTAGTCGGATTGCTTGGCCCGTCAGGAATCGGAAAGACACAACTTTTCCGAATCATGGCGGGGCTTCAACCACCAACCAGTGGTCAAGTAACCATCAATGCCCATTCAACTCCCGTCAGCGCCGGGTTGGTCGGCGTAGTATCGCAGAACTATCGTCTCTTCCCATGGAGGACGACGATTGGGAATCTTCTTGTAGCTGGTAGTCAGGCGGGACTTTCCAAGAAGGCAGCGCTCGAGAAGGCGAAGGAACTTCTCCAACGCTTCTCTCTATACGATCGTCGTTTACATTATCCAGCACAGCTTTCGGGCGGTCAGCGACAAAGAATCGCGATTGCGCAACAGTTGATGTGCTCAGAGCACTTTTTATTGATGGACGAACCGTTTTCGGGACTCGATATCGTGGCTAAGGCGCAGGTCTGTGGCCTAATCGCAGAAGTCGCAGCTATGGACGAGTTGAACACCATTATTGTGGTCTCGCACGATATCGAAACCACGTCGAGCATTGCGGATACTGTCTGGTTGCTCGGGCTTGATCGAGACGCGGATGGAAACTTTGTTTCTGGCGCCCGTATTCAAGAGGTCTATGACCTAGCGGCAGCGGGGCTGGCATGGCATAAGGATATTACCTTGGCACCAGAGTTTGCGGATTTCGTTCGCCAGATTCGCATCCGTTTTTCCACACTAAGATAGGAGTAGATTGTTGGTACGAGATAGTCATGCAGAGATAGGCCCAGCGCTTCGCGCTGGGCCTCTTTAAATACATTGATTTTAGCCATGTTTTGTTGTAGAATAGCAGTGCAATAATTTATACATATATGGCAGAAATTAAACAAACAAACATACCTATTCCTAAAGAGCTACCTCTAATGCCGTTGAAAAATACGGTCTTGTTCCCTAAGCTGATAATTCCAATCATAGTTCAGCGATCTAAGTCTATGGCAGCGCTTGAAAGCGCACTCGCTGGAGATCGGCTGGTATTTTTTGCGACTCAAAAAAATATTGAGGACAACATTACTAAACAGGATATTTATGATGTTGGAACTATTGGTCGTATTATTTCTGTTTTTAAGATGCCGGATGGCACGGCAAAAGTGGATGTTGAAGGTCTTGTACGAGCGAGAATCGATGAGTTTAGTGTTGTCGACCCATTTTTTAGAGTAAAAGTCAGTCCATACAATTTAATTATCAGAAGTAACCTTGACGAAAAGGGCTTGCTTAGAAGTGTAATAGATCAATTTAGATCCTTGTCGGAAGTTCGATCATACCCGAATGCCTTACCCGAAGTCATATATATGATGGCTCAACTTAAGGATGCTGAACAAATTATCAGTCTGACAGTTGTAAATATAAATATCGACATTGAAGAGCAGCAGAGGGTTCTTGAATATGAAAGTGCCATGGATGCCTTGCGTGAACTAAATATATTATTAGCACGTGAAGCTGAGATTCTCGAGGTAGAAAAAAATGTTGCCAAGGAAACCAAAAAACAAATTGGCAAGATGCAGAAAGAATTATTTCTGCGTGAGCAGCTTAAGAGCATTGAGAAGGAGCTTGGAGTCGATGATGAACGTGGAGAGACCGACCAACTCAAAGACAAAATAAAATCGGCCAAAATGCCGAAGGAAATTGAAGATAAGGCATTAAAGGAACTTGGTCGACTTGCGAAACTACCACCATTCAGTCCGGAAGTTTCATATCTCCGAACATATCTGGATTGGATGGTAGAAATGCCATGGAGCAAAAAAACAGATCATAAAATTTCCCTCAAAGAAGCTGAAAAAGTTTTGAATCAGGATCATTATGGGCTTCAGAAGGTTAAGGAGCGTATCCTAGAATTTTTGGCCGTTCAAAAACAAGTCGGTAAGGTTAAGGGCCCGATACTGTGTTTAGTTGGCCCACCCGGAACAGGTAAAACATCAGTCGGACAATCGATTGCGCGGGCACTTGGCAGGAAATTTATTAGAATGTCTTTGGGCGGTATTAAGGACGAAGCAGAAATTAGAGGTCATCGCCGAACCTATATAGGCGCTCTGCCAGGTAGAATAATTCAGGGCATTCACAACGCTGGAACAAAGAATCCTGTATTCATGCTTGATGAAATAGACAAGATAGGTATGGATTTTAGAGGCGATCCATCATCGGCATTACTTGAAGCTTTGGATCCTCAGCAGAACAATGCTTTTTCGGATCATTATCTCGAGGTGCCTTTTGATTTATCTGATGCAATGTTTATAGCTACGGCCAATATGCTTGATACAATTCCTCCAGCATTACGCGACAGGTTGGAGATTATTGAGTTTGCTGGTTATACCGAGGAAGAAAAATTGCACATCGCTAAGAAGTTCTTATTACCAAAATTATTCAAGGATCATGGACTCAAGAATGACTTCTTATCTTTTCAAGACTCTGCCGTGTCGGATATTATTGCCAATCATACGCGCGAAGCAGGTGTCCGTGATTTAGAAAGGCAGTTGGCTTCAATTGTGAGAAAAGTATTGAGAAAGGTAGCCGACATCGCATCGCCCAAAGCCGTAACAGTTTCTAAAGATATTCTTCATAAATATTTGGGTCCCATTAAATTTACTCACCAAATGGCTGAGGCCAAAGATGAGATCGGTGTGGTTACTGGATTGGCATGGACACCGGTGGGGGGCGAGGTGCTGACTATCGAAGTGGCGAAAATGCCGGGCAGAGGAAGGTTGATACTGACGGGTCAGCTTGGCGATGTCATGAAGGAATCCGCACGAACGGCATTAAGTTTTGCCCGGGCATATGTTGCTAAGCAGAGTGTTAAGGAAGATTTTAACAAAGACGATATTCACATTCACGTACCGTCGGGTGCAATCAAGAAAGACGGCCCTTCGGCTGGTGTAGCGATGACCCTTGCGCTTGTCTCGTTATTCCTAAAGAAGGAAGTAGATAAATTTGTGGCTATGACTGGAGAGGTAACTCTTCGTGGTAAGATATTAGAAATTGGCGGGGTTAAGGAAAAGGTTCTTGCGGCACATCGAGCTGGAATCAAAACAGTAATCCTACCGCATGAAAATAAGAAAGATATGGGAGATATACCGGCTGAAATTAAAAAATCAATCAAATTCGTATTTGTCAAAAACGTAGAAGACGCCCTGAAAATTGCATTTAAATAATTTCGCCCCCTCCCCATCTCTCACAACTCCCTCGTCAGACAAATAGTATAAAGATTCATCATTATATCCGAACAAAATCTGGTTCCCTTCGGATTAAGAACCCTCAGACCAGATATTTGTTGCC
>Ga0172379_10003098_pt1 | contig 27334 bp, 24 predicted proteins | sample GrowelOW334metaG_FD_119756 | JGI IMG/M metagenome (GOLD analysis project Ga0172379, IMG submission 119756) | Groundwater microbial communities from an aquifer near a municipal landfill in Southern Ontario, Canada - Groundwater well OW334 metaG | ecosystem: Environmental > Aquatic > Deep...
CGTAAGCTTGAGCAGTACACCAAAGAGGCCGTGGAACAGAATTTTTCCACCGGCGCATACGCCGGAAAAGTTGTGTTCGCCGCGCTGGATGTGGACGAAAAAGCCAACGAACATTTTGTGGACGATTATCAGCTTGTTGCCAAAGCCGTGATACTCCAGCCGGAAAAAAACGGCGTCGCCGGGAAATGGGAAAACATGGACCAGATCTGGCTGCTTTTGGGCGATAAAGAAAAGTTTAAGGACTATGTAAAAAACGGTGTGCTTAAACAGCTGGAGGCGAAGTGACGGTTTTGTCCTGGCCCGCGCTGGGCGCGTTCTGGCTGGGTATTCTTACCGCCATAAGTCCGTGCCCGCTGGCTACGAATATCGCGGCGGTGTCTTATATCGGCAAGTCTGTTGCGCGCACCAAAACCGTGCTGTGGTGCGGGCTCGCTTATGTGCTGGGCCGCACTTTGGTTTACACCGCGCTGGGTTTTTTGCTGGTTAAAAGCGTGGTGTCTGCGCCGAGGCTTTCGTTTTTTCTGCAAAGGCACGGCAATCAGTTTTTGGGCCCCTTGCTGGTGATAGTGGGGCTGTTCCTTCTGAATGTTATAAAGCTTGATTTTCTGGGTTTTTCGGCTGGGGCGGACCGGTTTAAAAACTCAAAGGGAATCGTTCCGTCGTTTTTTATGGGCGCGGTGTTCGCGCTTTCGTTTTGTCCGGTGTCGGCGGCTTTGTTTTTCGGCACTCTGGTGCCGCTTGGCATAAGAGAATCTTCCGCGCTGGTTCTGCCGTCTTTGTTCGGCGTGGGAACGGGTTTGCCGGTGGCGGCGTTCGCCGTTTTGGCGGCTTTGGGGCTTCAGACGGCGGGCCGGTTTTATAACGGCATGGCGAAGCTTGAGCGTGTTGTTCGCCTGGCTACCGGCGTAATATTTGTCGCAGCAGGTGTATGGCTTTGCGTTAAATACATACTGCCGGGAATGCTGGCAGGAGGATAATATGTCGGATAAAAAACCTTGGTATTTGGAACAATCGTCGTTAGGCGCGGGCTATGCGCATTTTTCCAACACGGCAAAGCAGAAGACGGTGCTGGACGCTAAAACCAAAGAACTGATAAGGCTGGCGGTGGCTTCGGTTTTCAGATGCAAACACTGCACCGAGCATCATATGAAAGATGCGCTCGCCGCCGGAGCGAGCAAGGAAGAGATAAAAGAGGCGGTCCTGCTGTCCGCTCTTCAGGCCGCCGGAACACAGCTCAATTGGCATAAGGATTTTTTTGAGGAACAGTTGGCTGCGGAACAAAGCGAAATAGATTCGTAGGGAGACACTATGGAAGGACATAAACAACTCTCTGTGCTGGACAGATATTTAACCGCCCTGATTTTCGGGGCCATGGCGCTTGGCGTGGGGATAGGTTATTTTTTTCCGTCGGTCAACACGGCCATATCGGCTATGAGTGTTGGCACAACCTCTATTCCGATAGCCGTCGGTTTGATACTGATGATGTATCCGCCGCTCGCCAAAGTGCGTTACGAGGAACTGCACGAGGTCTTCAAGGATAAAAAAACGCTGACGCTTTCGCTTGTGCAAAACTGGCTTATCGGCCCCGTTTTAATGTTTGCGCTGGCGGTTATTTTCCTGCACGACAGGCCGCACCTGATGTTCGGCGTGATAATGATAGGGCTTGCCCGCTGTATCGCCATGGTGATAGTGTGGAACGATTTGGCGGAAGGCGACACGGAATATTGCGCCGCTTTAGTCGGGCTTAACTCCTTGTTTCAGGTCTTTCTGTATTCGTTCTACGCGTGGATATTCATAACCGTTTTGCCGTCCGCGCTTGGCATCGCCAAAGGCGTGGCGGTGGATATTACCATGGGCGAAATAGCGAAAAGCGTTTTCATTTATCTGGGCATACCGTTTCTGGCGGGCATGATTACGCGTTATGCCGCAATCAAAGCGAAAGGCGAAGACTGGTATAAGCGCGAAATACTCCGGCGGATAAGCCCAATAACGCTTATCGCGCTTTTATTCACCATTGTGGTGATGTTCTCGCTTAAGGGCGAATATATCGTGCAATTGCCGTTTGATGTTTTGCGCGTTGCCGTTCCTTTGGCGATATATTTCCTGGCGATGTTTTTCGTGAGTTTCTGGCTGTCGCGCAAAATGGGCGTGGATTATAAAAAGACGGTTACGCTGTCTTTCACCGCCGCCAGCAATAACTTCGAACTGGCGATAGCGGTGGCCGTCGCCGTGTTCGGTTTAAATTCCCAGGAAGCTTTCGCGGCGGTGATAGGCCCGCTTTTGGAAGTGCCCATACTCATTATGCTGGTTAACGTGGCGCTGAAAATGCGCACTAAATACTTTCCTGGGGAAGTGTAAGGGTTTTTCTTAAAAGAGCGGCGCGCAGGACGTCCCGCTCCTGCGGGGTGGGTTTATGTTTCGCCGTGGCGCAGGCGAGGGCTATGTGTCCGGGCTTGCAGGCTGTCAGGAGCCAGGACAAAGCGTCCTGTTTCACCTTTAAATCATATCCCATAGCCAAACCCAGCATGGCGTTTGACAGGAGAACCGCCGTTTCCTCGTAAGAAATGCTGCGCGCGTTTTGCAGCAGCGCCATGGCGCGGAACGCGGAATCCTCCATTTTTATTCTTTCCGGGCCGGACGCAAGTTCTATTCTTGTGGTCTGTTCTGCTGTTATGAGAAAACGAAGGCCGCGTTCCAGCGCGGCGGCTATTTCTTCCGGGGCCGCGCAAAGCGTCGTCATGTTCGAGATGATGTGCAGAGGGCCGGACAATGCGAACGTTTCCGCGTTTAGCGGCGTGTGGTTTAATCGCAGGTTGGGCAGCGTTTTCAGCACGTCCGCCGTGCGGCCAGCCAGTTCCAGCGCGGGCAGGTTCGCTAGCGCGAATATTTTAAGGCCCGTGCCCGCTTCTCTGGGCGCGGCGGTCAGAAAGCCGAAATCACGGCTGAAACTGTAGGGAATTTTCCGGCCCAGCTCATCCGTCGCGTTTTTTGCCTTGGCTAAGGCCGCCGCCGGCGCAAGGCCGGGTTCGAAAGCAAAAACTTTTATGTGTTCCCTGTCGTTAACGGAGAGCGCCATTTCTTTGGCGATTACGGCCGTCGCCGGAGCGGAGGAATACGGATCTCCCTCGAAGATATAGCGTTCCGCCAGCGCGCGTTTCGTGCCGAAATCGGCGCTTTCTGCCGTTACCGTGAAACCGCCGGACAGTGCTTCCAGCGCCGCGCCCTGTTCAACGCCCGCGGCGGCGGCCTGCGGCTGGCCATCTTTGCCGCAGAAGCGGAAACCCGCCAGATTGCGCGCGAAACGGGCCGCGGTGAAAAGTATGATATGCGAAAACTGGCCTTCGCTTTTCACCCAAGCCGGTTCCTGCTGTATGAAATTTTTAAACTTCATGGCTGTTTTTCTTTTTGCGCGGCGCGGGTGTTTCGGCTTTTGCCTCCAGTATTTTTTTAAGAGCGCCGGCTTTTTCAAAATCTTCGGTTTTCACCGCTTCGCGGAGTTCCGACTGGATCGTTTTGCGGTCCAGCAGGGCGTATTTCAGATACGGGCCCCCGTCCGGAGGGACATAATCCTTCCCGCAATAGGTTTCCGCGCCCTGCGTGAGTTTGAAGAATAATTTCAGATGCGGCGCGAACGCTTTATAACACTGCGGGCAGCCCAGCTGGCCCGTCACTTTGAAATCGGAGTAGAGCAGGCCGCATTCGGGGCAGGAAAGTCCCGTCGCGTCTTTTGGGAAAATATCCCGTTCCAGCCTCGTGAGCGCGATGGGGACCGCATAATACATAAGCGCGCCCTTTTTCAAACCCAGTTCCTTTTCTTTTTTTTCAATGCAGTGCGCGCACAGGCGCAGTTCCGTCATTTTTTTGCGGATGACTGTTTTAATGACGTAAACCGCGTCGTTATGCCTGCACAGCGAACACTTCACGCGTCCGCCTTGTCTTCGGAAAGTCTGGAGCGGTCAAGCCGCAGCACCCGGTCGGCGTATTTTGCGGCCTCGGGGTTGTGGGTAACCATGAGCACGGCAACGCCTTTTTGGGAAAGTTTCCTGAAATCCTCGTAAATCACGCGCGCGTTATCGTAATCCAGATTTCCGGTCGGCTCGTCCGCCAGCACTAAAACGGGATTGTTGCGCAGGGCGCGGGCTATAGCTGCGCGCTGTTTCTCGCCGCCGGAAAGCTGGGACGGGAATTTTTCGCTCAGCGCGTTCAAACCCAGGTGTTCAAGCAGGGCGGCGGCCTGCGCGCGGTCGGCCTTGCCTCTTATGAGGGCCGGCATGTCCACGTTTTCCAGCATGGTGAATTCCGGCAGCAGGGAGTCGAACTGAAAAACGAAACCGGTTTTTTCGGACCGGAAAACGGATTTATCGTTTTCCGAAAGATTAAGAACGCCCGTTCCGGCGATCTCGACGGTTCCCCTGTCTGGCGTGTCCAGCATGCCGATGATATTTAAAAGAGTTGATTTGCCCGATCCGCTGGGGCCCAGCAGGACGGCGAATTCGCCTTTCTTCATTTCCAGCGCGATATCTTCCAGCACGTGAATGACTTGCGCGCCCTGTGGGTAGGTTTTGTAAATCCCGTTAAGTTTCAAAATAGTGTCAGCCATAGCGTATAGCGTCCACCGGATTGACGCGCGAGGTTCTTATCGCCGGATAAAGTATCGCCACAAAGCACAGCGCGTAACTGCCAAGCACAATCATGAGCAGGTCGGAAAGCCGCACGGAAACAGGCACCTTGGTTATGTAGTACACGTCGGACGGAAGCTCCACGATGTTATAAGTGGAAATTATCCAGCACAGGGCCAGCCCCAGTATTATGCCCAGAGCTATGCCCGTGGTTCCTATCAGCAGGCCTTCCCACCAGAAGATGTTGCGGATTTTGCGCGGTGTCGCGCCTATGGCGCGCAGTATGCCGATATCGCGCATTTTTTCCGTGCTTAAAAGTATCAGGTTCGACGAGATGTTAAGCGCCGCCACCAGAATTATCAGGCCTAAAATGAGGAACATCACGAATTTTTCCAGCTTCAGCGCGGAATACAGCGTGCTGTTCATTTCCGAAAAAGTTTTGACCACATAGGGGAATCCGGCATACTGGCGGATGCGCTTGGCGGCGCGGGGCGCTTTGTCCAGATCATGCAGTTTTATTTCCAGGCCGGAGATGGACCCGCCCATTCCGAAAAAATCGGCCGCATCGGCCACGGTGGCGTAGCCCATGGTGTTGTCGAATTCGTAGTAACCGGTTTTAAGCACGCCCGAAATGCGGAATTTTTTCATTTTGGGCAGCATGCCCATGCCCGTGGCTATGGACTGGGGGGAAATCAGCACGATGTCGTCGCCTATCCAGACCGCGATATTTTTCGCCAGCTCCTCGCCCAGCACAATGGGCGGCGGGGCTTTGGCCTCGCCGTACCGCAGGCGCGGGGTCCAGCTTCCCTCCGTCAGCGATCCAGTAAGCTTGCTGACTTTTTTTTCCTTCTCCACGTCCAGTCCGCGCAGCACTATGCCCGTTGAACGGCGGTTGAAAGTCAGAATGCCCTGGCCCAGAATAAGCGGCGAGACGCTTTCCACGTCCGGGTCCGCGCCGAGCTGCGCGAGCAGGCGTTCCTGCGCGGGCGCGGAGATATTTCCGAAAACCACCACGTGCGACTGCGCTCCGATTATTTTTTTCTGTATGTCTTCCTGAAACCCGTTCATAACGGACAGCGTGGTTATCATCGCCGCCACGCCCACGGCTACGCCCGCCACCGCGATTATCGTGGTGATTATGGCGAACAGCCCTTTGCGTTTTGCCTTGAGATAGCGTTCCGCTATGAAAAATTCGAAATTCATCAGTTTAAAAGGCGGCAGGGCGGTTAATCCGCCCTGCCGCCTGAATGTTATCCGGTTATTTCACTTCTGTTTTCAAAGTGGGGAAAAGCACCACTTCCCGTATGGAGGGCTGGCCCGTCAGGAACATCGTTAATCGGTCAACGCCCACGCCGATGCCGCCGGTGGGCGGCATGCCGGCTTCCATGGCTTCAATGAAATCCTTGTCTATGGTGTCCACGTCCTTGTTCTTCTCGTCCTTGCGCTGGCGCGCCTGCTCTTCAAGGCGCGAGAACTGGTCTTCCGGATCGTTAAGTTCGGTGTAAGCGTTCGCAATTTCGGAACCGGCGGCGTAGAACTCGAAGCGTTCCACCAGGGCTTCGTCGCCCGGCTTGCATTTGGCCAGCGGGGTGATTGCGGTGGGGTGGTCCAGGACGAAGGCCGGTTCGTTGAGGAGCGGGAGTATCTTCTCGTCGAAAATCCGTTCGAACACTTTTGCCGAGGGCGTGTCTTCCGCGCAGCCCACGCCGAGCCTGTTCGCCAGTTTCAGCAGATTGGGGCGGTTGAAGCGTTTGCCGTCCAGAATATTATGTATATCTTCCCCGCAATGCTCTTTCCACAGTTCCGGCATGTACAGGCGTCTAAACGGCGGCTTGAGATTGATTTTGTGGCCCTTATATTCCACTTCCGTGATGTTAAGCGCTTTGGCGCACGCTTCGATCATGGCTTCGAAAAGCCGTGCCATGCCGTTATAATCCGTGTAGGCCTGATAGGCTTCCAGCATGGTGAATTCCGGGTTGTGGGTGGTGTCTATGCCTTCGTTGCGGAATATCTTTCCTATTTCATACACCCGTTCCATGCCGCCGATGATGAGGCGTTTTAAATAAAGCTCGGTCGCTATGCGCATAAACAGCGGCATATGCAAAGCGTTGTGGAAAGTTTCAAACGGCGTAGCCGACGCGCCGCCCGCGCTGTGGCATAGGGTGGGGGTTTCCACTTCAAGAAAGCCTTCGTTGTCCAGCGTGTTTCTGATGGCGCGAACGATTTTGGAGCGCGCCTCGAAAATTTTTCTCACGTCGGCGTTTGAAATCAGGTCCAAATGGCGCGCGCGGAACCGGATTTCGGTGTCCTGCAGGCCGTGCCATTTTTCCGGCAGGGGCCGGATGGCTTTGGAGAGCAGGGTTAGTTTGTCGGCGTGTATGGTTTTCTCGCCGGTTTTGGTTTTGAAAAGCTTGCCTTCCACTCCGATAAAGTCGCCGATATGCATGTGCTTTTTGAAAAAATCGTAAGCGTCCTGGCCCACGGCGTCGTTTTTAACGTAAATCTGGATTCTGCCGCTCATGTCTTGAATATGGGCGAACGCGGCTTTGCCCATAAGGCGCAGCTGCACAAGCCGTCCTGCGCAGACAACGCCGCTGTCTTCCGCTGTTTCAAGCCCTTCTGCGGCTGTATGCGTAACGTCGAACCGGTGCGGATAGGGTTCGTTCCCGCCGGCTCTGAGCTCGTGGAGCTCCGTGTATCTTCTTGCGATTATTTCGGTGAGTGTGTTGTTGTTTTCCATAAGTTTAACCAAGCACTTCGTCTATTTTCGTTTTGAGCAGTTTCGGTTCGAACGGTTTTTCTATGAAAACCGGAATGTTGGGCACGGCGGCGAAAAGGTCGCGTATCTGGCCTTTTGCTGTCATGATGATTATGGGGATGTTGCGGAATTCGTTTTCCTCGCGCAGGCGGTTGATCATGGAATAGCCGTCCATCACCGGCATCATGATGTCGGTGACTATCACGTTAGGGAGTTTGGGTTCCGGTTTCGTCAGCTCGCCTTCAAGATAATCAATGGCTTCCTGTCCGTTGCCTGCCGTTATGACTTCCAGTCCGTATTTTTCGAGAATAAATTTGAGCAGGGTCACCAAATCCATTTCGTCATCAATTACCAGCACTCTTTTTCCCATGATATCCTCTCGCTAATATTACATACTATCATTTTAATAAATAGAAAGTGCGGGCACAATGTCCGGTTTGAAAAATGCTAATATTTAGCTATGAAAGAGAGAACTCTAGTCCTTATAAAGCCGGACGCTATTTCAAAGAGAATAGCGGGCCTCGCTCTGGACCGGCTGGAAAGGCTCGGTCTTGACCTTATCGCGGCCAGGGTGGTGCATGTTTCGCCGGAACTGGCCAGGGAACATTACCGTCATTTAAAGGATCGTCCTTTTTTTGACTCGCTTATTGATTTCATGACCGGGAAATTCAATCCGGGCAGCGGGGGGAAAGTGATCGCGCTGGTTTTTGAGGGCGTCGACGCCGTGCACCGCGTGCGGGAAGCCGCCGGAGCGACCGATCCGGAAAAAGCGGATCCGGCCTCTATTCGCGGGTCATTGGGGCGCAACGCCAAATCCGCCATTGAAAACGTTATTCACGCCTCGGAATCCTCCGCCGATGTCGAACATGAAATCGCGCTTTGGATGAAACCGACCGATTTCGCGCAATAACCGTTATGAAACGCGTAATTTTAACAGTTCTGGTTTTTTTGACGCCGCTTTTGTGCGCGGGTTCCTTCGCGCAGTCTTACGGCGGCAAAGCCGCGCAGAAGCGGTTTATAAAAACGGAACCGCAGAGCGTAACTCTTAAAACCGAAGACGGGTGGACCCTTTCCGGCACATTCCGTCCTCCCCAGCCGGATATGCCGGTGCTGCTGTTTATGCACGCCTATAAAGAGGACAGTGAAGGCTGGCAGAAGCTTGCCCGCTCCGCCGCCGATTTGGGCTACGGGTATTTCCTTCTGGATTTCCGGGGACACGGGAAAAGCCTTTCGGGTCCGGCCGGGTCCGCCACTTACGAAACTTTTGACAAAGGCGGCGCGGATAACGAATATAACCGCATGACCGCCGATGCGGATGCCGCGCTGGTTTACATTTCCTCCACCGCCATGGTGCCGGAAACCGGCATAATTCTGGTCGGCGCGGGGCTGGGCGCCAATATCGCTATCAAAACGGCGGCGGCGCATAAAGAGATAAGCATGATGGCTCTCTTTTCTCCGACCCTAAACGCCAATCACGACGTGCTCACCGTCAATCCTCTTAAGGAATACGGGAGCAGGCCGGTTTTTATGGCCGCTTCGGTCGAGAACCAGAGGCTTTACCGGGAAGTGGCTATTTTAAGGGGTATTTTGTATCTTAATTCCGGCAGCCGTTATGTGACGTTCGTAACGGTCAAAAAAGGGTTCAACACGGAAATACTCAAGCCGAATGTAACGCAGGCGTTTATCAACTGGCTGAAATGGCCTTATATGCCGGAGCCTGTTGAAGTGCCCGGCCTGAGCGTGTCCGACGAAGCCGCACCCGTCGCCGCGCAGACTCCGCAAGACCCTGCCGAAACAACGGAGCGCTGATGCGCAAACAAAAGCACGATGTCTGCGATTTCTCGGCTTTGCCTACCGAGCAGGACAATCCGGAAACGGGATACCTTGACCGGATTCCGCCCGCGCAGGTCGTCCAAAAAATAAACGCGGAAAATTACAATGCCGCGCGCGCCGTGGACCGGGCCGCGCCGGAGATAGAAAGAGCGGCCTCTTTGTGCGCCAAGAGCTACAAGGCTGGCGGCAGGATAATTTTCATAGGTGCCGGCACCAGCGGCAGGCTTGGTGTTATGGAGGCGGCGGAATGCCCGCCCACGTTCGGGATCAACGCTTCGCGCGTTATCGGAATCATGGCGGGCGGCAAGAACGCGGTTTTCAAAGCCAAGGAAGGCGCGGAGGACGATATCAAGGCGGGACGCACCGATATTCTGTCCGTGGCGAAGAAAGGCGACTGCGTCATCGGCATAGCCGCAAGCGGCGTCACTCTTTACGCTCTCAGCGCGCTTTCCTCGGCCCGCAAGCTGGGTTGCGGCACGGTTTTCATAACCTGCAATCCTCTTGTCGCGGAATTCTGCGCCGACGTTATGGTGATAGCGGAAACCGGGCCAGAGGCTTTAAGCGGCTCAACCCGCATGAAGGCTGGCACCGCCACGAAAATGATCTTAAACGCCATCACCACCTGCGCCATGGTGCAAAACGGAAAAGTGTATAAGAATTTCATGGTGGACGTGCAGCCCGTGTCGAGAAAACTTATGGCGCGCGCCAGGAGCCTTATAACGAAAATCGGCGGAGTGTCTTACAAGGATTCGGCTGATCTTTTCAAAAAATCCGGCTACAGCGTCAAAATAGCCATCATCATGGCGCGCCGCCGGGTGGACGCCGAAACCGCGCGGGTTCTGCTGTCGGAAGCGGAAGGTTTTTTGAGGCGGGTGATAGAGTGAAAAAACTTTCTCTCGGCCTTATGAGCGGCACTTCGGCGGACGGGCTTTCCATCGCCGCCGTTTGCGTGAAGCCTTTCAAAGTGGCGGCTTTCAAAACCTATCCGTTCGGCGTGAAAATGCAGAATGAAATTTTAAACGCGCGCAATCTGGACGCGCGCGCGCTTTCCCGCCTCAGTTTCCGGCTGGGCGTTTTTTACGCTGGCAGGGTAGAAAAATTCTGCCGCGAATTTAAAATAAATTATAAGGATATCGCCGTTATCGGCTCCCACGGGCAGACGGTGGGGCACTGGCCGGGCGACAGGCCGGGCCATACCCTGCAGATTGGCGAAGCCTCTTTTCTTGCGGAAAAAACCGGCGTGCCGGTGGTGTGCGATTTCCGTCCGCGCGATATGGCGGCGGGCGGCTGCGGTGCTCCCCTTATTCCGTTTTTTGATGAATATGTTTTCGGGCGCGGCGCGCCGCGGCTTCTTTTAAATATCGGCGGCATAGCCAATGTTACCGTTACCGGCAGGGGTGTTAAAACCGCGGGTTTTGACACGGGGCCCGGCAACTGCCTTATGGACGCGGCTGTGGCGCTGGTTTCGCGCGGCAAGAAAACGTTCGATTTTAACGGGCTTATGGCGGCAAGGGGGCGGGCCGACGAGGATAAATTGAAAGTTCTTCTGGGTGATCCGTATTTTAAAAAACCGTTTCCCAAGTCTTTGGACCGAGCCTATTTTGACATGAATTTTCTGCGTGCGCGCGGCATAAAACCGTCTCGGGAAAATATTTGCGACACGCTGGCCCTGCTAAATCTCTTCACGGCGGAAAGCGCGGCGGGCCAGATTAAAAAGCTGAAGAGTTTCGCGCGGGAAGTTATTCTGTCGGGCGGCGGCGCGCTCAATCCGGTTTTGAGGGAAAATATAAAACGGGTTTTGCCCGGTTACAAGATTTCGGTGTCGTCCGCTTACGGCTTAGACGAGCTCGCTCGCGAGCCCGCCTGTTTCGCCGTGCTGGCGAAGCTGGCTCTGGACGGGGTTTCTAACCATTGCCCTGCGGCCACCGGGGCGCGCGGCGCCAGAGTCTTGGGCAAGATTATTCCCGGGTGATCAGATTTCATGGGGGGAGTTATGGACAGGATGAGAATTGAGAATATAATTTTTCCGGCTTTCCGGTTTTGGGAAAATGACACGGATTACGCCGTGCGGCTCGCCCGCGCCGGCGCGGGCGGTTTCTGTCTTTACGGCGGGACGCCCGAAAAAATACGCGAGCTTGTCAAAACCGTGCGCGCAATCAATCCCGAAATACTTTTCTGCGCCGACTATGAAGACGGCGCGGGCCGCTGGGTGGAAGGCTGCGCCGAACTGCCGTCTAATATGGCGATGGGTGCGTCCGGCAAAAACTGCGCCGTTTATGATAAGGGTTACTACACCGCTTTGCAGGCCCGCAATCTGGGCGTGGACTGGGTGCTGGCTCCCGTGGCGGATCTGGCCACCAGGCCGGACAGTCCGATAGTCAACACCCGCGCTTTTTCGGCCGTGCCGGAAAAAGCGGGAGAACTGTGCCTGTCGCTGGTTAAAGGGCTTGGCGACGGCGGTGTTTTAAGCTGCGTAAAACATTTTCCGGGCCACGGCGACACGGCGGTTGATTCGCATATGAATCTGCCGGTTATTCATCAGGATTTGAATTGCCTGATGGAGCGGGAAGTGATTCCCTTTTCCGCCACTTTCGAGACGGTGGACGCCGTCATGCCGGGCCATCTGCTTGTCCCCGCGCTGGACGGGAAGAATCCGGCTTCCTTATCGCGGGAAATAGTGTCCGGTTTCCTGCGCGGCAAACTGGGTTTTAAAGGCTGCGTGGTGACGGACGCGCTGTCCATGAACGCTTTGGAAGGCGGCACGCGCTGCGCCGTGGACGCTTTGCTGGCCGGCGCGGATATTCTGCTCGTGCCGGGCGATCCCGAAAAGCTTTGCGCGGATTTAAGGGTTTATTTTGACGAAGGGAAAATTCCGCAGGAAGTTTCCGCCCGTGCTTTGCGCAATCTGGCGCATCTGCGCCGGAAAGGCGCGTTGCTGCGCGAAAACGCGCCTGCATTAAGGGGCGACGAACTTAACGGCCCGCGCGTGCGCGGGTTCGTTTCGTCAACGGCGGAGATGTCCTGCGCTTTCGCTTTCCCCGACACTTTCAAGCCGCTGGAGCGCGGCGACAGCGTCACATTTTTTGAAACCGGGCTCAGAAAGCCGCCTTTCTTCGCAGGCACGGCGCAGCGGGAAACGGCGAACGAGGGCGACAGCGTTTTCGTGGCGACGCTCCGGGAATACGGCGTTAAAGTGAAATACATTTCCGAGCCTCTGGACGAGCCGGGCATTTTCTGCGGAGTGTCTTTTTCCAGGCCGCGGGCATTTTCCGGCGCCATCAACATGTCGGAAAAGGATTCGGCGTTAATCAACACCGTGGCGGACCGGGCGGAGCGGTTTTTCATGGTCTCGTTCGGAAGCCCGTTTATTTTCAAATCTTTGTCCGTCCAGCCGGACTGCGGCCTGTGCGCTTTCTGCGCGCTGGATGAATATCAAGCTTTCTGCGCCCGTGTGCTTATGGGCCTGGAAAAACCAAAAGGAAAATTCGAATACTGCCTATGAACGACAAACAGCGTACCCCGTGGTTCTATGTCCCCTCCCTCTATTTCGCGGAGGGACTGCCTTATATAATAATCAACACCGTTTCGGTGATAATGTACAAAAATCTGGGCATAAGCAACGAGCGGATCGGTTTATGGACCAGCCTTTTATACCTGCCCTGGGTGCTCAAGATGATCTGGGCCCCGCTGCTTGACATTATCGGCACCAAACGCCGCTGGCTTTTGAGCACGCAGTTTCTGCTGGGTCTTGTTTTCATGGGCGCAGGCGTAGCCGCGGCGGGCGGGAATTTCTTCTTCCCGTCGCTCGCGCTGTTCGCCGCGGGCGCGTTCATCTCCGCCACCCACGATATTTCGATAGACGGTTTTTACATGCTCGCCATGCCGGAAAAAGAACAGGCGTTTTTTGTTGGCATCCGCGTGGTGGCTTACCGCATGGCCATGATTTTCGGCTCGGGCGGGCTGGTTTATCTGTCCGGACAGATAGCGGAAAAAACGGGCAGCGCCAATCTGGCGTGGGCCGCAGGGATGCTGGTGCCGGCGGTTCTGTTTCTGCTTATGTGGGTTTGGCACCGCTTCGTGCTGCCGCATCCGGCTGTTGACCGGCCCGGCGTGAGCGCCAACCGCTTTCAGGGGTTTTTCGACGCCATTGAGGATTATTTCAAGCAGGACAAAATCCTGTTTATCCTGTTTTTTATTCTGCTTTACCGGTTCGGCGAAGCCATGCTCATGAAGATGGCTTCCCCGTTTCTTATGGACGCGGCGGCGCGCGGCGGGCTGGGCGTGAGCACGTCGGAAATCGGCATTCTTTACGGCACTGTCGGCATGCTGGCTCTTATTACGGGCGGAATTTTCGGCGGCTGGATTCTGTCTAAATACGGGCTTAGAAAATGTATTTGGCCTATGTCTCTGGCTCTTAATCTGCCGGACTTGTTTTACTGCCTGCTCGCGTCCGTGCACCTGCCCGCGTGGGCTTTGTACCCGCTGATCGCGGCAGAGCAGTTCGGCGCGGGCTTGGGTTTCATGGCTTACACGGTTTTTCTTATGTCTTTGGGGTCCGAGAAATTTAAAACCTCGCACTTCGCTATTTCAACCGGCCTGATGGGGCTTGGCATGATGCTGCCCGGCATGGCGAGCGGCTATTTGCAGGCGATGCTTGGTTATAAGATGTTTTTTTACGCCGTGTTTCTCATAACCATACCGGGCATGCTGCTAATCCCGTTCATCCCGATAAAACAAAAAACCGCGTAAACTTTCCGATAAACCGTTATGTTCTCCGCCCGGAAGACTACTTCCGGGCGGATTCTTTTGGAATTAAAATGCTTCCGTTATTCCGAAATACGGTTCCACGCCCCAGGGGCTGGCGCCGATGTCGAGGCGCAGATTGATTTTTTCGGCTTCGTCGAGAATGAAGCGGAGTCCGCCTCCTCCGCTATACTGCGGCTTTGTCAGCGACAGGCTCGCCAGATCCCGCGCCGTGTTGCCCGCCCCGGCGAAAAGCACGCCGTGAAAACGTTTCGCCGCGCGGAACCGGTATTCGGCCTGGAAAAACCAGCTGGCGCGGTTGGTGAAATAGGTGTTGTATATGCCGCGCAGTTCGTAAAGCGGCAGGTCGTAAAACGGGGTTTCCTGTCCGGTAACCACACCCAGGAACTGCAGGGCAAAAACGTTGTCGTTTCCGGCGGGCAGGTAGCGGCGCAGATCAAGCGAGTAATAGTTGTATTCATAATCGCTGCCGAGGCTTTTGCGGTAAAAGCGGGTTGTGCCCTGCGCGAAAACGCCTTCGCGGGGATAGAACAGATTGTCGCGTGTGTCGTAATCCAGCATGAGGCCGGCTCCGCTGAGCGTGCCGCCCGCGCTTCCCTCCACCGCGCCGGAAGCCAGAGTTTTCCCGGCCGGAAATCCGCTCAGACGTGTGTTCTTGAAATCGTAAGAAAGCCCGGCGCGCAGACTGCCCCAGACCGTATGCGTCAGCTGCGGCTGGAAAACAAAGGCGCGGTTCGTGTATTTTTCCTCCTTATCCGTAAGGCCGGACAGGCTGATATCGCCGCTGTTGCCGACGCCGAAAAAGCTTGTCGGCATGTCCTGGTAAACAATAGTGGCGCGTAGTTTCAAGCGTTCATCTCGGAAGTAAAACTCCGGCAGCAATTGCAGAACCGTTTGGTTTTTGAGCGTGTAGATGGCGTTTAGCGTAATGTTGTCTGGCCGGGCGGCGGAGTTGCCGCCGCGCAGCACCGCCACCGCGCCCCCGCCCAGCATCAGGCTGGTTTCCGGCGTATAAAGCGCGAGGGGATAGGCTACTATCGTCCTTTCCTGTTGCGGCTGCGCGCCGGCCGCAAGGGCGTGCGCGGCGCATAAAAGAACGGGTATTATTATTTTTTTTATTTTCATTTGGCCTCTTGTTGCGTCGTTTGATTTAAAAGCTGTTTCGCGTCTGTTTTTTTCGCGCGGCGCTTGTGCAGGGCGTAAACCAGCGCGTAAGCGGCCGGAACCACGAACAGGCTCATGAGCGTGGAAGACAGTATGCCGCCTATCACCGCCCAGCCCATGCTTACCCGCTGGGCCGAGGCTTCGTTAAGCCGCGCCGCCACGGGCAACATGCCCGCCACGAGGGCGCAGGAGGTCATTAGGATGGGCCGCAGGCGCAGCCGCCCTGCCCGCAGCACCGCCGCCGCCAGAGTCGTTCCCGCCATGAGGTTAAAGCGGATGCGGTCAACTAACAGAATGGAGTTTTTTGCCGCCACGCCCAAAAGCAGTATGCACCCGATAATGGAATAAACGTTGATACTCAGCCCGCCGGCTTTGAGCGCGAACAGCGCGCCAGACGCGGCGAGTGGCAGCGCCAGCAGGATAGCCAGCGGCGCGGTGAAACTTTCATACAGACTCGCCAGCACCAGATATATGAAGCAGATGCCCAGCAGCAGCGCTACGGTAACGCTGCCCAGCAGTTCGGCATAATTCTCCGCGTCGCCCGCCGCCGTGATTTTTATGCCGGGCGGGGGTTTTAATTCGCTGCTTAACGCGGAATTCATGTCGTTCATGAAAGCCTGAAGGCCCGGCCCGTTCGGCATGAGGCCCGCCGCGAATGTTATATAGCGTGCCCGGTTTACGCGGTTGACGCTTTGCGGCGCGCGGCTTTCCGTCAGTTTGGCGGCTCGGCTGAGCTTGATCAGCCTGCCGTTTATATTGGGCGCAAGTATTTCGTTGAAGTTTTTTGCAAGGTCGCGGTCAGGGCCGGCCATTTTCACGCGGATATCGTATTCGCGCCCGTTTTCGCGCAACAGCCCCACTTTCGTGCCTTCCAGCTGCACGCGGAGTTCTTCGCCCGCCGTTGCCGGGGAGAGGCCGGTTCGCGCCGCTTTTTCAGAGTCCAGAATAACTCTGCTTTCCGGCTTGCCGGGTTTTTCGCTTAAATCGGGATCGGTAATGGCGGGATGGTGTTTGAAACGTTCGTAAAACTTCGCGGCGAAAGCCCGCAGGGCGGGCAAATCTTCGCCTGTGATGTTGATGGTCACCGCTCGTTCCGCCTCGTTTTGGCCCGAATCGCTTATCACCGGGTTTAGCGGGGCGAATTTCCGCAGCTCCCGCCGCAGGATTTCCTGCGCCTGGGAGGTGGATATTTTTCTTTTTTTCGCCGGTTTTAATTCCACGAAAATAGAGGCTTTGTTGCTTTCCCCGTCACGCGCGCCGGTTTGCAGCAGGGTGTTTGCCACCAGCGGGTTTTTGCGTAGCGTTTCGTCGGCCTCCAGCGCGCGCGCCGACATGCCGGCGAGGTTTAATTCGGCGGGGCCTTCAAAATTGACGTAGAATTCCCCGTTCTCGGCGGGCGGGAGGAAAACCGCCGGAATGCTCGCCGCCGTCCACACGCTGGCGGCGAATACGGCGGCCGCCAGCCCCAGCACCGCCACCGGGCGGCGCAGGCAGAAGCACAGGAGTTTCCTGTAGAGTTTTTCCGGCGCGCCGGAGCCGGATTTTTTGTCTCTGTCCGCCTTCTCCGCGCGCCTGCCGAAATAAGCGGAAAGCATGGGCGCTATGGTGAGCGAGTCGAACGTGCTGATTAGCAGAACGAAGCAGACGGTCAGCCCGAATTCCTTGAAATACTGGCCCACCAGCCCCTTCATGAACGCTATCGGCAGAAACACCGCCGCCACCGTCAGGGACGTGGCTATCACCGCAAGCCGCACTTCGTTCGTGCCTTCGAGGGCCGCGCGCTCGGGCGGTTCGCCGTTTTGCATGCGGCGGTAAATATTTTCGCGCACCACTATGGCGTCGTCCACCAAAAGGCCCACGGAAAGGCTTAGCGCCAGCAGGCTCATAAGGTTAAGCGTGAACCCGGCGAAATACATAAGCGCCGTCGCGCCAAGGAGCGAATTGGGGATGGCCAGCGCGGTTATCGCCGTAGAGCGCCAGTTGCGCAGGAATAAAAACACGACCGCCACCGTCAGGAGTATGGCGAAAAAAATGCTTTCCTTCACGTCGTTTAAGTTTGCGGCTATGGGCCGCGTGCCGTCCTGCACGACGGAGAGGCTCGCCCGTCCCGGCATGGACGCCAGTTCTTTTTGCAGTTGCGCCGTTATTTTTTTCGCCGACGCGGCCACCCGCACCGTGTTCGCGCGCGATTGTTTGTAGAGCAGTATCAGCAGGGTTTTCCGTCCGTTGCGGAAGGCGCGGGTTTTTTCTTCGCTGAGGCTTTCCGTTGCGCGGCCCAGGTCTTTTATCCTCACTGGCACGTCGTTGCCCGTGAACCGCACCAGCACTTCCTCCGCCTGTGCCGGTTGGCTGAATTCGCCCGCCGTGCGGATGTGCCGCCCCAGCTCGCCGTTCTCCAGCTTTCCGGCGGACACGTCTTTCCCTCCGGCGGCCACCGCTTTCGCGGCGTCGGTGGCGCTGATTTCATAGGCGGCGAGGCGTTTTCGGTCCAGCTCGATTTGTATTTCGCGCTTCCGACCGCCCAGTATCTCCACCCGTCCCATGCTTGCCGCCTGCTCAAGGGGCGGCAGCACTGTGTAGAGCGCCAGGTCATAGAGCGCCGCTTCTCCCATATCGCCGGAAAGCGCCAGCGTCATTACCGGCGTGTCGTCCATGTTGAGCAGGCTTACCGTGGGTTCCGAAATATCCTTCGGCAGGCCGGCCCTTACGGCGGCGACCTTGTCGCGCACCTGGGCCAGCGCGAAGGGGGGGTCCGTTTCCAGAGTGAATTCCGCCGTGATGACGCTTACCCCGTCCTTGCTTTGCGAGGTGAGTTTTTTCAGGCCCGCCGTGGCGCAGATGCTGTCTTCCAGCGGTTTGGTTACGCGGTTTTCAATGTCCGCCGGCCCCGCGCCCGGATAGGCGGTGAGCACGGTCACAAACGGCAGGCGTACGTCGGGATACATGTCCGCGCCGAGGCCGCGCATGAAATATACGCCGGTTATCAGCGTCAGCAGCAGGGCGCAGGTGATGAAAACGGGTCTTTTTATTGACAGTTCGGCCAGCGTCATAGATTATTCCTTGTAAAGCTTTAGCCGCGCGGTAAGAATGCGCAGTTTAAGGGCGGTTTCTATCCGGCTAATTTGCGCCCGGGCGTAATCGTCCTGAAAAGTGATGGTGAAGTATACGGTGCTTTTTCCTTTCGCGCGGCGGCGTTCCTCGGCCTGGTATTTCTCCCATTGCGCCTTCTCGATTTCCCGGGCGAGGGTTAGGCGGCGCAGCAGCAGGTCGAACTCCTGGGCAAGAGCGTCGCGGTCCGCTTCGCTGTCTAAAAGCGTCTGGCGGTATTTAAGGTTTTCCGCTTCGGCCTGCAAGGCGTAGCCGCGCCGGTTGTTTTCCAAAAGGCGCGCCGCCAGCGGCACGCCCAGCCGCAGGCCCAGCGTTGCGGCGGGCCCCGTTGTGGAAAACGCGTTGCTTGCCGCCGAGCCCGCGTAATTGCCCAGGCCGGAAAACGACAGCATGGAAAAAAGGCTCAGTGTCGGTTTAGTCTGTTCCGCCGAACTTGCCGCCGCCAGTCCTGCCGCCCGCGCGCGCAGGGCGGCGGCGCGCACGTCGGCCCTTACGCCGGCGCTCGGTTTGCTGACCGGTCCGTCGGCGTTTTCAAGTGCCGGCGTTTCCGCCGAGTTTTCGCCCAAAAAAGAATTGAATTCCCTTGCGGCGGCGAGCAGCAGGCTTGTGGCGTCAAGCAGTTCCTGTTCGCGCAATTTGGCCGCGGCTTCCGCCTGCAGGTATTCCGTTTCGTCGGCGAGGCCGGCTTCCGCGCGCGTGCGGCTCCAGTCGGCGAGTTTTCGGGCACGTTTGAGATTGTTGCTTAGCACCACCAGGCTTTCCTTTACGGCCGAGAGGTTCCAGTATGCTTCTTCCGCCCGGGTTTCTATGGAGTCTGATTCAAACGCCGCGGTTTCGGCGTCGGCGTCGCGCCCGAGCGTGAAGGCGCGGAGATTCGAGTCGGTTTCCCGGCCCCCCCGGTCGCGCCAGAGCGAGGCCGATATTTCCAGATTCTGCCCGGCGCGCCATTTGTCCATGTCGCCGAATGCCGTGCCGCTGATGCTTTCCCGCCCTACCGAGTAGTAGAGTTTTCCCGACACGCCGTGCCGCGTTTTGAGCGAAGCGCCCACGGTGAGGGCCGCGTTTTTTGTACTGTCGCCCTGGTACTCGGGTTCAAGCTGAGGCGTATTGTCGAGCGTGGCGGACGCTTCGCTGAAAAGAACCGGCGTTATCTCGGTTTCTTTTTCCTGCCGCAAAAGGCGCGCCGCTTTTGCGGTCTGGCGCGCGGCGGTCAGCGCCTGCTGTCTGCCGCTTACCTGTTCGAGATATCCGCGCAGTGACAGCGCCCAGCCGCCGTCCGCGGCGGCAAGCGGGCAAAGCAGCAAAACCGCGCCCGCCGCCAAAACACGCGCCGCGTTTCGCGCGCACCGCGGTGATAATTTGTTAACTAACCGGATAGTTAATAATCGGGCATAAAAAAAAGCGCCCGTCTGGATATGGCTCATTTGTCGTCCTCCACGTGCATACGCAGGAAAATATCGGCGAAATCCTCTTTCGTCTGTTTGGGACTGCATTTGAAATGGGTGCACCATTTCTCCTGAAATATAAGGAAAGATAAATAGGGCATAATGCCGCTGTAAAACTCCCTGATGAGTATTTTGTTCCGCGCTTTGGGCGACAGGTTTTTGTTTTTCAGTTGCGGACCGGCCATTTTTTCGCAGGTTTCAAACAGAAAGCCGCTGGCTTTGGCGCTGCGCATTGATTCCATCAAAAGCACTGTGAGGATATTTTTTTTCTTCTCAACCACCGCAAAGTCCGCGTTGAGCGAGGCAACCGAAGGCGCCGCGTCATTTTGCGGGGCCAGCCGCACTGTCAGGTCTTCGTAAATGGTGCGGAACAGGCAGTAAAGCAGGTTTTCCTTGCTTTTGAAATAATAGTAAATCAGAGCCTTGTTGACGCCTGCCGCTTTGGCTATATCGTCAACGCTGGTCGCGCTAAACCCCTCTGCGGCGAAAAGCTGTTCCGCCGCCGAAAGTATTGCCGCTTTTGATTTTTCCGAGCCTGTGCGTGCCATATGTTAACCAATCGGTTAATTATATTCTACCAGCGGTTTCCGCGCCTGTCAAGGGGAAAACTGAGCACTTAGATAAAATGAAAAGCCCCGCTTTTGGAGCGGGGCTTTTTATGTTTCCGGAAAGCTTGATTACATCGAGCCTTCAATCTTGTCTATGTTCGCGGCGACATTTTCAATGCCCGCAGGCGGCTTCGGCATGGAAGTGCCTTCGTTCGCGAAAGCCTTGGATATCTTGAGTTTTGCCGAGCGGATTTCGTCGCCCATCACGTCCATATGATCGCGCAGTTTGCCGCCGACCACGTGCATGGTGTCTTTTCCTTTGGACACCGCGTCGTCAAGCCAGTTGCCTAAATCTTCGCGAGTCTCTTTGCCGGATTTGGGAGCCAGAAGCAAGCCCGCCACCGCGCCCACAATTCCGCCAAGCACAAAAGCGGCTATCACTGAACTGCTGTTATCTTCTTTCATTATACTTTCCTCCCGGGTTTTCAGGTAGTTTTATTATACTCTCACAAAACGGGTTCGGCAAGCTGTTTATTGCGGCACTTTTAAAATTGGCAGGAAAAACTTGCCCACGCTCCACATGTTGCCCGCCAGCGCTCCTGCTTTCGGCCCGGTGCCGGCGAAATAGTCTATGCGGCTTTTCCCTTTAATCGCGCCGCCGGTGTCCTGGCAGAAAACGAACCGGGTTTTAAGTGACGAGCCCAGCAGGCTGTTATCTTCGCCGATGTCCGGCATGGAGGTTTCAACCAGGCCCAGTGCGCCGAGCGGAAAAAATTTCGGATCCACCGCGATGGAATGTTCGGCCACAACTTGCCTGCCGAAAGTGCCGGGCGGCCCTTCCTCGGGATCGTTGATGGGCAGCAGTTCGAAGAAGGTGTAGCGTTTGTTGGTGGCCAGAATCCAGTCCTTTATTTCGGGATGGTCTTGCAGATACTGTTTGGCCTTGCTGTGCGTTATGCCTTCCTTTTCCATCACGCCCGCTTTCACCAGCGTGGTTATCCAGCCTTTGAACTCCAGCGAGTTTGTGCCCGCGTAATGGGCGCGCACCTGCCTGCCGTCCGGAAAATTAAGCCGCGCCGAACCCTCTATCTGCAGGTCCATGATTTCCACTTTATCCTTAAACCACGCTATTTCAAGGCTTTTGCCTTTGAGCAGGTGTTTCAGATCTATCTGTTCCCGGTCCGGATAGGGCTGGAGTTTCCCGTCAACCACGCGGCCTGAAAATTTCTTGTCGCCCAGCTTTTCGTCGAATTTTGCCAGATCCACTTCCACCAGGTCGTCCGGTTTTCTGTAGATCGGGTATTTGAATTTCGCGGTCTGGACGGGACTGGCCTCGTAAATTGGTTCGAAGTAGGAACTGTAGGTTATTTTCCCGTCGCCGGCTGTTCCTACGGCCTGGTAGATATCGAACTTTTCGGCTATAAGCCGCTGCAGTTCCTCGTCGGTCCTGGCTTCGTTGTATATTTTCACGAATTCGCGGATGGTTTCCAAAAGCAGTTTCGGTGTGACCTCGCGGTCTCCTATTTTATAAAGCACTTTGTCGGAGTTCGGGTTGGCGGTTTTGTTTTCCAGGTAATCTATGCTTTCGCGGGCCGCCAGCAGCGCCGATTTTTTATGCGCTATGGAACCGAAACGCGGATAGTCCGCCGGCACGGCCCGCGCGAAATTGTTTTCCCCTACTTCGGGCGGTTTGCGGAACGTTACGCAGCCGGACATCAAAACCGCGCCCAGCGCCAGGCACGCGGTTATGGGTAAACGGGTGATTTTCCTTTCAGGCATATAACAATTATCACATTTTGAAGGCATTGACACAACCCGCCCCGTAAGAATACAATAGATAAATGAGGGTATTAGCGAAAATCCGGGTTTTGACGGCTGTCTGCGGTCTGTTCCTGCTGTGCGGCGCGAGTTCTGCCGAGGGCGAACGCGACGGCGCGGAACTCGTTTCCCTATCCGGCCGCGTGGATTATAAACCCGTGCGGGACAGCCAGTGGACCCCTGCGGCGAGAGGCATGTTCATTCCTCAGGGCGGAATCCTGCGCACAGGCGAAGACGGGCGCGCCATGCTGCTTTTCCCGAACAAAACGAAAGTCTGGCTCAAGGAACTGAGCACCCTTGAAATAGAGGTCCAGAAAAACCTCGCCAGCAAAATAGCGGTTTTCGCGGGCAACGTTAAGGTGCGCGTGCCGCATCTTAAGTGGAAAGAAATTTTTGAAGTGCGGACCGATCCCGCCGTTTTGGCGGTGCGGGGCACGGAGTTTGTCGTGGGTGCCGACAAGGACGGCAATCTGGACCTGGACGTTCTGTACGGCGAAATCAATTTGCATTACTCCGTTCCGCCGGAAGACGGTTCCGCCGACGTGCAGATTAATCAGGGCGTGCGCTATTCGGTCACTTCCGAACCGGCCGGCACCCGGCAGGAAACGGGCGTTACCGTTGTTGTGGACGAAGCGCAAAGGCGCGGTACCGTTTATAAAGGCACCACCGCCATGCTCACCCGCTCGCAGGAAGTGGCGGGCATTGAAAACTGGGACCCGGGCCTTTCGCCGGCCCAGCGGGTCGGCGATCTGGTGGCGAAAGTGCAGCAGCGGCAGGATATGCGCAACTTCGCCGGAGCGGTGGACAGGACCCAGCGCGTTGTGGAAAGCCTTACCAATCAGGTGATGGAATCGGATTTCGAGGCCGGGCGCACCCTGCGCGACGTGCACGGCAATCTTGTGCGCGTTGACCAGCGCCTCATGCGGCCCGACAACAGCAGTCTGCAGCTTATCAACCTGGTCAAAAGACCGGACTATTCCAATTCGGATGGGCATTTCAGCTATTACGGCAGTGATGTTTCCAACCGGCTGGACTCCTTCCAGACCTGGATGACGTTTAACATGAATGTTCCTCAGAACATAAGCGACTGGGGCTCGTTTTTCACCAACCAGAACGTTAAAGTAAACAAGATGATTATGGTGGCGGCGAACCAGACCAAGAATAACCAGATTTACATGACTGGCATTGTCGCGGAAAACAAGCAGCTGGCCAACCCCAACGCCGCCAACGAACTGACCGATAACGGGAAGATGTATTTCGGCACGGTTGATCTGGCGGGCTATAACGCTTTCGCGCAGGGCACGGCGAAATCGGACGACACGTCTTTAAGCCCCTCCACGAACGGCGCGGTGCTGGACGCAAACAATAACGACATCTCTGGCCTGGCATGGGCCCAGCGCCCCGATTATGAAGGCGGCTGGAATTACCGCAATCCCACCAGCCAGGATTTGCGGGCGGTCATTACCTGGGACGCGCCGGATAACATCATGGCCGGTTACGAAGCCACGCCGTACTGCATAGGGGCGAACTGCTCCGTGAACAGCAAAAAAGTATGGCTTTCCGCTGATTATTTCGTCATCAACAACAGCGGCAGCCCCAGAAAAGTGACCGATTTTACCAACAGTTTGAGCAACAGCATTACCCAGCTTGCTTCGGCTACCGCTGGCGAAGCGGTAATTTATGTCAAAAACAACGTGAACGGCGCGCCTGACAATACGCTCGGAGGCGACACCAATTATGCCATAAGCGGTGGGTTCACCAACCCGCTTAAAAAGAATATTGATATAGTGGTTATTCCCGACATTGCCATGGCGATGGCCATCAAGCTGTGGCCCGCATTCAAAGACGTTAAGAAGGACTCGAAATGAGAAAATTCACAGCCGCGCTTCTTGCCGTTTCGCTTGTTCCGTTTTTGTTCCAGAACGCGGTCCGCGCCGGTTCGCTGGAAGCGAAAGGCGGGGAAATCGTCGCGCAGATACTGACCAATCCCGCGGCGTTTTTCTATGAATTCCAGCAGGACCTGGAATGGACTACGCCCCTGCCTCCGGGCAGCTGGGGCGGCGTGCAACTGGGTATTTTTCCGGTTTTGCTGCCTATGGGCTACGCCAATCTGTCAGGCAAGCTGCGGCTTCACCCCGAAGGGCGGTGGTTCCCCGGCATGCCGCAGGTGGACGTTTATGGCGGCTACTGGAAAATGCTTCTGGCGGATATGGCGGTCAAGCAGAGCGACGATATAACTTCCGCCGATTTCCACGGTCAGTACGTGGGGCTTACGCTGACCACCAGCGTCAGCCCGAAAGTGCGTCTTTTCGGCGGTTGGAAATACGCCAGGGTGCGGGCCAATCTGCAGCTTTCGAAACAGCAGGACATATTCGGCACGAAGGTGGACAGTTTCTCGTCCGGCCTTGAGGATCATTTTCTGGTGGCCGGCATAGAATATCCCACCGGCCTGAACAAATGGTGGACAATGCAGTTTAATTATGGGCTTACCCAGGAACTTATTTCGGCTAAATTGGGCTGGTCCGGACAATATTTCGATCTCGGCCTTAATGTTTATCCGGAAGGCGTGCTGGTTATTCACCCCACGTGGAATTTCCATGTGTATTTTTAAAGGGAGCGGCGCATAGTGAAAAAACTGAAAAGCCTCGTGTTTCTGTCCGCGTTCTGCGCGCTATGTCCGTCCGTGCCGGTTTTTTCCGCGCCCGCGGAAAATTCCAAGGTGTTGACACCTTATTTTAATATGTCGCTTTCGGAAATGGTGAATTTCCCGTCGCAGGGCAATCTTTTTACCGGCGGCAATATGGACGCGGATATCGGCCTGCTGGGCACGATTAACGAGACCAACTCCATTTTTGCGCTGTATAATTTCCGTTACCTTGGTCCTTCTTTTTATCCTCAGGACACCCGCCAGTTCTATGACCGCAGCTTAAGCCATTACATGAATCTGGAATACCGACTTAAACTGGGCGAGTTCCGGTTCCGTCCGGGCGTGGCAATGACTATCGGCAAACGCCGGACCGGCTCGAATGAAGACTGGGATACCGGACTTTACAACATGAATTCCCAGGGTGCCGCTATGGCTGTTGACTGGCTTTATGAGCTGGGGGGAAAAAGCGGCGTCATCACCGCGAAATATCTTTTCCGCGCGGTGGAGTTCCCCAATTACACCGATCTGTTAAGGGAATTCCAGCAGGCCGGTTCCGCTTCGGAACTGTCGGGCGGCCTGCAAAACCAGAATTTCGGACAGTTTACCCTGCGTTCGAACTGGAACAATTTCACAGCCGGAATCAGCTACGCGAAAATGAATTACCTTAATCAGACGGTGATTGACAATACCGGCGTCTATGGCGACACCAGGCAGAAGGATACCGACGTTGATTTTGATTTCGGGTTCAGCGCGAAGTGGTGGATTCTGGAGTTTTATCCTAACGTGGAGTACTCGCTCTACCGCTCCAACCAGAATTTCCTGCGTTACAAATATTTCGGCGCGCCCGTGGGCAATCTGACCGACCCGACCGCGCCCGTAACCTTTGTCAACGACGATTACAGTTATAATCAGCTGGCCCTGCGCGTTCCCATTGACATCAATCTGGGCGTGGACGCCAACTGGGCGGTCAGCGGAGCCGTGGAGCTTATCCGAAAAAACTATCTTTCCCGCCCGCCGCGCGACTCTGACAATAACTACAGGCTGGGTTCCACGCAGAACGATTTCCTTACCAGGTTCACCGTCGGCCTGCGCAAGCACCTAAACGAAGTGGCGGACATGCGGTTTTCCTACACTTTCACCGTTGCGGAATCCAATAACCATTTTGAAATGTACATGCCGTACAACTATACGGGCCACACTCTCGGCCTGGCCTATAATATCCGGTATTAAGGCATAATTTTTTTTGCTTCGCGGCTCTCCTGCTGTATCAGGAAGGGTGTGTTTTCATTGGCATGTATAAAATGATATTATTACGATAATTACAAATATGCCTAACCGGAGTTCCAAATGTACCTCAAAGCGGTTGAAATTGTAGGTTTTAAGTCTTTCGCTGAAAAAGTGCGCATGTCTTTCGAGCGGGGGATCACCTGCGTAGTTGGCCCGAACGGGTGCGGCAAGTCCAATGTCGTTGATTCCGTCCGCTGGTGCATAGGCGAAAAATCATGGAAGCAGCTGCGTTCGCCCTCCATGATAGACATAATTTTTAACGGAACCGCGAAACGCTCTCCGCTTAACATGGCGGAAGTGAACATGATTTTCGACAACGAATCCCGCCGTCTGCAGATAGATTTCGCGGAGGTTACGGTTACGAGACGTATTTTCCGCTCCGGCGAATCGGAATATTTTCTAAACAAGGTCCAGTGCCGCTTGCGCGATATCCGCGATTTGTTCCTTGACACCGGCATAGGCGGCGAAGGCTACGCCATTATCGACCAGGGCGGCGTTGAATTCGTGCTTTCCGCCACGCCCGAGGAACGGCGCGAGCTGTTCGAGGAAGCCGCCGGCGTTTCCAAGTATAAAGCCAAGCGGGACGAGGCCCAGCGCAAACTTGAAAAAGTGGATCAGGACTTGGCCCGGCTTATGGATTCCGTCGTTTTAATTGACCAGCAGATAAAGAAGCTGGACGCAGAAGCGCGCAAAGCCAAGCGCTACCAGAAATATAAAGAGGAACTGAGTGAAGCGGAAATCGCGCTCGCGTTGGACGCCGTCAAACGGCACAGCGAAGCGCTGGCCGCCTGCGCGGAGAAACTGCAGCCGATGCAGAACGCCATGTCGGACCGGCAGACCCGCGTCAGCGTACTGGAAGGCGAGGTGGCTGCTTTAAACCTTAACCTCACGCACAAGCAGAATGAATTTTCCAAGTTCGGCGAGCAGATCGCCGGCATCAAATACCGCATCGGCCTGCTGGAAGGCAATATCAAGAACTGCGACAACCTTTCCGCCGAGCTGGTGCGCCAGATAGAGAATTCCGTCCGTGAGGACGAGATTTCTTCCGTCCGCATGAAGGAGATCTCTCCGGCGATTTCGCGCATTAAATCCGAAATAGCCGTTTTGTCCGAACAGATAATGCCCCTGCAGGCCCGCTATAACGAAAAGAACGCGCAAATCGGCGCGTCCGAAGAGGAAATGCGCGGCATTGACCAGGACAACGAGAAGGCTTCCACCGACATTCTGCGCGCCGCCCAGAAGGAAATGGAATGCGCCAGCCGCATTGCCCTTGAAGAAAGCAACATTACGCGCAGCCGGGAAGATTTAACCGGTTCCGAAAAGGAATTTTTGCAGGCGGAAAC
>Ga0172379_10003099_pt1 | contig 27330 bp, 26 predicted proteins | sample GrowelOW334metaG_FD_119756 | JGI IMG/M metagenome (GOLD analysis project Ga0172379, IMG submission 119756) | Groundwater microbial communities from an aquifer near a municipal landfill in Southern Ontario, Canada - Groundwater well OW334 metaG | ecosystem: Environmental > Aquatic > Deep...
AATCGTAATGGCTCGCAAGGAAGCACCTATAAAAGGGACGATCCAGCTGGTCGATATCGTTCTCAAGAGTGTTCCCGTCGTGTATCGCAAAGGACACATTCACCCGGCAACCAAAACTTTTCAGGCTCTGCGCATTACGGTCAACGATGAATTGCGCGCGCTTAAAGAGGGAATTGAAAAAGCTATTGGTTTACTTAAGGACGGTGGCAAACTCGCCATCATAACTTTTCACAGCGGTGAAGATCGCATCGTTAAAAATTTTTTTAAGGAATATCAAAATCAACATGTTATTAAAATACTTACAAAGAAGCCGATATCTGGAACACCGGAAGAACTCCGGGAGAATCCAAAAGCGCGCAGCGCCAAGTTACGCGTATTGCAAAAAATAAAAGCATAAATTATAAAACCATGATACAAGTAAAAGCTCTACCAATACAATTGCACAATAATGAAAGACAAATCCTGCTTTTTAGTATGATCGGTTTGATCGTCGTATGCGCTCTCGTGTACGTTTACTTTTTGAATATCACCATTTTAAATGTTATCGAAAGAAAGCATACAGAACAACGTATCTCCGAAGTAGGTATCAATATAAATAAATTGGAACTTTCATATATGAATTTAAGCAAAGCGGTGACTCCGCTCTTTGCAGAGTCTCTTGGTTTTCAAAATTCAAAAAACGGTGTAATGTTTGCTAATCTTGCTGAGCACAACAGAGGATTTGCAAGGTTAGGTGAATAATAGTGATGAAAGTAGGACAAATCACCAGAGTAGGTTTTTTATCTATAGCTGTATTGTTCGTCGCGTCTGTTATCGTGTGCAGATTGTTTTTTGTACAGGTTGTACGTGGAAATCTTTATAGACAAGAAGCTAATGATCAATATGTTGCGCACACGGAAAATGGGCGTTTTGATCGTGGTTCTATATTTTTTCAAGAAAGGGACGGCACGCTTATTTCTGCCGCAACGCTTACGACGGGATACACACTTGCAATAAATCCATCTGTTTTAAAAGATGTTTCCGGTGCCTATGATAAGTTGTCTGTGATCACTCCTTTGGATAAAAAAACTTTTTTGTTTCGTGCCAATAAAAAAACCGATCCGTACGAAGAGATCTCAAAACATCTTGATGATGTGATCGCAAAGAAAATTCGCGCGTTGGATATCGAAGGAATCGGAATATATGAAGAAAAGTGGCGTTCGTATCCGGGTGGCAATCTTGCATCTCATGTGTTGGGTTTTGTTGGGTACGAGGGGGATTCTTTGGGTGGGCGATATGGACTTGAAAAATATTATGATGACGTTTTGAAACGCGGCGAGAATAAATTGTACGTGAATTTTTTCGCGGAAGTTTTTGCGAACATAAGTACCGCGATCAGTACGAACAATAAGAATAACAGACTTGGAGATGTTGTGACCAGTATTGAACCGACGGTGCAAGAGGAGCTCCAAGAACAACTGCGGGGCATACAAGAAAAGTATCGAACGGAATCTGTCGGGGGGATCATTATCGATCCAAAAACAGGTGAGATATATGCGATGGCGGCACTTCCCGATTTTGATCCTAATTCTTACAACACAGCATCAAGTACCAATGTTTTTACAAATCCATTGGTAGAGAAAGCGTATGAAATGGGTTCGACTATCAAACCGCTCACCATGGCGATCGGACTTGATACTGGTGCAGTCACTGCTGCAACAACCTATAATGATAAAGGTACGGTAGTCATAGAAGGTTCTCGTTTGAATAATTATGATTTTAAAGCACGCGGTGTGGTTCCGATGCAGGAGGTGCTGAATCAATCACTCAATACCGGTGTTGTGTTCGTGGAACAAAAAGTCGGAAAAGAGGTGTTTAGGAGTTATATGAAAAATTACGGGATCGGAGAGAGAACAATGGTTGACCTCCCGGGTGAGATAAAAGGTCTTGCTTCCAATTTGGACAGTCCTCGTGAAGTTGAAAATGCAACAGCTTCTTTTGGACAAGGAATTGCCATCACACCGATTGCTGCGGTTCGAGCCCTCTCCGTTTTGGCGAATGGTGGAAACGTCATTACTCCGCATGTTACCAAACAGATCAATTATACGTTCGGTTTGCCGGGTGAATTAAGTACCGATCCTGTGCGAAGAGTTTTGAAAGAAACAACGTCTGATGAGATAACACGAATGCTTGTGGAGGTTGTGGATAAAGCGCTCTTGGGAGGAACCGTTAAGAACCCTTCTTATAGTATCGCGGCAAAGACCGGTACGGCGCAGATTGCCGATCCTTCAGGAGGATATTACAGCGACAGGTATTTACACTCATTTTTTGGCTATTTCCCGGCGTATGATCCGAAATTTCTCGTCTTTTTATATGCGATCAATCCAAAAGGTGAAGCATATGCATCCCACACTTTGACCGAGCCTTTTATGAATACGGCGAATTTTTTTATAAAATATTATAATATCCCGCCAGATAGACAGCCTGTCGAAAAGATCGTTACTAAAAAGCCAACACAATAATCTATGAAAAACATATTCAAAAAAATAATCATTGCGATCCTCACTGTCGAGGCGAAACTTGTTTTGAAGAAATACCATCCGCGCATCGTGGCAATCACAGGAAGTGTTGGAAAAACATCGACAAAGGATGCGCTGTATGCCGTTTTGCAAAAACAATTCTTCGTGCGAAGAAGTTTGAAAAGTTTCAACAGTGAGTTCGGCGTTCCTCTCACGATCTTGGATTGTCCGACCGGTTGGACTAATCCCTTTATTTGGATAAAGAACATCGGAAAAGGTTTGTCGCTCATTTTGTTCAAACATCATTATCCGGAGTGGCTCATTTTAGAAGTTGGCGCTGATCGTCCGGGTGATATTGAAAAAGTTTCGAAGTGGTTGCCGGCCGATGTGGTGATCTACACGCGCTTTGGTGATACGCCGGTGCATGTTGAGTTCTTCAGATCGGTTGACCATTTGATAAAAGAAAAATCATTTTTGATGCAAGCACTTAAGAAGGATGGTATTTTGATCTTGAATAGCGATGACAAGAATGTTCTCGCTTTGAAAGAACGCTCGAAGAACAAGGTGTTTACTTACGGTTTTAACGAGAAAGCTGATATTCGCGCTGATAACATAAATATTATGTACGAGGGCGATGTTCCTGTCGGTCTTATGTTCAAACTTGAATATGCGGGAAAATCAATGCCCGTTCGAATGAAGAATGTTTTGGGGCAGCACCAAGTGTATGTCGCACTCTCGGCTATTACAGCTGCGTTTAGTTTGGAAATTCCACCAACCGATGTTTTGGAAGCACTCGCGGATTATATGCCGCCATCGGGACGTATGCGACTTATTGAAGGTCTAAAAGGAAGTATGGTCATTGATGACACCTACAACGCTTCTCCGACAGCTGTGCTTGCGGGGCTTGAAACAGTGAAGAATTTGCAAGTAAAAGGGAAGAAGATCGCGATCTTGGGAGATATGCTCGAACTCGGATCATATGCGGTGAATGCACATAAAGATGTTGGAACGAAAGTTTCCGAAGCTTGTGATTATTTGTTTGTTGTCGGACCGCGTTCTCATTACACTGTTGAAGCGGCGCTTGAAGGAGGAATGTCGGACAAGAATGTTATTGAATTCAAAAGTTCTCGTGAAGCCGGAAAATATGCGGAAGGAATACTTGGAGCTGGTGACGTTGTTTTTATCAAAGGTTCTCAATCGATGAGAATGGAAAAAGCTGTGGAAGAAATTATGTTACATCCTGAGGACAGAGAAAAACTTTTGGTACGTCAGGAAAAAGAGTGGCAAACGCGCTAATATTTTTATCGCATATAAAAAGTAAACCCGCCTGAGACATAATGTCTGACGGGTTTTGTGGGTCGGTAGACTGTTCAAGTCTTGTTGGGGAATTCTTGGTGGAACTCCGTTGCTTGTTCAGTCTTTGCTTTGTGTGAGAACTACTTCGGATACTACCACTCCTAGACTATTTTGCAAGTTTTTGGTATTCTTCATGTGTTACTCGCGAATTTTTACGCAGGAAACAATTTTGGCCCTATCGTCTAACGGCGTAGACGCAAGCCTTCGAGAGGTGAGGAATGGGATGGGACCCATTCCGCAAGACTTTTTGAGATAGTTTATGAACGACCTAAATTTCTACGACCAAAGGGAGTTAGAAATTGGAAGCGAAATAAAATATCCAAAAGGTGTAGTAGCTCCTGTAAGGAGGAAAACTCAGAGTTCCAAAAGAGAATCGAACTCTGATATATGCTCGCACAACTGAATAATTTGGCCCTATCGTCTAACGGCTAGGACGAAGCCTTCTCAAGGCTTAAATCAGAGTTCGATTCTCTGTAGGGTCATGGTACAAAAAAAGCGCTCAGAAGCGCTTTTTTTGTACCATGTTTTGTGGTATATTTCTCATTGGTCGGATGTTAAATTTATCCTGTTATGTCTTAAAAATTTACATTTTATCAAATATATATTTTTATAAAATTAAAAAATAAATTATGTCTTGGAATCATAGTCTGTCGGATGAGGATAATTTTAGATTGGCGGAGAGTGAACGAATAAGCGAACAATCAAGCGAGCGAGTTCGCTTGTCAATTGAAGAAAGTTCCAGAGATATTATTGCTTCCAATGAAGAACTTTATGAAGCTGGGATGGAACTCTCGAGAGAACAGGCAGAGCAACAGCTTGAATCAGACCGAGAAACACGAGAGTCTCTTGAAGCATTAAGGGAAGCAGAAATAGAATCTAGAGAATCTGCGGAGAGAGAAGCTATAGAAACTCGCGGTGAAATACGACAAATGTCGAGTGATATTGTATATGAACTGAAAATCAATTCTGAAAAGTTGGACGTTCTTGCTTGGGGTGTTTTTAATATTTTGAAATCCGTTAATAAGATGGAAGCGACTCTGGAGAATATTCTTGAAAAAGTTGCTGATACTGACCGTGCGTGGGCTTTTGCTCAATATAAAAAAGCTCTTGAATTTCGCAAAAGAGGTCTTCACAAAGAAGCTTTGGATCGAGCATTTTATGCCGTAAATGGATTAGAAGGAGTGCATTTGGGTGAAAAAGAGGAGTATGATCTCAATTTTTTATTGGGAACGCTTTATCTTGGAAAGAATATTTCAAATCCGGACAGATCGCTTGTTGATATTACAAAAGCACGAGATTCTTTTCTTCTTGCTGCGCGATATGCGGAATATGATCATAAAGATAAGGCGGCAAACGCGCATCTTCATGCCGGAACAAGTATGTATCTTCTTAAAACTCCAGACGTTGCTTTGGATCATTTTAATAAAGCAATCAATTTAAACAATAATCTCGCTGAAGCAAAATTTCAGAAAGCTAAATTACTTTGTCACATAGATAAAACAGATGGAGTTTTTAATAAAATACTTCCAGAACTTATAGAATTTGATCCGATGTATGCGGTCAGAGCTGCTGGCGATGTTGATATTAAAAAATATAAAGAACGGTTTGAAAAAATGTTGGTCGAGGTGTCTCAAAATTTGCGGAAGAAAGCGCTTCAAGCAAAAGAAATAACACTATTTTGTTTGGAAAGAGAACAAAAAATATTTAAGGCTATTACAGCAGCGGATGCTTTTTTGGGAAATAGTAAAGAAGTTTTAATAGTTGTTCAAGAGGGAGATGACGATATAAAAAGTGGAACGCTTTTTGGTCATTGGCAAGGATATCAGAAGTATTTAAACGCTTTACAAAAACATAAAGAGGGATTTTGTTTGAACATAAAGAAAGAACTTGAAGATCCTTATAAAATAGATCCTGAAATATTTGCGGACTTTTTTCCGGTCATTGAAAAGTATGAACCTGTTGCTCTTTTGGAAAATGGTAAAGATGGCGACATTAAGAAATATTGGGAAGTTTTGAATACTATCGTTCAAAAGGTTTCGCAACTTTTTCAAACAAAAGCACTTGAAGTAAAAAAACAAATACAAGATAGTTTACATGAAACTGAAGATGTTTTTTGGAAGTTAAAAGTTATAAAAATACCTGAATGTATCCTTGAAATTATCAATGATATAAAAAAAATAATTATAGAGGGTGATAGTAAGATTGAAAAATCCACGCTGTTGGGTTACTGGTCCGGGTATCATATTTACGGAGAAGCTTTTGAAATATATACCACGGAGCTTTCTCAATACGCGAGACAGACTCTTACACAGTCGAGTCTTGTTTCCATACAAATGGAGGCGCATAAGGACGTTGACATAAAGGAAGAAAAACATCTAGAATCTCGAGAGAATACGGTTAAACATTTTGAAAATTTTGGAATAGCAATAGGGGTTCTTCTGTTGATCGTTTATATATTTAGCGGCGTCGTAACTAAAAGTCTCCCGTTTTTTGAAGGGGGGGGAAGTCTGGAGGCTCGGTGGATATTGAGTTTGATTGTAATAGCTGTTGTAGGATGTATGGCTATTTATTTATGTGCGTTGGCTGGTGGAATAATTGGTTATGTGGTGAAAATTTTAAAACCAAAAAAAGAAAGTCATTTTGAAGCGCAAAGAAAAGATCTGACAAGTTTGTTGAAAGAAGATATTGAAACTCTTTCAAGGCATTTCAACACTCGTTTAAAAAATATTAATATTGATACTGAAACATTAAAACTTGACAGTGGAAATAATTTTGAAAAACACCCAGTGCGAGATATTGTACTTTTTCTTTGTGTGTCGGGACTTGTTTTATTTCTTGTTATCTGGAGTTATTCATTGTTGGGAGTGGGACAAAAATATTCTTTTTATTTTAAAGATCAAAAGACTTCTGAATGGGCACTTTCTGCTACAGTTGTTACAGTGCAAAAATATACTCCAAATAAAGAATTGAAATTTAAAGCTTGTGTAAAAAAAGATAGTTGTTTTGTTTTTATAAGTGATAAGGATACGTCGATGGAGGGATTATACACATCGTCCTCAGGGATCACATCAGGAACATGGAAGATCTCCAGTGTTAAAGAAGGTTATTTTGAGGGTATTTATAGACAAACAAAACCAAAAAGAGATCCATTTGCGACACCATTTTATATAAAAGCTATTGAATAAAAACAATTATGTATTTTAGAAGCAAGAAAACGTTCGACAAATATAACAAATATAAAGAGGAAAAAGGGGCGGATAAACAATGTCGTTTTTGCGATGAGATGTCGCCGGAGAAAAAATATTCGTTTAAGTATTGGAAGATATTACACAACGATTTCCCGTATGATTTGCTCACAAAAAAACATGACATGATCGTTCCGAAGCGTCACTTTAAAACCGAGGACAAAATGACACAAGAAGAAAGAGATGAACTCATAAAGATAAAGTCTCGGGTGATCTCGCGCTGGGAAGAATACGATAGTATGATGGAAAATTTTGCGCCCGCACGATCTATGGAGCATTATCATATTCATTTGATGAAGTTCAGAGGAGCTTAACTGAAGTGTTGTTTATACCTTAACCAAGCGGTAGATCATTATACTACCTCTTTTTCGATGTCAGTGGTAAAATAGAAGTGGGTACTTTTGATCTCTTTTTTACTAGTTAGTTTAAAAATATAACTATGTTGATCATCACCACTGCCATTTCAGGGTCAGGAAGGAAGGATTATTTGAAGAAGTTCGAAGAGTATGCTCGCGCTCATAACAAAAAAGTAAAACTCTATTCAGTTGGAGAAATGCTTTTTGAACAAGCGGAAAAGATCGGCGTTAATATCAGTGCCGAGAATATTTTGAATACCAATCCCGCAGTGATCTCGTCGCTGCGAAGTGCCGTTTTTGAGAATGTTAAAGGAACACTTCCTGAGGCACTTAAACAGAACGACGTGGTCATTATAAATCTCCACGCCTTTTTCTTCTGGAAAAAAGTGTTTGCGCGCGCGTTCGATCGTTTCTATTTGCGCGAATTCAAACCGGATCTTTTCATTTCTTTCATTGATAATTCCAAGAACATACAGAAAAAACTCAGTGCGAGAAAACAATGGCATGATGAGGATATGTCGCAGGAAGAAGTTTTGTATTGGCAGAATATTGAATGTGAAGTGACGGCCGATTGGGCAGAGTTGTATGAAAAACAATTCTATTCCATTGCCGTTCAACAACCGGCGGCAACGTTGTATAAATTACTTTTTCACCCAGAAATGGAACCGATCTATGTCAGTATGCCGATGACGCACTTGAACGAACCCGCCGACAAAGCGAAAGTGGATCGGTTTGTTGAAAAGCTCGATCAATATTTCACGGTTTTTGATCCGCGCACGGTCGAGATCGATACACCGACTCGAATGGGCGAGGATGATAAAGCGGTGTATTACCACACGGTGAACCGCGATCTTTACTGGCTTATCAAACAAAGTAAAAAAGTCATTGCATTTTATCCGAAGAACGTTTCTTCGCCGGGAGTGATTAACGAATTGCGCGAGGCGTATGAGACCAATAAAGATGTGTGGCTGGTCGTGCCCACAAAAGATCATCGCAGTCCGTTCTTAGTTTGTTTTTGTAATAAAGTTTTTGAATCCGAACATGAATTCTTTGAGTTCTTGGATACGGAGGGTTATAAAAAATTAAGCGATAAAAAATCTCATGAATGAAAAACAATTAGCAAAATATATTGATAACACTCTTTTGAAACCTGAGATCTCGAAAAAGGAAATGGAAAAATTCTTGAAGGTTTCTAAGAAATATGGATTTGCCACAGTGTGTGTGCAACCATCGTTTGTAAAACTTGCCACCACAATATTAAAAGGAAGTACCGTGAAAGTTTGTACGGTGATCGGATTTCCACTCGGAGTAAATATTCCCTTGGTTAAATCTTTTGAAGCGGAACAAGCAATGAAGGACGGTGCGATTGAATTGGATATGGTTATTAATGTCGGGGCTTTGAAGTCTAAGGACTATGCGACCGTGGAAAAAGATATTCAAGGTGTGGTGAAAGTTGCCCATTCGACAAGCTCAGGGCAGGCAGGCTCCCTTCGACAAAACTCAGGGCAGGCAGGGCAGGCAAAAAAGAAAAAGGGAACGGTCGTGAAAGTTATTTTGGAAACGGGACATTTGACACCACAAGAAATTGTGAAAGCTTGTAAGATATGTGAAAAAGTTGGAGTTGATTTTGTAAAAACTTCCACGGGAATGGGACCGCGCGGGGCAAGTATCGAAGATGTGATGTTGATGAAAAAGTCTTGCAAATTAAAAGTGAAAGCTGCGGGTGGAATTCGTGATTTGAGCACGACAATCACGATGATCAATGCGGGAGCTGACAGAATTGGAACGTCGGGCGGTGCGGCTATTGTTAAAGAACTTAAAAAAAAGTAATTATATAAAACAGCCTGTAAATATTTGGACATCCGATATCCAAATATTTACAGGCTGTTTTTGCAGTAACTCGTTCGAGAGATCCGCTCCTTTTAAGGTGAGTTTTTGTGATAGAATAAAAGCATGATGTTAAAAAAGTTTTTGATCGCGGTGATTTTTTTTGGGTCTCTTCTTTTTCCCACGACGTCTTTTGGGGACGTTGTTGTTTCAGATCTTGTGAAACTTACAAACGCTGATCGAGCAGTAAATAATTTGCAAGGACTTACCGTAAATCCAATTTTGGAAAAAGCAGCACAAATGAAAGCTGATGATATGGCGGTGAAAGAATATTTTGCTCACGATTCTCCCGAAGGAAAAACGCCGTGGCATTGGTTCCAACAAGTGAAATATTCTTACTCTTTTGCAGGAGAAAATCTTGCGGTTTATTTCTCCGATTCCAATGAGGTTGAACGCTCGTGGATGAATTCGCCCACTCATCGTGCAAATATTTTGAATGCAAATTTTACTGAGGTTGGTATTGCAACGGCGAATGGAAAGTATCAAGGTCAAGAAACGGTTTTTGTTGTTCAAATGTTTGGTAAACCAAGCGTGGTTGTTTCTACTACCACTGAATCAAAAACAGACATTCCCGTAGAAATGTCGACGAAGGTTTTAGTGGAAGACGATACTCCAATCGCTGTGGAGAACATACTTAAAAAAGTTGACGAGGTTGTTGTTGAAAAAGAAAAAATAGCTACAACAGCGATATCGCTTTCAAAAGAAATTTTGGCGGAGCGTTCTACACCTTTAATTTTAACCATTATCTATGGTTTAATATCTTTTTTTGTTTTCATCGTTATTGTTGGCGTTATAATAAAGATTTTTAAAAACAGCAAATGAGGATTTTTTTTGATAGGTATCCAAAAAAATAAGGTTTGATATAATTAAACCATTATGAAAAAAATAATCATTATAAGTGCGGTCATTTTATTAGTTGGTGTCGGTGCATATTTTTTTATTAAAAACTCATCTCAGACACCAAGTCAGGTGACGGAAACTCCGCCGATCATAACGACGGGTACAGTAACACAACAACCAAAAACGGAAACTGCGACAACAACAAAAAAAGTTGAACAAGTTCCGGGAGAAGCAGTTATTGGAAAGTCTGTTGAAGGTCGTGATATCAAAGCGTATACCTATGGAACAGGTAAAACAAAACTCTTGTTCGTCGGTGGAATTCATGGCGGTTATGAGTGGAACACGGTGCTTCTCGCATATCAGCTTTCCGATTACTTGAAAGCAAATCCAAAAGTGGTTCCTGCGAATGTACAAGTAACGGTCATTCCGGTTTTGAATCCGGATGGTTTGAATATTACAGTCGGCAGTCCTGATCGCTTTGTTGCAACAGCTGTTCCATCTGCGGAGGGTGCGACGGTCGCGGGTCGTTTTAATTCGAGCAATGTCGATCTCAATCGAAACTTTGATTGCAGCTGGCAAGCCTCGGGTGTTTGGCAGAAGAAACCGGTAAGTGGTGGAAGTAAGGCGTTCTCCGAACCGGAAAGTTTGGCTATGAAGAATTATATTGAAGAGAACAAACCAAGTGCAGCTGTCGTATGGTTCAGTGCTGCTGGCGGTATATTTGCATCAAGTTGTGAAAAAGGTATTTTGCCTGATACAATAAGGATTATGGATACCTATGCTGCTGCATCCGGATATCCGAAATATGACAGTTTTGATTTCTATGAAACATCGGGAGATATGGTCAATTGGTTTGCCAAGAGCAATGTGCCTGCAGTGAGTGTTATTCTTACCGACCATAAGAATGTTGAATGGAGTAAGAATCTCAAAGGTGTTGAAGCGCTTCTTAAATCGTATTCAAAATAATCAGTAATGAGAGATCGTTCCAAAAACCGGACCGTTGTAATTGTTGCAACTTTTGTTTTGATGATATTTGGTATCGGCGTGTTTGTCTTTGTCGGTCAAAGTAAAAAAGAAGTTCTTCCGCTGCCAGTATCTCAAGCTCCTATAGTTGTTATTCCTGCAGGACCGAAACATGAAGTTATTGGCAAGTCTGTCGAAGGTCGCGATATTGAAGCATTTGTCTATGGAACAGGTACATCGGCGAAACTTTTATTTGTCGGCGGTATTCACGGTGGATATGAATGGAATAGTGTGCTTCTCGCGTATCAACTAATGGACTATTTGAAAGCAAATCCCGAAAGTATTCCCAAGGGGTTTTCAATCGCGATCGTTCCGTCTGCAAATCCGGACGGGATATTTGCGGTTACCGATAAAGATGGACGTTTTACCGCAGCTGATATTCCAAGCAAAACAACTTTGGGACAAGGAAGATTCAATGCGCATAAAGTGGATCTCAATCGTAATTTTGATTGCAAATGGCAGCCAAAAAGTACGTGGAAAAATAATATTGTGAGTGCTGGGTCAGCGGTTTTTTCCGAACCTGAAGCGCAGGCAATTCGTGATTTTGTTTCAACATTCAAGCCGACCGCCGCGATCTTTTTTCACAGTCAATCGAATGCGGTGTATGCATCAGAATGTGAAAATGGCATTCTTCCTGAAACACGCAATATCATGAATGCGTATGCGAAAGCTTCAAAATATCCTGCGGTGGATTCGTTTAGCGCGTATGAAGTCACCGGTGATGCCGAGGGTTGGCTTGCTTCAATAGATATTCCCGCGATCACGGTGGAACTCTCAACGCATCAAACAGTCGAATGGGATCGAAATTTACTTGGTATTAAAGCATTGTTCAATTATTACGAACAAAAAACTAAGACACCTTAATTAAGATCAAGAATTAAAAAACACCGCGCCAAGAAATTGATGCGGTGTTTTGTTTCTATTTAAATGTGCATATTTTTGTTTGTACTAAAAATTCTCCTTGTTATAATTAATGTAACTAAAAAATATTATAAATAAATAAAAACAAAATGAACACACTATTAAAAAGATCAGCGATCGTTTTGCTCGGTTTGGTGGCGGCCGTCGTTTTTTATGGGAGCAATGTTTTTGCTCAAGAAGGTCCGAGTCAGGCGGAGATAGATGCGAAAGCTGCAGCTAACACTCCCGGCGCGGCGGAGATACAACAGTTTCAAAAAGAGTTCGGTGGTCCTCCGGATTCGTTCCCCGCACCCACGATAACAAAACCACAATTCGAACAGCCAGGAACGATCTCGGATGAGGTGAAAAAATATGTCAGTGACAAAGATCTTGTTGCAGTATATTGTGCGATGACCAAATGGAAGAGCGGGCAATTCTTTTCTGCGATGGATGCGGTGAAGAAGTATGTCATTGAACCGACACAACAAGTAAAAACGGATTTTTCATTGGACATCACCGTTCCCGATGTTGACGGTTTGAAAACTGAGGGTCAAAAAAAAGTGGACGGTATTTGCGGTGCCACAACAGTAGCGGATGCTGAAAAGCTTTCTCGTGAATTTGCACAATGGGGACAGCAAGATACGCAAGGACAATTCGATGATATGCGAAACAAGATGCAGGAGCAGTTAAAAGTCAAAAGCGATGCGCTCCGCGACAAGATAACGAAAGAGTTGCAACCTTTTATAGACGAACAAAAATCAAGTATTCAGAAAGATATACAGGCTGAGGCAGATAGTATTGTTGAACGTAAAAAAGGTGAAATAAATGCGCGATTGAAAGGTGCAAAATCTGCACCGAATGTTGATGCGTTGAAAGCGGAAATTACTTCAGCGGTTGAATCCGGTGTCAGATCAAAGATCGATTCAAAGAAAGCTGAGATGCAAGCCAAGGTTACTGCAAAGGTGCAGGAACTTGTTGGTCCTGAAAAAGCGAAGTTTGAAAAGATCGGCGAACTTTTTAATAATGTTGATGGAAAAATAAATGATTATATAAAAGCGAACGAATCGCAATATGAGAAATACAAGATCGAGGCATTTGCGTTGCGAAAGAAATTGGTGATGGATATTTTGGACAAGAACATGACCGAAGGAATCGCAAAGATCGATGCTGCTGCGGCTGATATGGATGCGGCGCACAAAGAAGATCCATCCGTTCCAACTGCGGGTGAATTGAAATCTCAACTCCAACAAGATCGAAAAGCGCTTGAGGCGAAATTGGATGCGGCGCTCGAAGCGGGAGATGAGAATGCCTTTCAACAAGCACTTAACGACTTCAGAGTGAAGTGGGAGACAATGCAACGAGAAGGAGAAAAGGCAATGCAACAATCTGTTTCAAAAGTTTGTACGGTAGCGCTTGCTCAATTCGATAATGCCAACAAACAAATGGATCCCGGAATTCAGAAAATTAAAACTCTGCAAACAAAATGTTCAAACAGCACAACGGATGAATGTTTAAAAGTCAATGAATATTCTTCACGATTTGAAACGATCCTTTCAAAGTTTTCGGATTTGAAAACCGAAATGAATCTGGCAACGAGTATGTGTAAAACTCCCGATACGGCAGACAGAAAAAATATGATCGCGTTGATGAATAAGATTAAGTCTGATGCTGAGGATGTGAAAGTTTATGGAAAAGCTTTGGAAGCTGAAAAGGATAAGATGCTCGCTGATACTGCGGCTCAAGCTTGTTCTCAAGCTTTGCCACAGCTCGATGCTGCACAAACCGAGATACAGAAAAATGACCTTACGTCTTTGCAAAATAATATAAATCGATGCAAAGGAAAAACAACAGAAGAATGTAAAGTAGTGAATAATCTTTCGGGTGGAGTTATCGGTTTAAAGGCTGATATTACAGCTTTTAATTCTGAAGTTACAAAAGCAAAAGCTCTTTGTTCAAAAGCTGCGACCGAAGATGATCTCAAAACGCTCTCTGATATTTTAAATTCACTGAAGGCGAACGGAGAAGATCTTCGTGCCGAGGCAAAAGATCTACAAGTCAAACAATCGGAACAAATGAGTGAGAAGATCTTATGTCGTTCTGTTGTTCCACAAATGGAAACTGCCAAACAACAAATTTCCGCGGGGCTTTTAGAAATGAATGGAATTAAATCGGGTTGCTCGGGTAAGACCGATGAACGATGTAAGGTTATCAATGAAAATGGAGCGAAGTTTGATAAAGTAACGAGTCTTTCCAAGAATGTTCTTGGGAAAATAGGAGAAGTTAATGGAAAATGTGCCGTTGCTTCAGCGGATTCATTGGATCAGGGACTTCTTGATCTTTTGGATGGATTGCAAAAGGACAGAGATGAACTCAATAAAAATATTACCGATGTTAAAGAATTGGAAGCTTTGGCTGGGAAAAATGCCGGAGTGACGATCGAAGCTGAGATGGAAGTTTCCACAAGTTTGCTTCCAAGAACTGAATCATGGCATTCAATAAAAGGCAGGAGCGGAGAAAGTTGGAGACCGGCGATGTTCGGAACAGGTTACTGGTATTTGTCGCGAGGTGGTGAATCTTTGTCATATAAATTCACAGCACCGAAAGATGGCACGTATAACGTGTGGGTCAGAGATTATGTTGATAATTTCCAAGCGCGAGGCGTGAGAAGAATTACAATGAACTTTGATGGAAAGAATTACGGAACATTCGGAGAAACAAGTGTTCCCGTTCCTGCTGGCAACAAGATCGGCGTGTTCGCATGGCACAAGGTTGGTAGTGGCGTCGTTTTGAAAACGGGCGCTCACGCAATGAAGATCACCAAAGAATCAACCACCGCGGGTGCGGCAATTCTGGATTCATTCTATTTAACAACGGGTGGCGAAGCTCCTTCTGAGAAATAATCAAAATCAATACTATGGAAAATAAAAATAAAATAATAAAAATAATAATGATTGTTACTGGAGTTTTGATTGTTGGTGGTGGAATATATTTTGCCACAAAAAAATCTCCAGAAGAAAAAGCTGCACAAGTTGCAACTCAAGTGGAAAATGCAGTGGGTGACATCGCAGTTTCTATTCCGGATATGAATTTTAGTGCTTCGCCACTTCCAGATCTTAATATCTCAGCATTGAATGTTGATACGGGTGCAGGATCAAATATGGGAAATGTTTTTTCAGCACCAACAGTAAACACCGATTTCTCGTACAAAACAGGGAATATTGATATTAAAACACCAACCGTTTCGGCATCAGATTTTAATTTCACTATGCCGACGATACCAACCGGTGGCTCAAAAGTTAGTCCACCAAGTAATCCAAATACCGGATCTGAAAATCAAGGACAGGGAAGTGAAACAATTCCGCCATCAGGTTCCACAGGAGGACAACCATCAGTTGATTGTTCACAATTCGCATCAGTCCCAAGTTGTTCAATGACCGGTCCTGGCGAAGCAATGTGCAAACAATGTTTTCCGAATAAATAACAGGAATTATATTTAGAAAAAAACCGCCGTGCCGAGAAAATGGCGTGGCGGTTTTTGTAAACGCAGTGCTCCGCATGACCCGCCTCTTTTCAGGTGAGTTTTTGTGGTAGAATAAAGGTTCCTCAGTCTGAAGACGCGAGGTATTACGTTGGAATTCACTGCAACTCGTGCTGTTCCGGCTTAAAAGGCAGAGATATTGAAACCTATATTATTTCTCTACGAGAACGGTCAACTTATTGGATCTTTTGTTCACCACAAAGAGTACTTCCATTTTCATCTCCTTCCAGTCGTAAAAATTTAGGTCGCGTTCCTCACAAAAGCTCTCAATAAGTCTTGCAGAATGGGTCCCACCACCACAGAGAGTGCATCCAAAAATATAGTCGCAAAGCACCACAAAGAGTACTTCCATTTTCATCTTCCTCCGGTCGTGAAAATTTAGGTCGCTCCTTATTTTTTAGGTCGCCCATTCTTCACCCCCGCCCGACTAAACGTCGTTCGGGCGGGTCGGCTCGGAAATATAAAAGTTCCGCTAACTCGCTCCACTTTTATATTTCTCTCGCTCTACGTCGCTAATAAATGAATAATTTTTAAAAAAATATGAAAACAATAACCGTTCCAGAATTAAAACAACTCATTGTCGATAAACCCGATCTTGGTATTATCGATATTCGCACGGAATTAGAGGTGAAAGACGGCTGTATTCCGAATGCACAATGGATGGATGTTTCCAGTAAGAATTTCATGACGGATATCGTGACTCTTCCAAAAGATAAAACATATTGTTTGTATTGTGCAACAGGAGGACGAACTTCAATGGTTGTTCCATTCATGGAATCAAAAGGTTTTACTGATGTTCGCGCGCTTGAAGGGGGAATTACGGATTGGGTTTTAGCGGGTAATAATATCGTTAAAAGGAATGATCTTAAGTTATGATTAAAATGACATCATCTCAAATCGTCGTATTTGTTGTAGATAAAGAACGTGATATCGCGAATCATTTTATCGCGTTGCGTTCTTATAAACGAAATAAAGAAAGAGGTTTTCAACAGCAAAAAAATGAAAATCTTGAACGGCTTTCGGAACTTGATTCTGACGAAAAGGTTCAGATTGAAATAGAAAAGATCATGGAACCGTATTATAAAAAGGAAGATAAACTCATATCACTTGCGCAGGACATAAATGAGGAATGGATAAAGATCGAAAAAGATTTTATTCAGAGACTGGAGAGAGTTCACAAAAATTCTTTTTCGTCCATTCAAGTAAAAGGTGTTTTGTCCTCAGCTTCAAGGTTTGGGTATAAACAGGATGAAGAATGGTTTGCAACCAACATGTTCAATAACAAATTTCTTTGTATGGACACTGCAATGCACGAGTTGATGCATTTTATGTTCCATAGATATTACGACAAAGTGTGTGAAGAAAAAGGATTATCTTCAGAACAAATGTGGGATGTTAAAGAATCTTTTACCGCGCTCTTGAATTTGGAGTTTGGAGATCTTAGATTTCAAGCGGATAAAGGATATCCGCCACACACAAAATTGCGAGAAGTTATAAAAACATCTTGGGAAAAAGAATCTGATTTTGATAAAACTCTGGAAGCTGCGATCATGTTTGTAAAAAGTAATAATGTCGTTTAAAATTTATCGTATGAAATTAAAGATCTCTTTTAAACTGAATAAAAAACTTGATAAAGAAATGGCTTGGGCTTTCTTTGGTCAAAAGGCGGCGGGAGTGGATTTTTCTTCGGGTATAACTTCGGTGCACCCGAAACTTAAAACACTTTTAGGTAAAGATAAAAAAGAACAAAAAAAGATCATCAATGAATATTTTGATGAGTTCTATAAAAAGAATGAAAAGGAATTAAAGGAATGTCTTTTGAAAATGAAGCAAGATTGGAAAGAAGATGAAGAGGGATTTTGTCAGACATTGGATATGATCTTTAAAAAACCGAAAGTGCCGAAGGGGAAATATATCGGATATTTGTCGATCATAAATTGCAATCCAAGATTTTTGAATGACAAAACATTTCAAATTTTTTACAAACACAAAGCGGGAACGAATTTTATCGTGGCACACGAAGTGTTGCATTTTTTCTTCTATGGATATTCTTTGAAAAAATATCCCGAGATCTTCAAAAAATTGGATCAGGATAGCGGAATATATTGGATCTTGGCGGAATTATTCAACGATGTGATAATGTCTCGTCCCGAGCTTTTTTCAAAAAAATATACCAAGAACGCATACCCATATCCCGCACATGCCAAGTATTTCAATACCGTAAATTCTTTCTGGAACAAGAATTCGAACGTGGATAATTGGATCAAAGATTCCCATAAGTACCTCAAACAAAAAATGTGGTTGTAAAAAGTTATTAATAATAAAAAAATATATGTTTTTCGAAAAAGATGAGAATTTAAGTGTTGAAACACTGGATCGGATGAGAGCTTCGAAATCGTTGCGGGAAGAATTGGAAGCGATCGATTACTATCAAGAAAGGATCGACGCGACCAAGAACGAGGAACTGAAAAAGATACTCGCACACAATCGCGATGAGGAAAAAGAACATGCGGCGATGCTTTTGGAATGGCTTAGAAAGAACGATCCCGTTTTCGACAAAGAATTTACTGATCACGATAAAGTATAAAATTTGTTTTAAAAAGAGCGGGTAATTTGTCCTGAATTGAACAACAAAAAATTGCCTTTGCGGGCAATTTTTTGTTTCTTAAAATGTTTCTTAAAACTTAATCTTTTTAATCTGGTTGAGTAGATTGAGTCGGTGCAATTCCTCCACAATCTTGGGGACACAATTTTGGATTTGCCAGTTCCATTTTTCCGCATTTTCCGTCACCACAGTAACCTATGGTTGGTTGTGCGGGTGGTGTAAGCTGACTGCCAGTACTAGATTGTGGAGGTTGTGTTGGTTGTGTTGGTTTTGTCGGTGGAGTTGGTGGTTGTTCAGGTTTTGTAGATGGAGTAGCCGGCTGTGCTGGTTTTGTCGGCTTTGATGCTTTTTGACAATTCATAACACAGACATCTTTTGTGGTTCTGCAAGCGGAATCTTGAACAGTAACTTTATCGTTGCATTCCTTCTCCAACGGAACGCATACATCGTTACTGCATGCTCGCATCACTTCTCCTGTTGAACGATTACCCTCGGCATCTTTTGTTTCGCACGTTACTTCTCTGCAATTCTGTCCTATTGAAAGGCATCTTTTATTTTCCGCACCTAGTGCAGAGATACAATTTTTTCCATTCGTTTCACATTCTGCGATACACTTTGTTGGAGTGGTTGGTTTTTGTGGCGTAACACCCGGAGTGCCACCGCCTTGACCCGCGCCATTTCCCGGACCAGCTTGCAGTGAACCGGGTTGAACCGTTCCATCTTGCTTGCCCTGAGTTGCCTGCGGTGAGTTTTGTCGAACCGAGTCGAAGGGTTGCGGTTGTGGAATATTATGTTCTTTGGCAAAGCTCATACAGGATTCTTTGTTAGCTTCATTGCTGCAATATGAATTACATTCTTCTTTACCTTTACAACCGCCCGGTCCTTTACCGCCGGTCTCTTTGATTATCCTTGCTTCATCTGAAGTTACGATTCCGGCAGCTATCGCAAAATTTACACACTCATCAGCATGGCTTGCGTCGGCACAATAGGTATCGCATGCTTCTTTACCTTTGCATGCCGGTGGTCTCACTCCTTTTTTTACGGCACTCAAAACTTTGTCTGAATTTTGTGATTCCGTTTCATTTAAAAATCCGGCTTCTTTTGCAAAGGTGATGCACTCTGCCATATGATTTACATCTTCACAATAATTGTCACATTCTTTTTTATTGCTACAGGAAGGGAACTTCACACCTTTTTTTATCGCCGCTTGGACTTTCTTTGCTTTTTGCAAATCTTCACCTTTCATCAAACCATTGTTTTCGGCATACGAAACACATTCATCGATATTATTTTTATCTTCGCAATATGTTTGACATTCTTTTTTGCCCTTGCAACTTCCCGGACCTTTTGCTCCACCCGCTACGAATTTTTTAGCAACTTGCAATTCTTCCCCCGACATAAGACTTTTCTTTTCGGCATAGCTTATGCAAGCTTCGGTGTTAGCTGAATCGTCGCAATATATTTTGCAATTATCGCGAGCTGTGCAACCTCCTAATTCTGCGATTGGATAGGTTAATTTTGAAAATGCATCGGAAGGTGTGGCACTTTGAGCCGCGGCGGTATGTATTGCAACCCCGATAAGAGCTATCGAGAAGATAATCGATGAAACCAAAATTGAAAAATTTGTTATATATTTTTTCATATTTTTATTCAAAAGGGTTAGTTTTAACATTTGTAAATGGATTGGTTTGATCAATCGGATTAACGTTCGGTTTATCGTCTAAAGGATTGGTGGAAACAGACGGTACGACTTCCGCTTGTGGTGTTTCGGTCTCAACTTGTATTTCACTTTTCCCAGATTGCATATACCAATAACCTGTGCCTATTAAAATTAACAAAATGATTACTGATATGGTCGCTATTAAATATGTTTTTTTCATTGTTAAATAGTTACTTAATAAAAATTTATTGTGTACATTAATTGTATAACACGCAATTTATTAGAACAACCTTTTTATATATAACTTCCAAAGTATACCGCATGGCAGGTATATCCTTCAGGATTCTTTTGCAAATAATCTTGGTGATAGTCTTCGGCGAGATAGAATGTTTTGAAGCGTTCAAGACTTGTGACGACGGGGGATTTCCAACGTCCGGATCTGTTAACAATATCTATAAAAGCTTCAGCTTCACCCTCTTCTTCTTCGTTGGCATAGAAAATTGCGGAGCGATAGGATGTGCCCTTGTCATTGCCTTGTTGATTTAATGTTGTGGGATTATGGACGCGGAAGAAAAAGTCCAAGAGGTTTTTGTAGGAAGTTTTTTCGGTGTCATATGAGATTTCAACTGCTTCCGCGTGTCCCTCGTGATTTTTATATGTTGGATTTTCAACAACTCCGCCCGTATAGCCCACACGCGTTTCAACGACCCCCGGTTCTTTTCGAATGAGTTCTTGCAAACCCCAGAAACATCCGCCCGCTACGATTATTTTTTTGATCATAAATTTAGTTTAGTTTTTAGTCTGATAATTCTTTCAAAGTAATTACGCCTGTATTTTTAAGGGGAGTTGTTTCGATTAATTTTTTAAACGTTGTCATAAGTTTAGTAAGTTCTAGGGCATTTAATGTATTCGTTCGGGTATTCATTTTTTTTATAACTTTTAGGGATATCAAAAATTGTCCGTGTGAAAAGATAGCGATCTTATTTTCTTTTTGTTCTTTAAGTTTTTCAAAGAAACTCTCACCACGTTTTAAGAGGTCAAAAAAACTTTCTTCTTGCGGGCCGTCTTTGTAAAAAGGATCATTTCTTTCCCAGTATTCGTGGACATATTTTTTTCGTTCCGCGGCGGTCGTATTTTTATGTTTCTCTCGATCAAGATAGGTGAATTCGTGAATCATATTCCATGTCTCCACTTTTACGTCGGGTAGTTTTGAAATAAGTGGCGCGGCTGTTTCTTGTGTGCGGAGAAATTCGGATACGATGATTAGTTGTGGTTCAAAAGGAAAGATTTCAGCCAATTTTTCAGCCTGAAGAATACCTTTGGAAGAAAGGGAAATTGAGTGAGCGTTTTCAGTGGAAGAGCCCGCATTCGCCTGACTTTCCGCATGACGTATAAAAACAATGTTCTTTTTGTTCATAGAAGCTATTATAACATGCTGTGTTATAAGGTATATTTTAGCTCTATTGTTTCCCAGGAATGAATTTCATTGATATTGAATTTACGCAGTGGCGGATATTTTTTTCGGTGAGGTGTTCGCCTTCGAACAAGTGTCCTAAATGCGCGCCGCAGTTTGCGCAGGTGATCTCGGTGCGAACGCCGTCAGTATCCAAACCTTTGTGAATAGCACCCGGTATTTCATCATCAAAACTTGGCCAACCACACGTGGATTCGAATTTGTCTTTTGAATTGTAGAGTGGCGCGTCACATTGTCGACAGACATACACGCCCGTTTCTTTGGTATTTACGTATTCTCCAACAAAAGGCATTTCCGTACCCTTATCAATGATTACGTGTTTTTCTTCGGGTGTTAATAGGTTCATCGATATATTATACCGCGATGGTGAATTTTTTACACCGCGGAGATATGATACAATAATCACTATGAAAGATGATGAAAATAAAAAAGATGATATAGCTTCGGCACTGGATAAAATGTTTCTTGAGGAAGATGAAAAAAATAATACAGAGGCTTTGTTGGAGCCCAAACAAGAACACTTTGGGAAAAAATGTCTTTGCGGAAAGTCAAAAAGATATCCGATTTGCGATGGAAGTCACGCACAGTGATCTTTTGGTTGAGTTTCTCGAGGCGTTTTAGCTGTTGTGGATAACTTATCCAAACGAGCCCATTTTTTTGTTGGGGCTTTTTGTTGCGGTGTGAAAGTCGCATGATACAATATACTTCCTTAATACTTTAATATACAAAAATATGGATAATGAAAATGAAAACAAAATGTGTGGATGTGAAGATTATTTTGAACCTCGAATTGGTAGCGCGATTCCTTCGTATAAAATTAAAGTTTTTCATAATGAAGCATTAAAAACGATAGATATCAAAGATTTTAAAGACAAGTGGCTTATCTTGTTTTTCTATCCTGCGGATTTTACGTTTGTTTGTCCGACAGAACTCGAAGATATGGCTGAAAAATATGAAGAATTTCAGAAACTTGGAGCTGAAATTGTCTCGATAAGTACTGACACGGTCTTTGTTCACAAAGCATGGCACGATACGTCCGAGGCAGTGAAAAAAATAAAATTCCCAATGGCTGCGGATATGTCCGGAGATCTTTCAAGCATGTTTAATGTTTTGATTGAAGAAGGCGAAGATGCCGGATTGGCATTGCGTGGAACTTTTATTATTGATCCAAAAGGGGTCATCCGTTCCATTGAGGTCAATGATAACAGCATCGGAAGAAACGTTGATGAACTGTTCCGCAAACTGCAAGCGGCAAAATATGTATACGATCATGGAAATCTTGAGGTCTGTCCGGCACGCTGGAAACCGGGAGAAGAAACATTGAAGCCCGGGTTAGACTTGGTTGGGAAGATATAAATTTCACGTTGAACTCAACACATTCGTGTTGAGCTGAAAAATTACTCGTTAGTTTTATATTGTAGTATGGTTACGCAAATTAAAAAGCGCGACGGTTTTTTCGCCCCCTTTGAGGCGAAGAAAATAACTGATGCGGTAGGGAAAGCATTTGTTTCGGCGAATGTTTCAATATCGCAAGCACAACTTTCAGATATTACCGCAGTGGTGGTATCGGCACTTGAAACGAAATTTCAAGACAGTATTCCGGGAGTTGAAGATGTTCAAGATATTGTTGAACAGGTTATTATGAATGCGGGATATTTCGATGTCGCGAAGGCGTATATTCTGTATCGCAACGAACATACAAAACTTCGCACGGAAGAAGTTCTGCAAAAAATAGAGGAGCATGTTTTGTCGGTCACCAAACGATCGGGAGAAAAAGAATTATTCTCGACTGAAAAGATCAAAAATACCATCGTTCATTTTGTGAAGGATATCGAGAACGATATTGATGTTGAGGCGGTGGTCAAACAGTGTGAGAACGAAGTGTATGACGGAATAACGACGGAAGAAGTGTTGCGTGAGATCATTATGGTTGTGCGTTCGATGATAGAAAAAGATCCTGCGTATTCAAAACTCGCGGCACGTCTTTTGTTGCACACCGCGTATGTTGATGTTATTGGATATGAGGAATTCGATCCCGCAAAAATCGAGGAACAGCATCGCGTAGCATTTGTCAGAAATCTTAAACGCGGTGTCGAGATCGGACGATTGGATGCGCGGTTGCTTGAGTTCGATCTCGATCGTTTGGGAAAATATATGGACCTTTCACGCGATGATCTCTTTGCGTATCTTGGAATGCAAACGCTCTATGATCGTTATTTCGTGCGCGACCGTGATGAAAAAAGAATACTCGAAACGCCACAGATGTTTTGGATGCGCATTGCCATGGGAACTGCGCTCAATGAAAAAAAAGAAGAACGCGAAGATCGCACGGAGGAATTCTATGATGTTATGTCAAAATTCCTTTACACTCCTTCAACACCAACGCTTTTCCATGCAGGATCGGTAAAACCCCAGCTCTCGTCATGTTATTTAAACACCGTTCCTGATTCTCTCGATACTATTTTCAAGAGCTATGCCGATAATGCGCAACTTTCAAAGTGGTCGGGAGGCATCGGAACTGATTGGACGAACGTTCGCGGTACGGGCGCTTTTATTCAAGGAACGGGGGTCGAAAGTCAGGGTGTTATTCCATTTTTGAAAATCGCAAATGATGTGACGGTTGCGATCAATCGAAGCGGAAGACGACGTGGTGCGGCATGCGTATATTTGGAAACATGGCATTACGATATAGTGGATTTTTTGGAGTTGAGAAAGAATACAGGAGATGACCGACGAAGAACGCACGATATGGATACGGCAAATTGGATACCCGATCTTTTTATGAAACGGGTGCGTGACGGCGGAGAGTGGACACTTTTTTCTCCCGATGAAACGCCCGATCTTCACGATCTGTACGGAAAGAGGTTCGATGAACGGTATGCTGAATATGAACGCAAAGCCGATGAAGGAAAGATAAAACTTTGGAAACGTATGCCCGCGAAAGATCTTTGGAAAAAAATGATCACCATGCTTTTTGAAACGGGACATCCGTGGATCACATGGAAAGATTCGTCGAATATTCGCAGTCCGCAAGATCATGTTGGCGTTGTTCATAATTCAAATCTTTGTACCGAGATCACGCTTAATACATCGTTCGATGAAACGGCGGTGTGCAATTTGGGCTCGCTTAATTTTGCGAAATTCGTTGTTGATAAAAAATTCGACAAAGAGCTTGTTGCGGAAGTGACGAAGATTGCGATGCGAATGTTGGACAATGTCATTGATATTAATTTTTATCCGACGGAAGATTCAAAGCGTTCGAATATGCGACATCGTCCCGTGGGACTCGGAATTCGCGGATTACATGACGCACTCTATCTTCTTGGTATTAATTTTGATTCATCTGAGGCGGTTCAATTCTCTGATGAAAGTATGGAAGTTGTTTCGTATCATGCAATACTTTCTTCTTCGGAACTTTCAAAAGATCGCGGTGCATATGAAACGTATAAAGGTTCAAAGTGGGACAGAGGACTACTTCCGATGGACACGATTGATCTTCTCGAAAAAGAACGCGGCGAGATCATTCCCGTTCCGCGCGGAGGAAAACTTGATTGGACTCCTGTTCGCGAACATATCAAAAAATACGGTATACGAAATTCCAATTGCATGGCGATTGCGCCGACCGCGACTACTGCAAATATCGTCGGGTGTATTCCGACGACTGAGCCTATCTATAAAAATCTGTATGTGAAATCAAATCAGGCGGGTGATTTTGTGGTCACGAACGACTATCTTATTGGTGCGCTTAAAGAAGCGGGGCTTTGGAGTAAAGATATGCTCAATAAGATAAAATTTCATGACGGAAGTATTCAAAAGATCCAAGAAATTCCTGCTGAAATAAAAGCGAAGTATAAAGAAGTGTTTGAAATAGACCCGACATGGCTTATAGATGCGGCGGCGGTGCGCGCAAAATGGATTGATCAATCGCAGTCGCTCAACATTTTCTATGCGGGAACTTCCGGAAAAGAATTGTCAGACATTTATTTTTACGCATGGAAACGCGGTTTGAAAACAACGTATTATCTTCGCGGATTGAGTGCCTCGCAGGTGGAAAAATCTACGGTCAGTACCGCTGAGTTCGGTTCGACACATACTCGTGAAGCGACGGTAAAAGATACTTCTCATATAACTGTTGATGCCACAACGCCGAATGTCTGTATTTCGTGTGAAGGATAACCGTCGTAATTTTTGAACTTTATACTTTTAACTTTTTACTTTTAACTTTAAATTTATATGCCAATACACATAGGAGCAAAACCGGTTGATATAAACAAAAGACGGATCATCAACGGAGAAGATGCGGATGTTATGCAACTCTATCCGATGCGACACACGTTTGCTTGGGATGCATATAATGTGGGGAACGCGAATCACTGGCTTCCGACCGAGATCGGAATGCAGAAGGATATTGAGCAATGGAGATCGCAGAATGTTTTGACCGAAGATGAAAGAAGTGCATTTGAAACGGTACTCGGTTTTTTCACCACGGCTGATTCGATTGCCGCGAACAATGTTGTACTTGCGTTGTATCGACACGTCACTTCTCCCGAGGTTCGTATGTATCTTTTGCGACAAGGATATGAAGAAGCGATTCATACTCACGCGTACCAATATATTGTTGAGTCACTCGGACTTGATGAAAGCAAGATATTCAATATGTATCGCGAGGTGGAAGCAATCTACAACAAAGACAATCTCATTCTTTCTTTGAATGAAGGAATTTTTGACCCCACTTTTAAAACAGGTACCTTTGAGAACGATCAAAAATTTTTGGAAAACTGGGCGGTGTTTGCGCTTATTATGGAGGGAATTTTCTTTTACAGTTCATTCGCGGTGATGTTCGGTTTTCAACGGCAAGGAAAAATGGTCGGTGCGGCGGAACAAATTCAATATATTATGCGCGACGAATCGCAACATTTGAATTTCGGGATCAATATTGTCAATGCGATAAAAGAGGAACAACCGGAACTTTGGACGAAAGAATTCCAACAACATATTGTCGATCTTGTGCGGCGCGCGGTGGTGCTTGAATACACATTCGCGAAAGAAGTTTTTCCAACAGGGATATTCGGAATGAATGCGAACGGTTTCAAACAATATATTGAACACATTGCCGATCGGCGTTTGGAGCGCGTGGGATTGCCAACACAATATAATGTGGAGAACCCGTTTCCGTGGATGTCGGAAGCGATCGATATCTCAAAAGAAAAGAATTTCTTTGAAACGCGCGTGACCGAATACAAGGTCGGCGGGCAACTTGAGTGGTAAGGACCGTTCTTGATATAATGACATCATATGCGAAAGTATGTTATCACCGGTCCCGCTTCGTGCGGAAAAACAACGTTGATCGAGCATTTGCACAAAAAGGGATTTCCCGTTGTCTTTGAGATCGCGCGCGAAGTTTTGTTGGAAGGGAATTTTCATCCGAACGTCGACCCGTTCTTGTTCCAACAAGAAATCGCTAAGCGACAAACTATTGAAGAAGAAAAAATACAAGATTTGGATGCGGAGATCGTTTTTCTCGACCGCGGATTCTATGATCAGATCGCGTATTGTTACTACAATGGTGTGACCGAATTGCCTCCTGAGATCAAACTCGATGCGCAGTATGATGGCGTTTTTGTTTTGGAAGCGCTTTCAAAATTCGAGATGGACGGCGTGCGTGTTGAGAACACTCTTGAAGAAGCGCGTACAACGAGCGATATGATCGTGCGAGAATATGAGAAACGCGGAATATCGACCATTCATATCCCCGCGGTGACCGTGGCGGAGCGAATAGATCTTGTTCTCAGAAAACTCCAAACGATTAAGACCGAACGTTAATATTATTAGCGACGTAGAGCGAGAGAAATATAAAAGTGTAGCGAGTAGCGGAACTTTTATACTTCCGAGCCGAGGTGAAGAATGGGGTGGGACCCATTCTGCAAGACTTATTGAGAGCTTTTGTG
>Ga0172379_10003100_pt1 | contig 27329 bp, 27 predicted proteins | sample GrowelOW334metaG_FD_119756 | JGI IMG/M metagenome (GOLD analysis project Ga0172379, IMG submission 119756) | Groundwater microbial communities from an aquifer near a municipal landfill in Southern Ontario, Canada - Groundwater well OW334 metaG | ecosystem: Environmental > Aquatic > Deep...
CAATTTAATATTTTCCAGATAGGCTTTTTCAACGGGAGAGAGCGTTTTAGCTTGAAATTTTTTATATTCATTTTCTGCTTTTTCTATGGCTTTTTTATGTGTTATTTTTCCAGCATCAATCAATATCCCTTTGCCGTAATCAGAAAGTAATTTATCTAAAGATGCAATATGATCTGTCATATGCATTACTTGCTGATCCATAGCACGCAATTCTGTCAATTCAAAATATGCCGAAACAAGTCTGTTTAACTTTTCCAATTCTTTCGCAGATAAATAATTTTTAGCAATTCTCACTTCTTCTAACACAGGTAAATCTCCCTCAAAAACCGTCAAACCCATAAATTCTTTATTGCTATCAGCACGGTTGTATATGACTTCCGACGCTGTTTGTTTATGCGCAGCATAGTGCAATTTGTTTTGCACGATTTTAAAAAACTTAATTGAATGTAGAGATTTTGGATCATAATCCACGCTGGTGGCATAAAGATCTAAAACTTGTCTATACAACATTTTTTCACTAGAGCGAATATCCCGAATACGAGATAAAAGCTTTTTCCAGTATAAGCCGCCGCCATTGTTTTTCAAAAATTCATCATTCATGCTGAACCCTTGAATTAAATATTCACGAAGTCTCGCCGTGGCCCATTGGCGAAACTTTGTGCCCTGTATGGATTTCACTCGATAACCGACAGAAATAATTGCATCTAGACTATAATGTTTTACTATATTTTCTTGAGTTTTCCCCTGAATTGCTCCATGTTCTGCGGTTCGTCGGAAATCCCGACATACCACTTTTTCATCCAATTCTCTCTCTTTAAAAATATTTTGAATATGTTCAGTGATGGTAGATCTGCCTTTACCGAAAAGTGCCGCCATTTGTGTCTGCGTAAGCCACACTGTCTCACCCTCAACACGCACCTCAATACCAGGCGCCCCATCCGCACCTTCATAGATAATTATCTCGCCGGAATTATTGTTATTTGTTGTATTATTTTTATCTTTTTTATTCATATATTTTTACTTGTCGCAAATATCTTTGATAGTGATGGTGGTTTTTAGGGTTGTTTTCATATTTTTTAAAATACTGTTTCTTTATTCCCAAATCTTCGTTTTTCGGTAATAATATTCGGTCTTCTTTCAAAATTTCGTAAATTAGCCATTCCAATCAATCCCATTACAAAATTATTTTTTGTGTCCTCTATGATCGCATCTGCTATCGCGACATCGTTGCTTATAACATTTAATTTTCCTTTTGGTTTTTCAGTAAGTTTTTCTCTTGTAATTTTTGCTACGTCTTCATTTTCAATAATAATTTTAAAATAAATTAAGCCGCAGCTTCATTGGTATATTGATGAAAATTTTATTTTGTTTAGACATAATCTACCTAGATAATACCCTAAAAAAGACGTTTCGTCAATCGCTAAATTATTCTGATACCACTGAGTTAGGTGCGCGAAGCTGGCAAAAATTCCTTCCCCCTTTACCCCCGTGACTCCAGATTTTAAGCATATATTCAAGACAATTTTCCTTTAGAAAAATTTTCAAGATTTTTTGCCAAATCCGTCAAAATGTCCAATAATAAGACTACACTATAGACGTCATGTGGTGCAGCCAAAGATCCTACATAGTTATTTTTATAATATAATTTATTTTGTTTTAAAGAAATGTGAACGCCCCTATTATAACTAAATAGTTTTTGCTGTAAATAATGTGGTACATTGTCGCTAGTTATTCCTTGAGTGATAAAGCGATCTTGAAAAGTGGTCGGCTTATTTTTATATTCTTCACGCTCTTGAATGTTGAAATCAGGAAAATTTTTCATATTTTTTAATTCCACATAACATTCTCCCACATTAGCGGCCGTGCTCGGTATAGAAACAGAAAAGATGCGTGAACTTTTTGTTGTAAAAGAGGCAGTATAATTATATAATACTTTTTTATCATGATATAAACCAGACATCACAAATGAAGAATTAATGATATTAGCATCAATGAAAAAATTTGAAGCAAATTTTGCAGTAATGCTAAAATCGGTAGTTAAATTAGTTTGCGGCTCACACGCATTCAATTGCTTAAGAATAGGATCTATGGATGATTTTATATCTTCATTTACATCATAATTTACCGCCCGGAACATACGTTTTTGTAAATAAAAAGCCAGAGGAATAACAATAGCTGCGGCTAAATATCCAAAATTAAAATTACTTAGCAACATTTTCGTTTTAACGGGAAGTAATACAAGAACTCCAATTCCCAAAATCTGTACTAAAAATAGTATATGTGCTTTTTTAATCTCTTGTTGTACTTTGGATGTTTTAAATTTTTTTTGCGTATCTTCTTGAGCTGGAACAACCACGTGCAGAAACCTTTTTTGAAAAGATATTTTATCTTGAGCATATAATTTTTGTTCTGGCATTTTGCCTTTTTTATATTTATGCTCAAAAAAAATTTTAACTATAGCGATGATGATAAAAACAATCACTGCGAAAATAAGCGGCATAAAATAACCTAAATTATTCTCTAGGCTATAAATAGCTGTGTGGCTACTTAAAAATAGAGATAGAGATATAGTTCCTATTACTAAAACTAATGCCACAATAATAAAAATAGCCACATATTTATTCATTGGATTTTGAAAACGATTGTCTATCATATTTTACTTAAATTCATAATTAATGATTTTCCTTCGTCATACTTACCAATTGATTGTGCTATTAATGGAAACCATAATCTATTCGTCAATAATATCAAACCGAATGTTGGCAATATGAATAAAAACAATCTTGTTATATCTATTTTTTTCACTTTGATATCTTTATAATCTACTAATCGTATAGCTAATTCAGCTATATATTACAATATTTATTCCAAAAATTCCAATTATGCTTTTACTGCAGGTTATGAAATATAAAAACCATTATATATTGACGGTTTTGTAAATGGCAGGCATGGTAGCACAGCTTTCGAACTTTCGACTGGAAGAAAGCGTTGCCTACGCCTGAGTTGGTTATTAAACACGTTAGTGAGTTATGTGCGTTGGTATAGCTAAAAAGCGGTTTAGTAGATAGTTGTATGGATTAAATTTGACAGAGGCTACCATTCAGCTAAGATTGATCAGCTTTTTTACAATTCACCCTGTTTTTTGAAAGGCAAGCCATGGAATGGCCAATCAAAAGGCTAACTTTTTCGTTCTATGAAAATTCAGGAACGCCCGATGGTATTGTCGCCTTCGGGACAGTGAAAAAAGTTGAACGAGACAATGTGATTTACTACGCCATACAGGATGGTGGTTTGTGGCATCATCCTGAGCTACAGTCTTATGTGGGAACTGTGGTGGGCATAAACCTCAATCTCGAACAACGACGGCTTGAGGTAGTAAGTTGGCCGCAACAACAATTTCTTCGGGCCTTGGCAGAGGAACTACTCAACTAGATTTTGATGAGGTGTCCATGGAAGGCTTTGTGCTGCTAGTGATCCTGCTGGTCACTGGCTATATCTTGCGCCGTTTCCTCTGGGGAACGGCAAAGGGGTGTTTTTTCCTCTTCGTTTTTTTTCTTTTCTGTATGGCAGCTCTGGGGCTTTTGCTCCACAACTGTGCCGCCAACTTGGGCCATTAATGGCCTGTCGCTCTTGGAGGCCTTAGCTCCGCCCGCCTGAATCCTCTATGTCTACGAGGACACCATTCAGGCCTTTCCCAGTGTTCATCTTTAAAAATAAAAAGGTGACTAGCGGGATATAAAACAAAGAAGACCCGACGAAGCGCAGACATGTGTCTTCTTCGCGGGTCTTTGGCCCATCACGGGCGTTGTTCCAGTTCATGGAACCCTCCTTATCTTTTTTTGTTCTTCTTGTTTTTTTTGCCAGCTTGATTGCTGGTCACCTTGTTACGTCTTCCAAAAACGAAAAACCGAAACGACAGTGCTACCATAGTGCTTGGATCGAGCTTGGCCATGGCCGCCACGTCCTGGATCATGTTAAAGCTCTTGACCGAAAAAACTGACCGAGCAATTTCACCAAGGTCAGGTGTCTCAATCCTGCTCCTCGGATGCTTTAACGTGCAGGACAAAAAAATAGATGCTTGCGGCTTAGCAATACGACCCGCCTCACGCACCCAACGTCGCCAGTGCTCTGACCAGTGCATAGCGTTGATGCAGAAAACCATATCACCGCAGGAATCAGCCAGACCATTCTTTGCTGCATCAGCCACCACAGTTACAACCCGATCAGACAAGTTCAGCTTGTCAGCAATATCTTGCGCTCGCTGCAACATGACAACGCTATGATCCACGAGCGTGACTCGACCAACTAATCCCCTCGATAACAGCCACAGCTCATACGAAGCAGGACCACAACCAAGTGATACCAGATGAGTAGCTCCCGAAATCACACCAGCAGAAAAAATACACTGCCACAATCGCGCCAATGTATCTCTCTGGTGCTGTTCTTCTTCATAGATACCGTAACTGACCGCCACCTTGTTCTGATAACCCGACATTTCTGTGTCGGGCTTAGTGGAGTACAAACCCTCACTACGATCGTTGATATCACGCAAGAACTGCTCCCGATTACCTCGTTCGGGAAAATGAGTCTGCCAGAACTGCACGAAATCTGTCAAAGCTTCTGCTTCGTTCACGACTGTCTCCTATGACGATAGTTGCATCTCATTACACCAAACTGACTTGCCTAGTGTTTTCAACACAAAAAAATGAACAAACCTTGAATAAGGTGGTATGAGTTTATTCAAATTTGTTACTCATGTCAACCTTTAAACTTTCATATTTCCCTTATTTTAGTGGTATTTTTCACTATGCCTCTTGACAGATTTTAAAAAATGTATTATGATGTTTTGTTATTTAATAAATAACACGTACCTTCCACAAAAAATTATGGCCAGGGTCTGCAGCTTCGGCGGCAGATTGAAGAACCCAGTTAGTGAACCACTGGGAGACCACAAGTGTTCGCAGTAATGCGTTTTTTTATTGTCTTCTTCTTGTACCTGAGCCCAATAACCAAACGCATTTTAATTTTCTCCCACAGTAGGCTAACAACTTACTCTATTGTGGGAGACACGGCAGAGAGAAGGTAAAAAGCCGTAAGGCCAAAACCAACTCACTGATGTGTGCTCAAAGTTTTTTCACCGCCCCATCTTCCAGATGCGGGCACGTCAACAAACCCTCCTCTCGCAGAGAGGAAAGGAGTATCTCATGATCGCGAAAGTCGTTTTTGTTCTGGAAGTCACCGCTGAGGACGTGGCAAAGGCCGAGGGACGTGACCGCACGCAGGAGGAAGGGCCATTCCGTACCCAGGCGCCGTATGCGTCGTGGGTCAGAAACGGTCCGGCGTGCCAGGCCATGCAGCGTCTTGGCTTTACTGAGACGAGCTATATGCATGGATGGCTTTTCGGAACAACCCCTTATGGGACGAAGCGAAGCTTCGGCGTACCGTTCGACCAGCCCGAGCAGGCTGGAGCGATCGCACTGTCGGAGAGCTGCTTTTTCCAGCAGGGGGTCAAGGGCGAACGGATCGAGCCGATCGAGGGTGGCCCCCTCACGGCAGAGCGTCCCTCCATCCCGGAGGTGACGTTCTAGGCGCGATCGCCCCCTGGCTAGCAGACCTAGGGTAAAAACGTCTGCTCGGTGGCTCTTGTCACCCACCGCAAGCTCACATTTCGTGGGCAGCGACACAACGTTCTGGGGTTCGGATCAATGGACTGCTCGCAAGAGACAGCATCCCGAACCCCCACCTACCAAAAACGACAATAAAAAAACTATTATCGTTTTTGACAGAGTGGTTCACAGTAGATTTCCTAGTAATCATATGCTATATACACAAGCTGTATTGATTACTGCTTGTCAGATACTAGGGGGAATATACTCATCTTTCTTCATGAGCACTAACCTTCTCCTGACAAGTGGTAATGAGTATGGCTGTACATGAAACTTGATAGAAGAGAACAAAAATCCGCTTGTGTGGCAAATTTTTATTTTAATCTTAATACCATTCAGCTACTCCCCCATGATGTGAACAGGTGCCACTGCGGCTTTGGCTAAAACTATAGGTCCCATCTTTGCATTGAGCCGAAGCACCAGATGGAACCGAATCTGCTTCATACGGACTAGGTACTGTGTTTCCATACACATTTTGATAGGTGCCATTAGGAGCATAAGTGCTAGTTGAGGTAGTGGTCGTTTTTTCAGTGGTATTTGTAGATGTAGGTGCAGAAACAGTGGAGTTGCTATTGCCGTTATTTACATTCGCGTTTACTGATTCATTAGTATTCTTATTTTCGTTACTAATATTAACGTTAGCAGTGCTGCTGCTATTAGTATTAACATTAGCAACGTTTGTGACAGCAGTATTGGTGTATGAAGTAGGTGTGGTAGTAGTGCAGCCAATAATGGCTAGACTTAGCACTAACAATACAAAAATCGAACGAAATTTATGTAGCCATTGGTTAAACATATTTTTTGTGATGGTTGGTTAGATAATAATTAAAATATAAAAGAGACCTCCTGTATATACTTTGAATTTAATCAATTAATGTCTATTTCTTATGTTTTCTTTTTTATCCTACTTTTTTTATTTCGATTTGTCTTTTTTCTTAAGCTATCCCCTTAATAAAATTTGCTTGTTTTGATTAAAAAGGAATATCTTCAACGTTTATTTCGTTATATTTTTCATTATTTTTAGAATGTGTCCATTCAGCATTTGGATCTACATGATATTTATTTAAATAATTTTTTTTAATATTCATTGCTTTCATTTGACCAAAATATTTTTCAGGACACGATAGCAATGTTAATTCAATAATAGCCATATTATTCATGGTTATCATTTTATATATACTTGGACTACCCACAGGAATAGTACTTTTATCCGTATGTCTAATATCTTCTATTTTACTGTTAAATTTTTTTGCTAATAGGACACTTTCGTTTATCATAACACTTAATTCACTAGCCCTGTTCTTCATTGTCCATTGTTTTGCTATTAAAGAACAAAGCTGTTCTGCGTAAGCTCTAGTTTTTTTCTGTTTTTCTTCACTACTGAATAATCGTTGGACAAGATCGGCTGATATACGAGATAATATTTTATAGTCACTAGTAGTTTCATTAATATTATAAAATTCAATCAATTTATTTTTTAAAATATCGTCATTTATTAATGGTAATAAGGATTTAATATTAGATGTTTCTTTTTTTGTGATTTTGTCTTCATAAATAAAAAAAATGCTACTTTCGTCAGAAAAAATATCATTAAATCTCTTAACAATTTTCTCCCTTTGATTTTCAACGCTAAAAATAATTAATATTTCTATTAAATCAAATATTTTATAATCATTAATAGCTACTGAGGGATTAATTTCTAACGTTTTACAATTAATAAATTCTGTTAAATCGTAACCAAGTTCTGCAAGTGAAAAATTTTTTAAATTATCATCGTTAAAATAATATTTATTTGCAGTTGCCGGATAATCCAATACAATTATAAAATTTTCTAAAGTTTTTGTTTCAACTATATATCTAATCTCGTATAATAATCTATTTCTCAATTCGTCAGTGATAAAAACATTTGGATTATTTTCACCAATACTTCTTATAGATTTATTTGAATACCTTTTAGAAAAACTCTGCATACTGGCAGGGGCGACAGGACTCGAACCTGCAACACCTCGTTTTGGAGACGAGTGCTCTACCAATTGAACTACGCCCCTAGAGCCTCAATAATATAACTGTTATTTTTGACAATGTAAAGAGAAAAACAAATACCCCTTCCCTCTTTATAGGAGGGAAGGGGTTAGGGGTTGGAAGGTAGAATATGGTTGTTTATTTAATCTCTTTATGCGGCGTATGTTTGCCACACTGTGGGCAGTGTTTTTTCAATTCTAACTTGCCAGCTTGATGAAGTTTTTTCTTATTTTTTTGTGTATAATAATTGGTAGTTTTACACTCTTTGCATTCTAATTTGGTTAACCGCTCTTGAGACATATTTTTTTAGTATAAATAAAGTAATTAGTAGTTAATTGGAGCCACCTCAGGGATTTGAACCCAGGACCAACAGTTTACAAAACTGCTGCTCTACCACTGAGCTAAGGTGGCTTAAGCCGCCACTATCGTAGAAGTTTTTTCTGATTGTGTCAACTCGGCAAACGCAATGTGCCAAAAATGGAACATAAACGTTTGATAAACCCCTTTAATAGCTAGTAATAACACCATTAATATTAATGCGGCCAATATGCCAATAATAATCATTACTGCCCAAGCCGAGGCACTGTAAGTAATAAAACCTAAAATAGCTGTAGGAATAATAATAATTAATATGCCTAAAATAGTAGCTAAACCAACTACTAAACCAGCTAACAATGTCATAAGATAACACAACACATTATCACTTAACCGCGTTTTTAATAACTGCCAAGCGGATTTTATGCTTTCAATAATGCCTTGTTGTTGAAACACTAAAAATTGCCGAGCCTGCATTAAGATAATTTGCACAGCAATACCAAATGGAATAAGTAATATTACTAATACAATTACAGCTGGAATCACTACAATTAAACCAACTATGGTAATGCCTAATAATATTAACGGCACGGCAATAATCATAGCACCCAATACGATACTGCCTTTTATTACTATATGTAGGCCTAATACTTTCCAAAAATTAGCTAAACCAAATTTAAATAATTCTCCAAATTTTAACGTTTGATTGGTTCTAGCTAACTGCGCACCACGAAACATGCCACCAACCGCAATATTATGTAACACTACACGAACAATAATTAAAGCAATCACTAATAAACCAAGAATAATTAACATCCACCACAAATTAGAGGTAATGTAATCCAGCGCATAATTAAATTCACTATTTACATCGTTATTCCATAATTGCTCATAATTTGTACCTGAACCAATATTACCAGGAATGTTTACATTACAACCACTACTACTACCAGCCACAAACAACCCTAATAGCCACATTATTTTAGTGCGTTTAGTAGCCGCTAACGCTTGTTTTAATATGTTTGTGTATTCCATAATTAAAAAAAATTATATTATTTCTTAAATAACTCTCCACGAACCCGTTTAAATTTCCATCTAATACTTTTTGTGGCTCGGTTTCTTCGTAATCAGTGCGGTGATCTTTTACTAATTTGTATGGATGCAATACATACGACCGAATTTGATTACCCCATTCGGCCGAAGTGTACTCGCCGCGTAATTTTAATTTTTCTACCTGTTCAGTTTCTAACTGTTTTTTATGTAGCTTGGCTTTTAAAATCTTCATGGCTGAAGCTTTGTTTTGGTGTTGCGAGCGCTCGTTTTGACAAGTTACCACAATACCGGTAGCTAAATGAGTAATACGCACCGCGGAATCGGTAGTATTTACGCCTTGACCACCATGGCCACCGGCGCGATACACATCTATGCGAATATCTTCATCTTTAATAGTAACCGGACTAGCTTCGCCCAAATCGGGCAACACTTCAATTAAGGCAAATGAGGTTTGGCGTAAGGCATCGGCGTTAAACGGTGATTGCCGCACCAATCTGTGTACACCATGCTCGCTTTTTAAATAACCATAAGCGTAACGGCCAGCCACTTCTAACATGGCCGATTTAATACCGGCTTCATTACCACGCGAAACATGTACTGTGCGCACCGAAAAATTTCGTTGTTCACAATACCGTAATATCATGCGTAATAACATTTCTGCCCAATCCTGCGCATCTACTCCCCCGGCGCCAGCGTGAATGCCAACTAACGCCGAAACTGTATCGTATTTACCATTTAATAAAATATGAAACTCTAATTCATTAAATTGACGCTGGGCTTGAGTAAATTTTTCGGTAATTTCGGCGGCAAAGCTAGCATCTTGTTCAGCGGATGTTTCAGTAGCTAATTCTAATAGCGTAGTTAGTTCTTCTTGTAATTTGTGCCAAATATCTAATTCTTGTTGTAAATCCTTTACCTCTTTACTTACTGTCTGCGCATGTGGTGGATCCTGCCAAAATTCTGGTAATGTCATTTCCTGTTCCAAGGCCGCTAACCGCGCCCGCATACCGGTAATATTTAGCTGTTGTGCCACCACGGTCATACGTTCTAACAACGTTTTAGCAGATTGAACAATATCGTGCATCATATAAAAAATATGGTATACTACTAACTAGTATATGTCTAGACAAACTCGTGTTATTATTGGGCTAATCTGTGCCGTGATTGTATTCGGTGTTATTGGCTTAGCCGGTTATCGTTATTGGCAAAATCGCGCGGCTCAACAAGCTAAAGAAGCCGAATTAGCCGCCCAACCTACGGCTGCATCATTATTAGCCAGTCCAAATAAAAAAATTCTATTTTTAGCAGAAACTCGGCAAATACCAGTACAACGCACCCTCTATTTACACGACGTTATTTCTCTTGAAACTATCCCATTGCTTGAGAATGTTGCTCAACCATGGAGTAATTATTTAGTTGCTAGCAATACTTGGTACGGCATAGAAAAAAATCAGTTAATCCAACACAGTTTAAGCGCTACTGGTATAACTACTAACACGTTAGCTACCGTACAACACGCGCCTAATGCTAGCATAAATATAGCTGCTAATTCTGAAACAAATACTATCGCTTGGGTAAGCGGCACCGCTAAACAACAACATATTATCAGTTACAATATTAATACCGCCACCGAAACTGATTTATTCGGCAATGAAACTAGCGAAAGTTTTTTTAATTTAAGCTGGTCGCCAGACGGTCAAAATCTAGCATTCACTAATAGCCTTAATCAATTAATTATTGTTACTGCCCAAGGCGCTCAATTAGAAAATCCTACTAAGCTAGATTACACCACGTTTAATTCAGTGCATTGGTTAGATAATAATACACTAAGCACTGTACTAACTAGCACTAAAGATAATCCTAAACCATTTGTTCCAAAACTAGTGCTAATTAATAAAACTGGTACGATATTAGAAGAACATACTGTCTTCAACAATATTGGCGTGCCAATTGTATTATGGGATAACACCGCTACTAATTTTATGTTTTATAATCCATGGATTAGTCAATTCGTTACTTATACTCGGTTTAACGAACTAATTAGCTCTGTGCCGAGTAATAATATTAATAACGTTATTCCATTTGGCTGGATTCCCGGTACCGATCAAATTTATCAAGCTAACACAATCGCTAATTATTTATATGGCAATACTAACATTACTAACAATCTAAATAATAATGCTAACGTTGCTCCTAATAAGCCTTTTAACGTTACCGCTGAACAATGGGATTATTATAATCAAGCTGTCCGAACTATCTTAAATCAGTTTGCTGTGGATTTTTCTACTTATCGTTTTGCCGTTAACGATACTGGTATCGCCATTAGTATTGCTGCAAAACCAGAAGAAACTAAACCAGAAAAAATATTAGTGCAAACCACATTGCAGGCTTTGGCGGTATTACCAGATGTACCGGCCGTTTCTTTCCAATTAACCAATAATAATGAACCAATTTTGAGTGTAAATAATCTTACCAAAACTTCAGCCGAACAAATCGCACTTGATTTTACTAAACAACCATTAAATAATTTATTTATTATCACTCCAGAACAGCCTTATGGTGTAGTAGCTCCTAAAACTAATAATCCAACACAAAATTATTTAGGCGATTTATTATACGCTAATACTGGTGAATATAATCCGGTACCAGTGCTAGCCGCCCTGCAAGCTACCATTCCACAACAACGTTATATTGCTACAACACGTTATGCGTTATCTATACCAACCGATTGGGAAACTAGCGATTTAAAAACCCTAGTTGGAGCTCCGTACGAAACCGATGATTTGTTACTAAAAAACGCCGAAACTACCTTTGTCTCCAATTCGGTTTGGACCGGATTTTCCGTTACCATACGCCAATATTCATTACCAAAAGATATTGGCTTAAACGAATGGCTACAAGTGAACCGCCGTGATAACGAAACCACTGATATTGCCGCTACATCATTGCCTGAACCACTCACCGGCCAACAAATTATTACTAATAATCCAAATAATATTGAGTATGTGTTATCAGCCAACAGTATGATTTTTGTAATTAATTTAGACCGGACTACTGGCGTTACTGAAACCGACGCTAGCACAGCCCAAAAAATAATTAGCTCGTTTTCTGATTTAACCGCTTTTCAGCCTGAATAATTTTTTTAATATTATTTATTATATCTATGCCATTTAATGTTATTAAAGAGTTTGAATTTTCCGCCGCTCATTTTTTAACTAAATATCATGGTAAATGCGAAAACTTACACGGCCATAATTACAAATTAGCCGTTACTGTAAGTGAAAATTTGCAAGCCGATGATATGGTAGTAGATTTTGTAGACCTAAAAGACATTGTTAATAATCATGTTATTAAAGTTTTAGATCACACTAATTTAAACGACCGGTTTCCTAACCCAACGTGCGAACTAATTGCTCAATGGATTTTCCGCACCTTAATACCTCATTTACCGGTTACTCAAGTACAACTTTGGGAAACGTCTACTTCGTCGGTTATTTACCATGAGTAATATTGTATATATCGCCCTCGGTAGCAATATTGAGCCACGCTTAGATTATCTTACTAAAGCTAAAACTGCCTTATCCAAGCTTGGAATAATTACCAAATCATCTACTATTTACGAAACCGCGCCGTTAACCTTACCAAATCAATCATCATTAAATTGGTATCTTAATCAAGTTATTTGTTTTGCAGTAAATCAATCACCGCAACAGTTATTATTTACTTTAAAAAATATAGAACATCAATTAGGCCGTAATCCTAACCATGAACACTGGGCTGACCGAGAAATCGATTTAGATATCCTCTTGTATAATGATGAAATAATTGATACGGTATCGTTGCACATTCCTCATTTAGAACTGGCTAACCGCCGGTTTGTGCTGGAACCCTTAGCTGAAATTGCGCCCGATTTAATTGAGCCGAGATCTAAGAAAACAATTAAAGGGTTGTTAAACGAACTACCTCTCCCCCTAACCCCCTCTCCTAATAGGAGAAGGGGAAAAATTAATTGCATTACTCCCTTTCCCCTGTTTAGGGGAAAGGGCTGGGGATAGAGGTAGGAATTTTAGAGGAGGGGGAAATTCAACACTTATATAATATGAACCCAAAAAATATTGAACAATTAATCCAAAAACTAATTACAGAAATCGATCCGCAACCTCAGCGTGAAGGGTTACAAGATACACCGGCGCGAGTAGCGAGAAGCTATGAGAAATTATTCGGTGGTTATGCCATGCAGCCGGAAGATTATTTAACATTTTTTGATAGTGAGCATTACGACGAAATGGTAACATGTTTAAATATCGATTTTTATTCCACCTGCGAACATCATTTGCTTCCTTTTCATGGCAAAGCTTCCATTGGCTATATTCCAAAAAATAAAATTATCGGCTTATCTAAGTTACCTAGAATTGTAGAAATTTTTGCCCGCCGGTTGCAAAACCAAGAACGCTTAACTTCGCAAATTACCGAGTGTTTGGATGCAGCCCTACAAGCCAAAGGCATTGGCGTGATTTTAAAAGCCACTCATTTATGCATGCAAGCCCGTGGTGTGGAAAAACAAAACACCGTGGTAACCACCTCCGCCTTTCGCGGTTTATTTAAAAATAATATGAATACTAGGAGTGAGTTTTTGAAGTTAATCTAGACCCCACCCCAACCCTCCCCTGCAAGGGAGGGGGTAATTAATTATTCCCCCTCTTGCAGGAGGGGGTAAGGGGGAGGTCTAGAATGTAACCTTATGAAAAAAAATATTAAATTAATGGGCATATTAAATGTAACCCCAGATTCATTTTCAGACGGCGGTAAATTTTTTGGTAGAGACGCATTGCAATGCGTCTCTACCACGGTAAAAAATATGGCAGTTGCTGGCGCGGATATTATTGATATCGGTGGAGAATCTTCCAGGCCAGGTTCAGAACCAGTTTCTGTAACAGAAGAATTAAACAGAGTAGTGCCTGTGTTAAAAGCTTTACACCGTAAGAACACGATATATCGTGTTCTTACATCTATCGACACCTATAAACCAGAGGTAGCCGCGGCGGCCATTAATTTATGCGCTAAAATGATTAACGATATTTCTGGCTTACGCAATCCACTCATGCGTAAAATAGCCGCTAAAACCAAATGCCAAGTGGTAATTATGCACATGTTAGGCGAACCACATAATATGCAAAAACAGCCACGCTATAAAAACGTAGTGTTAGATATTATCAAGTTTTTTCAGCAACAAATTAAATTAGCGGAACAAGCTGGTGTTAAAAGGAAAAATATTATTATTGATCCCGGAATTGGTTTTGGTAAAACCGTTAATCATAATCTGGAAATACTACGTAACCTAAATAAATTCAAACAGGCTTTCCCTGATTTGTCATTACTAATTGGCGCTTCCAGAAAATCGTTTATCGGTAAATTAACCGGCGCCGCTGTAAATAACCGCCTGCCCGGTACCCTAGCCGTTCATTTATACGCCGCTCAACACGGCGCAGATATATTACGCGTGCACGATGTAACAGAACACCGGCAGGCCTTGTTTATTCTGCAAAAAATTATAGCTTGATTGCTTATATTATTGTAATGAGTTAATCAAATTATGATGATACTTGTTCTACTGTTAATAAACCGTTTTCACATCTTTCAAAAATTATATTAAACGTCATTCGTACCGGCTTTAAATGATGTTCCTCTAAAGCTAGTTGATCCTTAATGTAACCTTCTTTTTGAAACGCACGGTGCCAAACGGCTTTAGCACGGCCTATAATTTTATCACCAGCGGTAGCTGGTTGCTGAACCATAATATCAAAACTTACTACTGTATGTCTATCTGAAGACGATGTAAATTGTCTTAATCTATTAGCAAACAAATCTGAAGGCACCACATTATTTAAATATTTCTCTAACTGCTCTATTATTCCAGGTACTTTTTCAGAATCATATACAGTATTCTTAATATCACCCAAAGTAGAAGCTCTAAAATATTCTAACAATTTAGGATGAACATGATGTATATATAATTCATCTTTTAAACCCCTCTCTTTTATATCTACTGTCTGTAAATCTGCTGTATTATCAGGCAATGCAAATGCGGCCGCAGCTGGCGTTGTTGGCTCTTTAATTCCATGTTGTTTTTTCCATACACATTCATGTTTGACGACTTCAATTAAAGCCGCTCTTAAACCACATTGGGAGGTAATACCCATCCACTTAAAAGCATCATCTAATTTTTTATTGTCTAAAGGAAAATTACTAACTGAACTATCATTTGTTAACATTGGCGCTACACTTGCATAAGTGTTGTCCACGGCTTTATCAAGAATTCGTGATACATTGATTGTAGGTTTGCCGTCCCTAGAACTAGGCTTTTCCTCGCCTTCACCCAATAATTCGTTAAGGGTATAATGATTATTTAAATCTCTTTGTGTAATTGGAATACCAAATCCTTGTGCATAAATCTCTCTAATTTTCTCTTTTAATTGGGCTAACGTGATAATGCTACCATTGTCTAACCTATCTCTATATGGCATTCTTGTAACAGCAGGCACTTCTGGTTGTGCAAGATTGGCACTTTCTGCATTAGGCACAGAACTAGACGTTTGCCCAACTTCTATGTCTTGTCCCGCCGCTGATTCCGTTACTACTAGTTCTGTTTGTATTAATCTTTCTCGTTTTCCTTCTCCCATAAAATTAAATTAAATTTGTAATATTTTATTATTTTAATTATAGCAGAAAAATAATTTCTGTCAAGACAGCTTGTCTAATATTAGCTATTTTTGACAAAATTATTAATAGTGCTATACTTATTCGGTACATACAACATTTAGCAATAGTTCTAAGCAATTAGAGCTCTAGATTGCGTTTTAACGATACGTGTGTAGCAAAACCAGAAGTATATAGAGATATAAAGACTTTATCCCGAACCACTCGGGATTGTTTTGTTTTTGAGAGACGATTCTTAATTTAGTAAAGTATCTAAAAATTCCCGCATCGCTTTACCTACTACCGGCCCCACTTTTGGCCGTGGATGACCATCGTAAGGATCGGCTACAAATTTCTTTTTCAAATAGTTATTCTTATTACTTAATAATGTATGCAAACCAAATGGTGCTAAATTATTGCCAGTATAATTATTTTTGTACTCCCCCAGTAACCACTGTTCGAAACCTAGCGCTCGCCTAGCTTCATCGCTATTAGTCATATCCTTTGGCAATGGCGGCGTGGATAACGGCATAAATAAAATATTAGGATGTGCCTGGTAAATATCATATAATTCACGGTACCAATCTTTATACTGTTCTAACATATCATCACTGGTTATAGCACTAGCTGGGTAACAAGATTTAAAAATAATAATATCACTATCACCGAATATATCCCAAGAATTTGCATCGTTAAATAAACCAGGAAAATCCTGTGGATCAGTATTACCGTCCCACCATGGCGCAGTGCCGGTATAACCATGGTTAGTTAATTCGGCACCTAAACCACCTTTTTTAACTGTACCGTCCCAATAAATTTGGCCGGTAGAATGATGTACAAAAAACACCTGCTTATTAGCCCCCGGCTGATTAGCCGCATAAGTAGGCTGACTTAATAAAAAACCAACCAATAAAGCACTAACACTTATTATTAGCGCTAATCGTCCTCCTTTGTTGTATTGCATATTATTAAATATTATTCTAAGCTACTGTTTACACTATAACACCATTATTTTATTCATGTCTACACAAACTATATTTGGAATCATTAGTAGTTTTCTCACAATTAGCGGTGCTATAGTTTATATTATTAATATTTTAAAACGGAAAGACAAACCAGCTAAAGCGGCTTGGGTAATTTGGACGTTGATTAGTGCGTTGCTATTAGTTAGTTATATAGCCACAAATGTGCCGGCTAGCGCTTGGCAGGCATTTGATATAAAAAAAATACTGGGTATTTTACCGCCAGTTTATTTTGCTATTAGCGTATTATTAGGTAATGCCGCCGTGATGGTTTTGGCGCTTAAATACGGCCAAGCCGGCTGGAAAAAAATAGATAAAATATGTTTAGTGGGTGCACTATTAAGCATGGTTGTTTGGTATTTAAGTGGCTCTGCCTTTATAGCTTTGTTAATGAACTTAACGATGGACGCGTTTGGTGTGATTAATTTAATCTACTCTTGTTATCATAATTACAGCCAAGAGAATATTATTGCCTGGATATTATTTTCCGTTTCGGCTTTTATTGCTGTCTTAGCCATACCTAATTTTTCATTTTACACAGCCACTTTGCCTATTTATATACTTTGTGTTGATACTCTCACGTTGGGCACTGTTTTATATAAAACTAAACTGGTTAAACGTTAAACATTTCGCAATACCTGCATTCTCCGCAATATTCTTCTGGCTTAGCTGATAAAAATTTCAAATTTTGGATATCAGTGTACACTTGTTTAATTTGTACACCCAATGCTACAACCGCTTCGTTGGTTAATTCATAACGCCGATGCGGATAGGTGTCGGTTTTTTTACTGCGCTGAATAAAATGAATTTCACCGGATGCTACGTTAGGCTTAAACGATTTAGTTTTTTCACATAATAATTTATAAAATAAAAGCTGTCGCTCGTAATCCCCGCCTTTAGCTAGTTTACCGCTTTTATTATCGGGATTGCCGGTTTTGTAATCAATTACATGCGCGCTGTTACCATCTTCTGTTAACTCAATTTTATCTATTTTACCATTAATTGGCACGCCATTTATTTCAGCCGTAAAGCGATTTTCTACTAAAGATTTTCTACTAAACCGTTCTCGATTGGCTTCGTAATACTGCGTTAATTCGGCCAAGCCAAAATCTAAGCTTTCTTGATAATCTTTTTTGGATAAGTTTTGCCGTTGTAAATGAAAAGTAAACCGGTCTAATAATAAAGTTAGTTTAGGTGCTTGTTGTTCTCGCAAAAAATACGCCACCGCTTCTTCCAAAGTACTGTGCATAGCAATGCCGTAACCCACGGCGCGCCCGGTTTGTTGAGGCACCCGTAATACATCTTGATAATAAAATAATAGCGGGCAGGTTAAATAATCATTCAAGTGGCTGGGACTAAGACTGTAATTTTTTAATTTGGCAGTTAGATAATCGCGCTCAGCTTGAGCGTGATTCAAAGCTGGCTGTTTTAATAATATAGTTTCTAAGCGTTCTAAAGCTTGCTCTTCAAATATTGTAGTATCAATCTGCTTAATATGTTTAGCATTTAATTCGGCAACAAACAGTGCCGGCGTTAAAGCTTTTGAATTATTATTTTTAGCGGCATAAGTTAAATATAGCTGCTGTTTAGCCCGGGTCATGGCCACGTAAAATAAACGGCGCTCATCTTCGTTGTTATCCTCGCCGCTGGTTACATCGTGTTTAATAATACCGGCCGGTAATGCCAGTGGCCGCCGTGAAATAACATTGCCCCAATGTTGATCCACGCAATGCATAATAAACACGTGCGCAAATTCTAGCCCTTTGGCTTTGTGTGCCGTTAATAAATGTACGGCGGTATTACGTGTCGGCAACGCTTCTTCGGTAATCGTTAAACCGTGTTCACGCAACAAAGCTAGATGATCAAAAAATTCACTTAAGTTAAAATCGTGTTGCATTTGCTGCAAGCGCCTACCTTCATTTAATAACGTATTAATGCGATTTAATTGTTCTAGTTTATCAGGTTGAGCTAACACATGTTTTAGTAATCCAGATTCATCTAACACTACTTCTAGCAGCCGAGCAAAAGAATTGTTCAGGCTATATTGACGCCAGCGTAATAAATTCTGACCGAATTTTTCAAGTTTCTTAAATTGTTCCAGTTGTAATTCTTTTAATAATTCTGGTTGAGTTACTAATTCTAACAATTTATGTTCTTTGTCAGATAACATTTTTATGATATCGAGCGGTAAAAAATCTAGCCAAGTAAAATGTAAAATGTTAAATAACATTTCATTGTGAGCTGGCGCCGCAATATAACGCAACAATAAAATTATCTGCTGAATTAATAAATCATGTAAAATATCCACGCCAGCTTCTAGTTGATAAGGCACGTTACAAGCCGTTAACATATCCATTAATTCATTCGCATCGCGATTATTGCGATAAATAACCGCGATATCAGCCGGCGCAATTTGCTCTTCTGTAATTAATTTTTGAATCTGTTTGGCAATCCAATAACGTTCGGTGTGCGCTGAACTAAACATACCTAATTGTACCGGTGCCGCTGGGTGTTTAGTAGCGGCTATTAAGCGCTGCTCGATATTAGGAATGCTGTGTTGAATAGAATGCTGATTATGATTAATCACATCGTAAGCGGCATCTAAAATAGTTTGTTGGCTACGATAATTTTGTTTTAAACTAATTACCTCCGCTTGCGGATAACGCTCTAAAAAGGATAAAATATTTTCTAACGAAGCCCCCTGAAACCGATAAATGGATTGCCGATCATCCCCAACCGAAAATACATTCGGTTGCTCAAAAAAACTGCCTAATAATTCCACAATTCGGTTTTGCGCACCATTGGTATCTTGGTATTCATCCACTAATATATATTGGTACCGCTCTTGATATTCGGCTAATAAATCATCGTGTTCCTCGAAGGCTTTCACTACAAATAACAACATGTCTTCGTAATCATACCAGCCGGTAGTTTTTAATTGTTCTTGATAGCGTTTATAAACCTCGATCACCGCCCGCTGACGAGGCAGTTGATGTTGCTGTTGTTCCAGCCAGCGCTTCACCCCTTGTTTAAATTTGGCAATTTGTGGTTCATCACCAGAACAATAACGCTGAAATAATTTAGAAATAACCGGCTGATTAATACGCTCCTGAATAGCTAAACAATTTGATAAAGATAATTTGCGAGCATTTAAATTTATAAAATCTGTTACTTCAGCTTGCATTTCAGAAAAATTATTTTCTTGTTTCTGAATAATCTGCTCATAGCGCTCCACGGTAATATTTTCCCGTTTCAATGTTTGAATTACACTTAACAACGGGTGTAAATAAAAATACGGCGCCCCAAATGGTTTAAGCGGATTATTAACCTCTAAGGTATCTAGTACATCGCACATTACCGTTACCCGTTCCACATCCGTTAACGGTTCTAATTCATGCGTAAACAAAAAGTGTTCAGCATGAGATTGAATTACGTTATTACAAAAACCATGAAACGTACTAATGCTAACATAATAAGCCGCTTCGCCGATCATGCTAATTAACCGCTGGCGCATAGCGGCCGCACCGGTTTCCGTAAACGTTAAACACAAAATATTCTGCGGATCTAACTGCGTTTCTAATAATAACTTGGCAATGCGCAACGCAATAATCTGGGTTTTGCCAGTACCGGCTCCAGCCAACACCAACATTGGGCCATCAATATGATCAACGGCTTTTTTTTGTTCGGAGTTTAGTTTTAAATAGTCTTCGTTGAACATAAATAATGCCTACCTCACCTCCCGACCTCCTAATTCTACCTCTATCCCCAACCCTTTCCCCTAACCAGGGGAAAGGGAGTAATGCAATTTGATTCTTCCCCCTCTCTCCTTAGAGGAGAGAGGGGGTTAGGGGGAGTGAGGTAGGAATTGGGGCGGGAGGTCTATTTCGGCTCTTGAAACGTAACCGTGACCGTATAAAAACTTTCGTCTTTAGGATAGGTAATATCCACTACCGGATGATAATGTTTAAACGCACTTTGCACTTTTTTACCAAGCGTCGCGGCTAATTTTTTATTAACGATCCAATAAGTAATCACTGTAGCAGTAGCTTGCATTTTAACTAATACTGATTTTTCTGTAGAAAACTTTTTTAGGGCATTGGCTACCAAATGCAATAAATCAGCTTGATGTTCTACTAACTGCACGTTCACTAGTTTTAACGTACTGGCTGTAATATCATGATTTTTTGGATTTCTAAATAAAATCCCCTTAGGAACATTGCCTCGAAATTGTCTGGTTGACATATAAAAATATAATCAATAATTAATAAATAATATCAACATTATAGCACATAAAATATAAGTAAGTAACCCCCGGGTTCCCGCCTACCTCCTTAGACGGAGTACGGCGGGCAGGTACCCCGGTGGGTTACGAACGTGTTATAATAAATTCATGCCAGAATTACCAGAAGTAGAAACATTAGCCACCGGCTTACGCCAACATATTCAAGGCAAAACTATTAAAACAGTAATTGTTTTAGAGCCTAAAAAATTTAAAGGTACTTTAAAACAGCTAAAACAATCTGTGTTTAGTAAGAAAGTTACTGACATTGAACGCCATGGTAAATGGTTGGTGCTAAAAATTTCATCTGGCTACGGCTTTGTGATTCATTTAAAAATGACTGGACAGTTATTATATGATGATATTTTTTTAGGGGGTCATACAATGACTTATGAAAAAATTAATAAATTACCAAATAATCACACTCGTGTAATTTTTGAATTTACCGATAAATCAAGGTTATATTTTCAAGACATGCGCAAATTTGGTTATGTAGAGTTATATAGTGCTGAAGAATTAAAAAATTATTTTGTGAAGAAAAAATTAGGTGTTGATCCATTAACTAAATATTTTACTTTTAAATATTTTGCAGAAAAATTAAAACACAAACCAAACACTACTATTAAAGCAGTGCTGTTAGATCAAACGGTTATTGCCGGGATTGGAAATATTTATGCCGATGATAGCTGCTTTGTAGCCAAAATAAAACCCATGCGCCGAGTAAAAACTTTAACTAAACCAGAACAACAAGCTTTATATAAAGCTATTAAACAAATTTTAAAACAAGCCATAAAATTAGGCGGCACTTCATTTAGTGATTATTATCAAATAGACGGTAAGTTGGGTCAGTATTGGAAAAAGCGCCAAGTCTATGGTCGCACTGGAGAACCATGTTCACGCTGTGGCACGCCTATTAAAAAAACCAGGTGCGCCGGAAGAGGAACACACTACTGTACAAAATGCCAGGTTTGAAACACTGATGTCACTGATATAATGCCTGCCTAAATCGGCAGGCTGATTACACAGATAATGCAAATCTAATTAATTTGTATTTATCAGTGTTATCAGGATTTCATCTGTGTAATCAGTGTTTCAATTTCTTTAAAATAAGCTTATACCCACCCTTCCCGTTTTGCAACCAATGAGCTATGCGAGTAATGGTAGCTGTGCTAGAGCCGGTACGCACGCTGATTTCACGATATGGCACACCAGCTTCAATTAATTTTGCTACTTGCCAGCGTTCCGTCATGGCCGATAGTTCATTTAGTGTGCATAAATCACGAAAAAACTTTTTACATTCATTAACGTTTTTTAACTGCAAAATCGCCTGATAAAGCTCAGCGAGCTGTTTGGAAGAAATGTGAGTTGTTTTCATGGATTTATCATACAACATTATATGATTCATTCACAAGCCGATAAAATTTGACCAAATTATTAAACATTGCTATAGTAATAATACTTTTGGCTTCGGCCTCCGAGGCTCTCGCTTTCCGCGAGAGCCGTTTTATATATCAAGGCTATCAATGCCTGCCAAATTTTTATAAACTCATCATTTGGTAAAGTTCTTATTTTACGTAACAACCTTTTATTGCTTATGGCTCTAATCTGTGTTAATAACACATAGTAATTTCTATTTTTATAATTTAAAGGATAAAACCAGGTACCAAAGAACACCACCAAACTTCTCGTTCATGAAAAAAAGGCTTAATGGAGAAATTATTTAGTTGTTTCTTTAAAACATTCCAATTATCAAATTCTTTTATATACATAAAAACGCTCAATTATAAAAAGTGAGCGCTCAATTAATTTGTAGTATAGCATATACCTGAGTTATCCACAAGCTGGTTTGACAAGAATATTTTATTGTTTTAGTGTATTAATACGTTAATACAAATCTTATAATGATTATGAACTTACTAAATCCTGCTCAACAACATCACCACACACTACCTTCTAGCTCGTGTCAGCAGATAGTGAGTTGATAATTTTTATTTTTTAAATGAACCCACTCCCCGCTCACATGAGCGGGGTTTTTGTATTCGCGACAAATGTGTCGCCAAACCCAAACTTGGAGGAAAAAAATGAAAAATGAAAAGTTAGACGCAAAAACTGAAGAAAAAAAAGAAGAAAAAGAGAAAAAAATTGTTCCTTTTGAAGAAATGCGTGAAGGCGAACATCCTTTCACGCAGCAGCCTACTCCTCAAACACCATACCTAGGTGGTTGGGGCGCTGTAGGCTAATCATGCGCCGGCGGACGCTTTTCTCTCCTTCCTTCCGCCACTTCCCTATTTGGTTCAGTTAATAGCTGGAACAAAGAGGCAAGAATTTTTTATTTTTTCCTTCAAAATGAATAAAAACAAAAAGACCTTCGACCAATTTGTGGTGTATAAACCACGGCCAAAAGCCTTTTCTAGATGAATCATAGCACAATTTTATTTGACGTCAAGAGCTATATCTATATATACTAACCCTGGCTGTATAGGAGTGTCCCGAGTACTCGGGACTGAGAAAACATCCTAACAACTTGATCTGGGTAATGCCAGCGCAGGGAATATAGCTTAATGGCTTTTTAAATAAACCGTTGGCTAATTCCCTATCTAATTAGGGATTTTTTAATTAATTATTTTTTGTAGAGACGCAGTGCACTGCGTCTCTACGCCAAAAAAATATGAAAAAACTATTTTTTATTCCAATTATGTTACTCCTAGCGCTCGGCGCTGGTTGTAGCAAAACAGCAACTTCAACTAACACGCCTGCTCAACCGCCAGAGCTAACGATATATACCTACGATAGCCTGGCGGCTGATTACGGCTTATTGCCAAAAATCATCCCACAGTTTGAGCAAGCTAATAACGTCAAAGTAAATGTTGTTACTTTCCCCGATACCGGCACCATGCTTAATCAGTTGTTTTTAGAAAAAAATGATCCTCAAGCTGATGTGGTGCTGGGTTTAGACAATGTCAACCTAGAAAAAGCCAGCTCTGAACAATTGTTTACTGCTGAATTAACCCCGTTCGATTACGGTTATGTAGGTTTTGTATATGATTCTGAAGCTATCCAATTTTCTGAGCCTATTAGCTTAATGGATTTAACGAATGAACAATATAAAAATAAAATAATTATTGAACAGCCCGGTTTGTCTTCACCTGGCACACAGTTATTAATTTGGTCTTATCAAGCTCTCGGCGAAACACAGGCTAAAATATTCTGGGATAAAATGAAAGATAATGTATTAACAGTAACACCAGATTGGAACACAGCTTATTACACTATGTTTATGGAAGGCGAAGCGCCTATTGTGCTAAGCTATTTAACCAGTCCGGCTTATCATATCGATCAGGAAAATACTGAACGTTATAAAGCTATTCCCATAAAAGAAGGCTATTTAAAACAAACTGAATATGTCGCTATTATTAATAATTCTACCAAACCAGCCTTAGCTCAACAATGGATAAATTATATGATCTCCAATTCAGTACAAAAAGAAATACCTACCACTCAATGGATGTGGCCAATAGATGCCACCGTGTCATTACCTGCCGCTTACAGTAAAATTATTACGCCAATGCCTGAACAAATTATGGCTTTACCGGCTGATAAAATTGCTAAAAATTATGCTACCTGGCTAAATGATTGGAATACTACTTTTAACATTAAGTAACCCTTAAAAGCCCCCTAGCCCCCTAAAGGGGGAATTAACTATTTTTCCCCCTGCCCTTTAGGGAAGGGGGCTAGGGGGAAAGGCCTGTGATTTTATATGGCTACGGTAATTTTATCAAAACTCTGGTTTAGCACTTGGGAAAGTGCTCTTACTGTAGTGTTGTCTTTACTTATCGGCGGCGGATTGGCCTTATTAGAGCACGCTTGGAAACAATCTCCGCCAAGATATTTTACATTATTCATGGTATTGCCGATTTTTATGCCCACTGCCATTGTCGCTATCGGTTTTGTAGCCTTATGGGGTAATGCCGGATATGTTAACACATTACTAAGCTGGTTTAATTTACCGGCCGTTCACTTACTGTATACGCCTTACATTATTATTATCGGCCACTTATTTTACAACGTCCCACTCGCCTATTTAGCCATTCATCTGCGCTTACGACTATTACATAGTTATCTAACGGAAGCGGCCGTAAGTTTAGGATCCTCAACTTGGCAAACTTTTTGCGTGGCGGTTTGGCCACGCTTGCGTTCAACTGTGTTAGGCATAAGTGTGATGATTTTTTTATATTCATTTATGAGCTTTGCTTTGCCCTTGATTTTAGGCGGTATTCGTTACCAAACTTTAGAAGTATACATTTATACTTTGGTTACTCAACAATTTAATTTGACCAGCGCTTTACAATTATCTGCCGGGCAATGGTTGGGCTTAACTTTATTAATATTAATTGGCTGGAGAAATAACGCAACAACATCTGAATCACGTTTACATTTAGCCGAACCAACGGTTTCTTATAAAATTTGGTGCTTAAGATTAATGCGCTTTAGCTTAATATTTTTTATTATCACGCCTTTAATAGCCTTATTCATTAATGGTTTTGGACAAAATCATTATGCCGCCTTAGCTCGTACGCAATTCTGGTCTGCCTGGTTTAGAACATTATCTATAACACTGTTAGTAATGGCAATAACTATACTAACAAGTTTAAGTGTGTTGTTATTGAAAAAAACCAAATTAACAAAAATAATAGTCATGTTACTAGCTGTGTCACCGGTTATGTTTGGTGCTTTAGCTTTATGGCTAATTGGCAAATCTATTTTAGCTTTAACTATGGCTTATATTTTATTACTTTTACCTTTAGTGAGTTATTTGTTGCTTACCAGCTGGCAGGCGCGTCCACCGCATTTTATAGAAACTCTGCAAATATTAGGAGCCAGCCAATGGCAACGTATCTTAGCTACTTTACGCCTATTAGCACCAGCCATTTTTAAATCATTTGCCCTTGGTTTGGCGTTTGTGTTTGGTGATATTGCTTTAGCCACATTATTGGCGCCCTATCGCGAGCCATTAGTTATGAGCTTAAGTTATGGCTTAAGCGGCTCTTATCGGTTTCATGCGGCCAGTACCGGCATGAGCCTGGTTTTGCTTACTATTATTTTCGGCATTTTAATAATCATGCTGTTAGGCAAACGTTATGAACACTCTTAGTGTACAACATTGTTCTGTAACTATTAACCATAAATCTATACTCCAAGATGTATCTTTTGATTTATTCACTCCGGAAATTATTAGCATTATTGGTCCGTCTGGCTCCGGCAAAAGCACTTTATTGCGCAGTATAGCGAGCTGGCAAAAATATTCCGGCAATATTATTTTGTCTAGCAAAATTATTGGTTGGGTAGAGCAACAATCTACTCTATTTCCCCACTTAACAGTTTTTGAAAATATCGCCTATCCATTAAAAATTAGGCACATTTCAAAAAACGACTTACAAAAAAAAGTAACTGCTTTATTAGAACGGTTTGGTATAACAGATTTAGCCAAACGTTTACCACAACAATTAAGCGGCGGTGAACAACAGCGTGTATCAATTGCTCGAGCGTTAATTTATGAACCAAATTTATTATTGTTAGACGAGCCGTTTGGCTCGCTGGATGCTTTATGGAAATATGATATGTTAAACTGGTTAAAAAATGTTTTACACGAGCGCCCCATTCCCACGTTATTTGTTACTCACGATCAACGTGAAGCCAGATTTATCAGCAATCGGGTTATTTGTTTAGCTAACGGTAATATTGCTTATGACGGCGCTTGGGCTGATATTCAAGCTTGCACTAATCCGACCGTACAACAACTCTTGGCAAAAGCGCTGTAATTGTATACTATGTACGATATTAATATGCCTAAAGATACTAGCGCCGCTTTGCAAAAAAAACTCAAACAACGCGATAACGAAGTCTGTTTATTGCAACAAATCACCAATACTATCAGCTATAATTTAAACTTAGATGAAGTGTTGCGTGAAATTGTAAACTTAGTTTCCACTACTATATGCACCGAATCTTGTTTAATTTATTTAGTACAAGATAATACATTAATACTTAAAGCCTATAAAATTCCCGGCCAAACAACCGTGCAGAATGTTATTATCAAGTTCGGCGAGGGTATTACCGGTCGCGTAGCCAAACAACGTCAACCAATTTTATTAACTAAACGCGCTTACGCGGATAAACGATTTATTACTATTCCTAATGTTGACATAGAACGTTTAGAAACTTTTCTCTCGGTGCCGATTATTTGGCAAAATAATATTGTTGGAGTGATTAACATTC
>Ga0172379_10003101_pt1 | contig 27329 bp, 28 predicted proteins | sample GrowelOW334metaG_FD_119756 | JGI IMG/M metagenome (GOLD analysis project Ga0172379, IMG submission 119756) | Groundwater microbial communities from an aquifer near a municipal landfill in Southern Ontario, Canada - Groundwater well OW334 metaG | ecosystem: Environmental > Aquatic > Deep...
TGCGTTAAGAACTATTCTGTCCTTGAGAATAAATCTCTCACCCCCTCGGCATTAATTTTAATTCTTATGGGCTATAAGTCAATACTTATTCACCTTTATCCGACATAATATTCACATTTTATTCACACACTGTGCCCCCAGCTGGATTCGAACCAGCATCTCAAGCTTCGGAAGCTTAAATTCTATCCATTGAACTATAGGGACTGATTATTAAAATAATAACGTCAACAAATAACCAACAATGGAAAACAAAGCAATTGGAGGCAAGGCTGGGATAGGCTCTTTTTCTTTTTGGTTTGCAAATAACCAATAACTGGCTAGGGAGCCAATAAGAGAAAAAATAATCACTATCAGTGCCTTTAGAAAACCTGATGGAATTAATGAGACGGCCAATAGATTAGGAAATACAACATCGCCTCCGCCAAGTATAAAAAAATTTCCTCCGGGTTTCACTTCTTTTAATTTGCCGTTAAAATATTTTAATTCCTTGGGAATAATAAAACCCAATATAACTTTCTTTTCAATCATATTTTTTGCTATTGCTATCATGTGTTTTGTTTTATAAACGGCAATGAAGTCGTAAAAGGAAAGTGCTAAAAGTAAGAAAACCGCCACGCTGGGTTCAAAACCCAAGCCAAAAAAACTGGTGGCTCCGGCCAGCCCCAAAACCATTAAAATGTCATGAATTAAAACCGAAGGCTTTTCCAGCCACCAAACCATCAGGACTCCCATTATCATAATAGATCCAAAAACCGGTATAAAAGAGTTCAAAACTGTCATTCCTCCCCAAAAAACAGTAAGTACAAAAAGCCCTTTATATATTATTTCTTTTATTTTTCCGTCCTTTTTAAATGTAACAAAAATTAAAATAAAAAATGTAATAAATAAAAAAGAGAGCAAAAGGTCCTGCAAAGATGCCGCGGGGAGATAAATCTTTTTTACTTTGACGAGCTCGTTCAACTTAAAGGCGTTGATGGCCGATAAGAGGGAAGCGGCTAGAAACAAGACCCCCTCAATTAAAAAAATCCTCCAGAACTGTTTTCTGAATTCTTTTTTGGCAACCTTTTCCCTTACAATTTTGTGCGGCTTATACGCCATGATAATTAGACTCTTGAAAACCTTGTGAATCCTGAACAGGGGACAATTTCAATTCCTTGCTTTTCCAATTCATCCATAAACAAATTAACACCCAAAGAGTCAGATGAAATGTGCCCGGCAATTACAATGTTAACATGGGCTGATTCCGCTTCCTTTTTATGCTCTTCGGAAACGTGCATTCCCACAACAGTTCCAATTCCGGCTTGCGCCATTTTTTCGTAAAGCTTTGGAGAACCTTCGGTGCCTCCGGTGATTTCTGACAAAGCAATCTTTCCGCAATGATTATCAGGCGCGCCAACAAAAATTTTGGGGCCGACTCCGATTTTCATGGCTTCTTTATATTCTGGAACAGACTTCAAGACATCTATCAGCTCTCCAACCCTTTCTATTTTTCCGCCGGCTGGCGGGTTCTCAACCAAATCTTTCAAAAATTTAGCGGCCAAATTATCGCATGGCGTGTGAGAGTTCATTAAATTAATTTTCAAAAGTTTGGCCATATCAACTGTCCTTTGATGGTTGGAAGCGTTCACGCCTCTGGCAACTTCTGAAATTCTTTCTCTCATCAGGCCTTCTGAAATGTTAATAGGAACTCCATAAAAGCTCAAAACATCGCATTGCAAATCCATTACATCTGCCAGCTGAGCTAAACCTTTTCCCATAGGATGATGGCTTATTATCAAGTCTATGCCTCCCAGTTCTTTGGCTAACAAAACTTCGGCGGGACCTATATCAATTCCAACCAATACTTTTTTGATTTCTTTGTCATCTGAAACATTATAAATTCCAGAATCCAAATAAGGATTTTCTAAGGCATCCCTGTCAAATTCTGCCTGTTCTTGCAAAGAAAGCCTTTGAAATTTTTTCTTCTTTTCATCCAAAAGCTTTTGCACCCCATTTCTTCCTCTGAAGTCAGCATCAATTCCAAGATTAACAGCTAAATTTTGTATATCTTTTGTCTTCATGGTTGAGGTTTATTACTTCTTCTTTTTTGTATTTTTAGAAGATTTTACCGCCTGTTTCGCCTTGGCTTTCACTGGGGCAGGTTTTGCGGTTTCTGCGCCAGGCAATCCATTTATATTCTTATATAAATCAGTAATCATTTCTTCTTGCTTCTTTATGTCCCAAAATTGGCGTCTTATGCGGGCTTTTTCAGAACAAATGAATTTTCTGACCGAATGTGATAGTTTTTTCATCATATTATATATATTTACGGTTATTATTATCGTCCAAAACAAAAAACATATCTTTTATATGTCTTTTGTACTTTAACCTAAAATAGAGCCTAAGTCAATTTTAACCTTCTCTTATCTTTTTAAACTCATCAATTGTTTCCACGGCTATTTGTTCGGCGAAAGATTGCAAGTCATCTATTTTTGAATTCAAAAATTTTAATACTCCTGCTTTTTTATTTGCTTTGGCCAGCTTTTGCAGTTCTTTGCGCTCTTCTTCTGTTAATCTTTCAAACACCGCCAAATTTATTCTATTTGAAATATTTTCTGTTAACCCGGAGATAATCTTCTGTTGTTGCGGGGCGCTAAAACTGGATAAATTTAATTTATCTGCAATCTGCTGTTTTAAATTTATTGAAGTGTTTTTGGCCATTTTAAAATTTGTCGCACTCGTCTTTTATTATTTTTCGCATTCTTTTTACTTTTGTTTTTTCCATCTTTTCAACTTTTATTTCTTCATTTCTCCTTATGTCCTCTTTCTTTTTAAGAGCTGACCTAAATATTCCGGCTCTCGCGCCATTAGCCATTTCGCCGAAAGTTTTATGTACACCTTCTATCTCCGACTCGGTTTTTTTATTCTCATTCTCCAACAATTTTAATACATGGGGCGTAATCACGTATCCCTGCCCATTTATAGTAATCAAAATATCTTCGTCGCTTAACATTTCTACTTTGTCAGCGCCTGTCCATTCCTGCAGATTTTTTACAAGCACTTTATCTTTTTTTTCTTTTTCTATTTTTTCTTCTGTCTTCTCTGCCCTGCTAACTCCAGGAAGGCTAACGCTCGGGGGAAAAGGATTCCACTCTCTTTTGGGAGACGCAGCTCCGGGCATTTCCAGTACAGATGGCCCAGATGGTTTTTCGGCCACTATTTTAGGAGCTGATGCAACAGGCGCTGCCGGAGCTGCTGCCTTTGGGCTTTTGTTGGCCTCTTCTTTTTCTTTCCACTTTTTATCAAAGTCTTCTGCCAGCTGTTTTTTTAATTTATCTATTGTTTCTTGGTCAACATCCGCAACCGCAGGCTTGGTTTCTGCATCTGCGGGCTTTCCTCCACCACAGCCGGTTAGAAGAAGTTGCATAGACACTAATGCTGTTCCTAAAATTTCTGCAGTCTTTGGAGAGAAAAAAGGCTTTCTTTCTTTTAGCTCCTGCTTTATTGCCAATGCTTGTTCTTTTACTGCTTCCTGAACTTTTGCAAAATCTGGCTTATTTTCCTTTTTTTCAGGAGTTTCTTTTTCTGTTTTAACAACACCAGCGTCAGCCAGGTTTTTTTCTGGCTCGTCTTCCGACCTTAATAATAATTTATCTGATTCCAACATATTAATTTATTATAGTTGGTTTTAACTAATTATCAATCTGATTTTTAACAGCCTCTAATTTTTCTTTTGCAATCTTTCTGTCGTCCCAAGAAATTTTTTTGCCATTAGCAACGCACATCCATGGCTCTGAACCTTTTCCTGTAATAACAACTGCATCGCCTGGTTTTGCCGATTTTATGGCAACTTCTATTGCCTCTTTTCTGTCCAATATCATGTGGTGCTTGGGATTAGCCCCGTCATGCGACAGGGCGCTTTCTATTTCTTTCATAATAGAAAGCGGATTTTCATCATACGGATCTTCATTTGTAACAATAATTTCTTTACAATATTTTTTTGCAATTTCTCCCAAAACCGGCCTTTTCCATTTATCTCTTCCTCCGCCGCAAGAGCCCAGAACGCAAATCAAGGGCTTTCCTTCAAAAGACTTGTAAACGCTTTCCAGTTGCTCTGGCGTATGAGCATAGTCAACAATAACTTTAAATGGCTCTTTTTGAATAACCTCCATTCTGCCGGCAATGCCTTTTGCTTTTTCTAATGCTCTTTTACAGACATCTAAACTGATTCCATAATTTCTGGCAACGCAAATTGCAGCCAGGGCATTAGATTTATTAAAATCACCGGCCAGCGAAAGATTAAAGCTGGTGTTTTGTAAATTAAAATTTCCTTGCGTTTTTCCAAAAGTAATTTTTTTATTGGCAGGAATATCCAAAAAATATTTTGCATTTTCGTCATCAATATTTATAACGTGGACATTTTTTGCTACTTTGAATAATTTTAGTTTTTCATTTCTGTAATTTTCAAAACCATGATGGCTTTCAATATGCTCTGGAGAGAGGTTGGTAAAAACAGCTGTATCAAAATTTATAAACTTATGGCGGAACTGCTCAATGCCTTGAGAAGTGATCTCTAAAACAATAAAATTACATCCTGCTTTTTTTGCCTGTTTTAAAAACCTCTGTATCACAAATCTGCCGGGCATTGTCATTTTATATTTGTTTTCCCATTCCTTATCTGCAATTTTAAATCTTATTGTAGAAATAGAAGCTACTTTATTTCCAGCTTTGCCCGCCGAAGCCTCTGGCGAAGGCTGGGCTTCTTCTAAAATTCTTGTGACCAAATCTGACGTTGTTGATTTCCCGCTAGTCCCGGTAATTCCAATAATCTTAAAAGATTTGCTTTTGCCCGGAAAACCAAAAATTACGGCTCCCAGTAGAGCCCAACAAAAATGGTAAAATCCCAGAAGGGGACTTGGTATTATTTTTTTGACTAAATCCTTAATTGTCATTAATCCAATCTATCACAAAAACTGTATAAAAAAAAGCCGGCTCATGCGAACCGGCTGGCGCGTCACTGCGCCCTCACAATTGCGTACTCCAGCCCTTCTACCAAAGACATTTTACTGGCTTCTGTCAGAGATGTAGCACAACCTACCGTAGTCCACTCCGCCGTTCCATCGGAGAAGTCAATAAGTATTCTCACCGATTTGGCACTGCCTTTTCCCCCGTCCAGCACCCTTACTTTGTAATCCGTTAAGATTACGTTAGCAATGCACGGGTAGGGCAAAGAAAGAGCCTTGCGAAGAGCGAGATCGAGCGCGTTCACAGGACCATCGCCCTCTGCCGCCTCATAAAAAACATCGTGTTTCCCATTGTTCAACTCAATCTTTACATTAGCAGAATGAGTTGAATCCTCGTTTCCTATTGCCTGCGACCTGATATCAGAGTATATAACCCTGAACGGAGCGCTGTAACCATCCTTGAATCGCAACATCAACAGGAACAGAGAGGCGTCAGCCACATCAAACTGGAATCCTTGGTTTTCCAGATCTTCTACTTTGCCTAGAACCTGAAAGATTTCTTTTTCCGACATAGGCAAGCCGAATTCCTGAACCTTCAGTAAAATATTACTCCTGCCTGCCAGTTCAGAAACAGCCGTCGAAGAGACGTTACCGACCACAGAAGGGTCAATGTGTTTATAGCTCAGCTCTGCCCGTGCGCTTGCGCTAGCATGCAGCCCCGCCTTGTCGCAAAAAGCACCCTTTCCCACAATGGGCTTTGAGTGACCCAATGGCAGGTTAGCCATCTCGGCTACGTACCTAGCAAGCTTCGTAAGTCCTCGGAGACCTGCGTCGGAAAAACATTGGTGACCTTTCTTCAGTTGCAGGTTTACAACAACAGAGGCCATGTCAGCGTTGCCGCAACGTTCTCCATATCCATTAACGGTGACTTGCACCTGTGTAGCTCCGGCATCAACTGCGGATAGCGAATTAGCCACCGCTAAATCGCCGTCATTATGACAATGAATGCCAATTGGAGCAGCAACTGCTCGCTTGGCGGCTTTTACACCACTGGCAATACTGTCGGGAAGACTGCCTCCATTTGTGTCACAGAGTACAATCCTACACGCCCCTCCGCGAGCAGCAGCCCGGATGCATTCCAAGGAGTATTCTGGGTCCTGGCAAAAACCGTCGAAAAAATGCTCCGCGTCGAAAAATACCTGCCGACCCTGTCCCGCTAGAAACGAACAGGTTTCTCTAATCATGCGCAGATTTTCTTCGGCAGAGATTCTCAAGATGTCTTCCACCTGATATCTGGAACTCTTACCTACAATGGTTACAAATTCCGTGTGCGCCTCAAGGAGATAGGCGAGTTCTTCATCTTCCTGCGGGCTCTGGCCCTTTAAGCACGTCTTGCCAAATGCCACAAGCTTAGAGTGCTTTAGCGGGTCTTGACGCAACAGCTCAAAAAATTCTCGGTCCTTAGGATTGGACCCGGGATATCCGCCTTCTACATACATTCCCAGCGGGTCGAGCCTGCGAACAATTGCCAGCTTGTCATGAACAGAAAACGAGATTCCAACTTGCTGACTTCCGTCTCTCAATGTCGTGTCATAGATATCAATCTTCTTCATATCGCACCTTTTCCTTTTCCGTTGTCAACGAACCGCCAAAAAGAGTTCTATGGACTCCAATGCCCACAGCAAACAAAAACCTCTTTTTGAGAAGAGGCGTTTTATTTTTGACTTGTGAAAAACGCGCCTTCTCTAAGAGAGGTTTATAATAATGCTAATAATTATGTTTTTTGAAACTCTGTAATTCATAGCTATTTTAAATATATGCCAACCCAATAATTTTGTCAATTATCTCCCTAAGTTTTTTAAAGCTAGTTTTATGCGCTCTTCTGAATTCTTAACGGCGCCGGGAACCCGAGAAAGCGCTTCTTTGGCCTGTTGTTTTGAAAAGCCAAGCTGCATTAAAGCCGATTCTGCTTCATCGGCTGAATCTTTTTTACTGCCCAGCATTTTTATTTTGCCGGTTAATTCCAAAATTATTGTCATCGCTCTTTTCCCTCCGATGCCCGGAATTCCTTCAAATATTTTTTCATCCTGGGCTAAAATTCTGTCTTTTATTCTTTCTAAAGGACCCAAAACAGAAATTTCCAAAGCGGCTTTCGGCCCTATTCCGTGTATATCATTAAGTGTTTCAAAGAATTCAAGCTCTTCATAAGTCAAAAATCCGTAAAGATCTGACTTGTCTTCTTTAATATCATGGTATATAAAGAGTTTTACGGAATTAATTTCTGGCTCGCCCTGCCGAAGCTCCTTTGGAGCGAAGGCGGGTAGTCTTAACAAGGTTTGGCGGGACAAAAAGACTTTGTAGCCGATACCGGCCACTTCTACTATTGCAAACCTTTCCTTCTTCAATATAATTGTGCCGGAAATATATGCTATCATTAAAGTGATTATATATGAAATTTGAACTGAAATCAAAATTCAAACCCACAGGAGACCAGCCCAAGGCAATAAATAGTTTGGCTAAAAATATAGAAACCGGTGTAAAAGACCAGGTGCTTTTGGGCGTTACGGGATCGGGCAAAACTTTTACCTTGGCAAATGTTATACAAAAAGTGCAAAAACCAACTTTAATTATTTCTCCAAACAAAACTTTGGCTGCCCAGCTTTACCAGGAATTCAAAGAATTTTTTCCAAACAATGCCGTGCACTATTTTGTTTCTTATTATGACTACTACCAGCCTGAAGCCTATATTCCTCAAAGCGACACATATATAGAGAAGGACTCAAAAATAAATGAAGAAATAGACAGGTTAAGGCATGCTGCGGTTCAAGATGTTTCGCAAAGAAAAGATGTTATTGTGGTTGCCTCTGTTTCTTGCATTTACAATATTGGTTCGCCAGAAAATTATGAAAGTGTTTCTTTGGAAATAAAAGCCGGGCAAAAACTAAAAAGGAAAGATTTTCTTTTGCATTTAACAAACTTGCAATATCAAAGAAATGATATTGATTTTAAACCCGCTTCTTTTCGCGCCAGGGGAGATATAGTGGATATATTTTTAGTAACCGGCGAAGGAGTTTTAAGAGTTGAATTTAATGGCGACACTATAGAAAAAATTTCAGAAACAAAGCCCGGTTTGACTCCAAACTACAAAACACACGCATCGGGCTACAAACTTTTCCCCGCAACTTTTTGGGTGGCTCCGCAAAACAAAGTAAAAATTGCCATTGAAAATATAAAACTGGAAGTTCAGGAAAGACTGGCGGTTTTAAACAAAGAGAAAAAACTTTTAGAAACTGAAAGATTAGAGCAAAGAACAAATTATGATTTAGAACTTTTGGAAGAAACCGGCTTCTGCCATGGAATTGAAAACTATTCCAGGCATTTGGAATTTAGAAAACCGGGAGAAGCCCCGTTTTCACTTGTTGACTATTTCAACCACTTTAATCCTGACGGCAACTTAATGTTTATTGACGAGTCGCACATCTCCGTTTCCCAAATAAGAGCCATGTCGGTGCAGGACAGAATAAGAAAACAAACTTTGATTGATTTTGGTTTCCGCTTGCCTTCGGCTATTGATAACCGGCCGTTAACTTTTAAAGAATTTGAGGAAAGGCAAAAACAAACAGTTTATGTGTCTGCAACTCCGGCTATTTATGAAAAAACCAAAGCCGGAAAGAATGTTGTGGAGCAATTGATAAGGCCTACCGGATTATTGGAGCCGTCAATTGAGATAAAGAAGACAGAGAACCAAATAAAAGATTTAATGGACGAAATTAAAAAAGAAACTGCCAAAGGGCAAAGAGTGCTGGTTGTTACGTTAACAAAACGTCTGGCCGAAGAAATTTCCGATTATTTAATTGAGAAGGGGATTAAAACCCAATATTTGCATTCTGAAATTAAAACAATGGAGCGCCCCGAAATTTTGAAAAAATTAAGGCAGGGGGAATTTGATGTTTTGGTTGGAATAAATCTTTTGAGAGAAGGCTTGGATTTGCCGGAAGTTTCTTTAGTTGCTATTTTGGACGCAGATAAAGAAGGATTTTTGAGAAACGAAACAACACTGATACAAACCATGGGCAGGGCAGCCAGGCATCTTCAAGGAAGAGTTATCTTATATGCCGACAAAAAAACATTCTCAATGGAAAAAGCCATAAACGAAATAAACAGAAGAAGAAAAATCCAGGAAGACTACAACAAAAAAAATAAAATAACTCCCAAAACAATCGTTACAGATATCCGCGACTGGGGGTTTTCAAAAGGAGAAGACATTGCCGATGAGTTTGGGCCGGTGCATGATAAAAAACTTTTAGAAAAGGAAATGCGAGAAGCCGCCAAAAACCTGGACTTTGAACGCGCCGCCGAAATAAGAGACTTGATAGACAAGCTAAACACCAAAAAACAGCCCGGCTAAGGGCTGTTTTTATCATCTCCCAACAACTGCGTCTGGTTTATCATATTTTATATTTCCTCTTTCTTTTTCACTGTAAATAACAATTTTGGGAGTTTTTCCATATATTCTTTCGTCGGATAAAGTTAAGTCAATTAATTCCGGCTCAATATATCTTATAAACTCCCAAAGATTATTTGGGTTATTATAGATGTTTGTTAGAAGTTCTGCTACTTGTGCCTGTTTTGCATATAAAGTAATATTGGTTACCTTGTCTCTATCGTCCTTAAAACCTGGCCTGTTGTCATTGGCGTATGAAATAAACAACTGCCACAATTCCTCCTTGCTCTCTTTTCTATCGTATCCAATATCTTCAAGAGTTGCGCGACTTACCTCTTCGTGCTCCGATTCCGTTACTTCCTCTTTTCTACCAAGGCCAAACCACGTTTTTTTAATTTGTTTTACTTTTTCTTTTTTTATTTCTATTTTATCAACCGGACTTAAAAACATTATGGCATCTTCCGGGTCGTCTGGAGAAAAATTTCCACATATAGGCACAGCCCTATTACCATCTACTAACAGTCTTGCCGCTCCTCTTGTTTTGTGGTTCTCCTCCCATTTTTGACTATGTACATCATATATCTCGTACTGTTCGCCATAAGTATGCATCTCTTGGCGTCCTTTAAATGTTTCGCCGTAAGGAATTTTTGTTTCTATTCTATAATAAGCCTTACCCTGTTCAAAATCATCTAAAAATTCTTGAGAAATATCGTCTATACCCTTTTCTAAAGTTTCCACATCATCTCCCGTTAGACTCATTTCCTCATCGCCAGCTGACTGGGATTGCGGTTGCTCTTTATTGGTTTCAGAAAACGCAAAGAAATCATCCCAATTGTCTTCTGCAACTTCAGGGCTTGTTTGTTCTGCCGGTTTTTGAGTGAGTAAAAATTCATCATCTTTTTCTTGGCTGGTGCTTAAATCTATTTCCTCATCAAGAGTAAGGTCAAGGTCGCCAATTTCTTCCCGCCTGGCTGCGGTTGCTGGCTCGGGTCGTTTTTCAATCAATCCATTAGCAATTAAAACATCCCTTACGTGTTCTGTAAGATTTTTTCTGAAATCTTTTTGTTTCGCTAAATCCTTTTTACTGCCAATTTCATAGCCTGCCTCTTGCGCTGACTTTTCCATTAAATTTTCTTTTGAAAGCTGGCTGGCAATATTCACAACTCGGCTGGAAAGCCTGTCTTTTTTATCTTGCAAAGCTTTTTCGCCATTTAAAACTTCTCCATCCATAGTTGTATATTTATATGTTCCAGATTTTAAAGCCTTGTCTATTCCATTAGCTTCATCCCAAGCGTCTTTCATTTTGCCCAAAATCTCTACTCTTAAATTTTCTTTTGCTGCGACAATTTTTTTATCAATTTCCAACCTGTGGTTTCGTTCCCACCTTTCGCCCATCATTTCTTCCTTTTTTTGTTTTACTATTTCAGCCACTTTGTCTCTAAAGTCTTCTTCATCAACAGCCCCGGGAACAATTTTTGATTTAACCTTATGAGACCACCTGCCTGCAAACTTTATGCTTTTGATCTCGTCAAATTTGTATCCTGCGGCAAGCAAATCAGCAACACCAGTTTCATTAATTACTCCATATTTTTCACCGCCAAAATCCAAAAGCTGATTTTTTTTCTCTTCTGATAAATTAGAAAATGCTTGATTATATTTTTCAAGCCAAAGCCTTTCAGCCAATTCAGTGTCTGTATTTTTTTCAAACTCTTCTTTTGTTTTATAATCTCCTTGCGCAATGCCTCTCTGAAATTCAACTTCAGCTGAATCTTTTATTTTTTGAAGCAATTCTTCCTGCTTTTGTTTTCTTTGGGCTGCAACTTCGGCAGGTGTTTTGTTTGTTTTTGGATTAACCGCATTTTCTTCTGGGACTGCTTCCACGGGTTTGGCGCCGGCTTCAGCAGGACTTACTACCGTTTCGTTGCCCTTCCCAGTTTCAGAGGCGCTTGGCGCTTTCTCAACATGCCGTGCAGAAAAACTATCCTCTAAGATTTTAAACTGTTTTTCCAAGTGTTTAATATCTCCCTCATAAATATCTTCAGCCTTTTTTTTCGCGACATCAAAATATTTTTTTAATACTGCTAACTCTTCTTCTTCTATTAAAACCAACCCGCTGCCTATCTCCTTGCTGGCAGTTCTTATTGTTTCATATATATAATTAAAAATTTTTTCATCGGTTTCTCTCCATTCAGTAGCATCCTTTCGCCTTAATGATTTCGTCCTAGTTTTAATTGTACTTTCAATAACTTCCAGTGATGGCTCTATTTCTTTGCCTTCATCTTTTTTAAGAGATTCTTTGGCTTCTTCTATCCTATCAACTAATTTTTTATCTTTTTCTTTAGCTAACTTCAGATAATCCAAAAAATTAGAAACGTCTTTGGTTCTTAACGCTATAACTTGACGTTTGGCAGATTCTTCTTCTGTTTCTAAAACAAGCTCTTCATCGTCGGGAAGCAAAAGCGCATCTGGGTCAGGAGTAGAATGGCCTGATTCTGGTTTTGCCATAAATTAAAAAATTCAATTTAATATTTGTTAATTTTAACACTTGATAAAAGGTGCGTCAAACTCAAATTTATAAATAAAAATGGGTTAATCAAAAGACTAACCCATATAATAACTTGCGCATTGGCGCATTAAAACAATAAGGGAATAACAGAACCGCACAAAGGAACATCGGGGCGCTCCACTGCCGCGCTGTTACATTCATAAAACGTTGGCGGTTCGTATGTTTGGCCCTTGGCAAGGTGTTCTTCTTCCTTATAAATTTTCCACCAGACCAACAAACCTCCAAGATTTGACGCCAAGTATGACTTCAGGCCGAATTCGATGTATAGTTGATTGGCCAGATAAGACATCTTGTCGTACATTGCAGGATTATTGCGGTACCAATAGGCCGCTCCCCCAGCTAGCGCAGAAAACCTGGTGGCCAGCCCGCGAGCATCAAACTCAAAGCGATGACGAACGCGCGGGTTGGGATGGTTTTTGTGGCTTTGCCAGCCCATCAAGGTAGTACGGGCAATTCTTGCAATGCTCGGTCCATTGGTTTCAAAATCCCGTTGGAAAGCCTCTTCCATATATTTGGCAGCTTGCGTATCGCTAATCATCGGATGCCGATAGTTAAGCATAAGCTGCCCATGAATATCACCATGATTGTATTCGCCGTCATCTTTCAACCGGCCCTGATCCAGAATCTCTGAATACAAAGGCGTGCCGGGTATTGGAGTATAAAGCATAAACTGGTGAAAGTCCGTATTGTGCCGGACCGCATAGTCTATGACTTCATCCATATTATCAGGCGCATGGTTTTCCAACCCAATAATTGTTGACCCAAGCACGCGAATGCCGTTAGACTGCAACTCGCGCACCAGCTCAAATGTATCAATATTAGAAAGCTTTGCATACTGGCTGTTCTGGCCTTCTATGCCCATCCAAACCCAAGAAATTCCCAGGCGAATCAGCTCATCAATAGTGTATAAGCGCAATACGTTTGCCGAAGTAAAAACATAAAGCGACCATGCTTTATTGTCTTCTTCCATTAATTCAAGCAAACGAAGCGCGCGCTTTCTGTCAAAGAGGAAATTTTCATCCATCATAAAAAATGATTGCACATTCATTTGACGGGAAACTTGATCCATAATGGAAAAGAGCTCGTCTCCTGTTTCGTAAAATTTTACGGAGTGCCCCTTGCCTCCGAACATAGCGGAGGTGGAACAAAAATTACAGCCAATTGGACATCCAACCGATGGGATAATGGTTGCTGCTATCTCTCCTTTAAGATCCATTCCTGCAGCATGCGGATTAATGCCCGACTTGACCACAGGATGCCGGATTGGCCGAGCTGTGTCTTCGCCCAAATATTTGCGAAACCAGCTGACTCCATCGCCTTTCACAACAATGGCATTGCCAATTTGCCGGTTTAAATCGGACATGTTGGCAATATGCCCGCCGATGACAATCTGAGCCCACGGCTGATGTTGCCTAATCAGTTCGCACATCTTTTTGACTTTCAAAATATTAGGGATAATCGACGATATGCCGATTATATCATAGCGTTTTGTGCTAATTTCCTCAATAAAACGGTCCAGCGTGGGAAAATCCAGCAAGATGCATGAAGCTTCTGTATTTGCTTGAATCAGCATCAAGCCCCAGCTGCGGTGAAACATCCGTAAAGAAAATGGGCCTTGCCCTCTTGTCACTTGATTATGGTACAGCTCCATCGGATTCATTTTTCTGCTGCCATATTCATCGTCCTGGCAGTAGGGTCCGAAAACGCTAGACAACAAAACTTTTTTGGCAGATTTAAGGCTTTCTGACATGAAATTATTCCTTTCCAGTAGATTTTCAAAGACCAACAAGCAGCAAAAAAACTGCTTATTACAATATATCACGGCAAATGAGCTATTGCAAAAATAAGAATTATATGATATTATCCAAGTATTATAAAAATACCAGTCATATTATGGCAATTACAAAATCAGCTAAAAAAGCTCTCCGCCAGAATGTAAAGCGAAAAGAGCATAATGTTGTTTATAAAGATAATATAAAAGCCCTTATAAAAGAGGCCAGAGCTTTGGTTTTACACAAGAAGAATGACGAAGCAAAAAAGCTTTTGCCAAAAATTTATCAGGCTTTAGACAAGGCAGCCAAAGTTGGCGTGATAAAAAAGAACAATGCCTCAAGAAGAAAAGGAAGAATGGCTCAACTAGTTGAAAGCAAATAAACATACAAACTAAAAAAGCTCCAGTCCGCCAGCCGGCGGAACGGAGCTTTTTTAGTGCAACGATTTTAAATTTCTGCTATAAACAAATCTAAAGCAGTTTCAGGTTCTATTTTCCCTATTTTAATGTTCAAATCCATTTGGAAAATTTTAGCATATATCTTTTTTAAATCTTCAAAAGAAAATTGCTGGCACATATAATAAGTCTTTTTTACCACAAACGGGTGCAGTTTACTTTCTTTGGCAATGGCTGAATAAGGCATCTTTTTTTCTATTAAATCTTTTATTATCAAAAGATTTTTGAATTGGTAAGCAAACATAGTTAAAAGATAAAGAACATTTTCTCCGCTTTCCAAGTGCTTGTGTAAAAGGCTCAAAGCCTGCCGTTTGTCTTTCTGGGCAATTGCATCTATGGTTTTGAAAATATCGCTTTCAATTTTGGGCTTCACAATCAATTCAACATCTTTTCTTTCTATTAATTTTCCTTTTTTAAAATTAGACAATTTTTTTATTTCATTCTGCATTTTCCAAAGATCATTTCCCACAAAAGATAAAAGAGCCGTGTCCACGCCCAAACTTATTTTTGCATTATTTTTTTCAAATTCTTTTTTTATCCAGTTCAAAAGCAAAGCGGGGGACAGAGCTTCAAATTCCTGGCATTTTACTTCTTTTTTTAAGGCTTTAAAAAGCTTGCTTCTTTGATCAACATCGCCTTCTTCAAAAATTACAACTATATCTTTTGAGCCTTCTAATGTTTTTATCTCTTTTAACAATTCTTCCTGAAACTCGCCGGCTGACGGACTTTTTACAAAAACATTTTTTAAAACCACTAATTTCTTTTCGGCAAACATTGAAACAATTTTAAAATTGTTCATCAAATCTTTCAGCTCTTTTTCCTTGGCGTCCATATAAATCAAATTAAGCCCGGATTTATGGACTTTTTTATAGCCTGAAATTATCTCTTTCAGCTTCTCCTTAGTCCTATAAGAATCTTCCCCGTATAAAAATATAATCATAACTTCTGGCAGTTAGGGCAATAAAATGCGCTTCTGCCTCCAAATTTAATCCTTTTTATCTTTGTTTTGCATCTGTGGCATTTTTGGTTCTCTCTTCTGTAAACTTTTCTTTCTGTGTCAAAATCTCCTTTTGAGCCATCCGGTTTCCTATAATCAGAAAAACTTTCTCCTCCTAATTTTACTCCCAGCTCTAAAACTTTTTTTATTGCCTGGTAAAGCGATTTTAACTCTTTTTCATTAAGTTTTGCAACATTTTTTTCAGGATATATTTTGGCGGTCCAAAGAGCCTCTGAAGCATATATGTTTCCAATGCCGGCAATCACTTCCGGGTTCATTATAACCTGCTTTATGCGACCCCTTTTTCCATCAAATGTTTTTTTAAATTTTTCAAAAGTAAAACTTTTTTCCAAAGGCTCGGGCCCGATTTTTTCAAATTCTTTTTTTAGTTCCTCTGTTTTCCAAAGCTCAACTTTGGCAAACTTTCTGGCATCAGAAAGAGCTACCATCAAACCATTGTCCAAAAAAAATATTAAATGCAAAAACCTGTTGTAGGGATCATTAAGCAAACTTTTTTCATCTATGGGTTTCCACACTCCGTTTTTTTCTTTCCATTTTCCAACCAGCAAATGACCTGTCATTTTTTGATGAACTAATAAAGAATAATCATCCGACAAATCAAAAATAATATTTTTTGCTCTTCTCCAGACGTTTTTTATTTTCTTATTTTTTATATCTTTTTCAAAAACTTCAAATCCGCCGGCTGGCGGAGCAGGCTTTTTAACTATTTTTTTCCAGTCCGACCAAACATCAACAAAGGCCCTGTTAAGGACCTTTGATTTTAAACCTTTTACAGTTGTCTCCACTTCGGGAAGCTCTGGCATAATATTTTAAATTTTATTTACGGGGGCTTCGGGCTCGCTTGGCAAATTAACAGGGGGTTCCTGAATTTTTGGGGTTTGCTGTGTTATTGGAGCTTGCTGGCCTTGGCGCAATTTTCCGGATTCCTCAATCATTCTTTCAAGCTCTATGGTCCTATTTTTAACTTTTTGTTCTAAAGCGTTTATTGTTTCTTCCAAAGCCTGCGTTCTGGCTTTAACTTTTATGTCAACTGATTTTTCCGTATGCTCCAATGCAATACGGCTTTCCTCAAGTTTGTCGGCTATTTTATTGAATGCTCTGGATATTTCACTTAATTCATCTTTGCCTTCCAGATAGGTTTTGCTTGTTGCATCTCCTTCACTCAACTTATTAGCTTGATTTAATATCTGTTTTATCGGGGAAGACAATTCTTGGCCAGTGGCAAAACCAAATAAAAAAACATAAACTGCCAGCAGGGAAAAAACTATTAAAAAGCTGGCGTTTAAATTTTGGTAGTTAAGCGCAATAAAAACCATCATAATAAAAAATCCTGCGATGATAATAGGGGTTGCGATTCTGAATATAATTTTAGCCATATTGTTTTCCGCCAGCCGGCGGATAATTAATTATTATTTAATAGTGAAGGCAATCTGCTGATAAGAGTATTAAAATCATACTCTTTTAAGATGCTCTCCACTTCGTTTTGATTAAATTTTCCAAATTTACAGTCCTCCAATTTGAAATCCATTGCAACGTCCTTTTTCATTTCAACCAACTCGCGCGACATAAAAGCGGTTTCTCTGTTTTGTTTTAAGGCTTCTTTAACTTTTGGTTTTAAAACTGCTGTGTCTGTTGCAATTTCATCGTAAAGATTTTTTATGGTTCCAAATCTTTGAATTAAGTCTGCGGCTGTTGTTTTTCCAATTCCTGCCACTCCGGGCACATTGTCTGTGGGGTCTCCTGTTAAAGATTTAAAATCAACCATTTGCTCGGGGGTTACTCCAAAACGGCTGACCACTCTTTCTTTATCATATATAACAGTATCTTTTATACCCTTACCTAAAGTATAAACTTTTGTGTTTTCATTAACAAGCTGTAAATTATCAAGATCTCCGCTTAATATATAAATTTCCACATTTTTGTCTTCTCTGGGAGCCATTTTTGAAATTGTGGCAATTAAATCATCTGCTTCAAAACCTTCCATGGCAAAAATTGGAATTTTAAACTTTTCTAAAATGGTTTTTGTTTTAGGAAGCTGTAATATTATTTCGTCCGGAGTTTTTGCTCTGTGGCCTTTATAAGCATCAAACATTTTGTGCCTGAATGTGGGGGCTTTGGTGTCAAAACAGGCAACAATATAGTTTGCATTCAGATCTTTGATTGCCTTGAACAAAATCAGCAAAAATCCATAAATTGCTCCTGTTTGTTCTCCTTTTTTGTCTGTTAACGGCGGAAGCGCGTGAAAAGCCCGATGCAACAGCGCGTTTGAATCAATGATAATTAATCTTTTTTCCATTCTTTATTATATGCCAAAAAATGTATAAAAAAAAGTCCCACAGCTATGTGGGATATATTTTTATACTAAATCAGAAGTAGGGGTGATTGTTGCGAAACCTAGTCCTCTAAGCAATTCGCACAAATCTTTGCGCTGTCCTGAAACCGTAATTCCAGCGCAATCAACAGCTGTCTCAAACTTGATTGTCACAGAGGGGCCATCAAGCATCTTCTCCAAAACCCATTTAATATTTTTTGAATCAAAGAGTTGCTGGGTAACCTCGCCGTTTGTACCAACGAGATATACGCTTCCGTCAACTACTTTAATTCCTAGAAGCTTAAAGGTTACAGGCTCAATTTTTGCCATACTGCAGCTCCTGTAAAGGCCTCGGAAAAAAGAACTACTCACACACTATCACATCGCTCTCTATTGTCAATTCTCTGGTTTGCTCGTCAATAAATTTGAATTCAATTGCTATTGTGTTTTTGGGCAGAATTTTTTCAATGCGTTCCGGCCATTCAATTGCCACAATGTTTTCTGGATTTTTAATTATGTTTTTAAAATCCAATTCCAAAATATCCTGTTCGTCTTTTAATCTGTAACAGTCTATGTGATAAAAATTCTTCCAGCCCGAGGCTGGTCCGCCTTGGGCGGAAAAATTTTTCATTATGACAAAAGTGGGGGAGAGAATTTTTTCTTTAACGCCCAGGCTGTCTGCAAAACCTTGCAGAAAAGTTGTTTTTCCTCCGCCCAAATCTCCTTTCAACGCCAAAACAACCGCTCCTGCGGCCGTCGGATTTTGCAATCTGCTTTTTAAAATGCCTTGGGCCAATCTTTTGCCCAAATTTTGAGTTTCCTCTGCGCTTTTTGTTCTAGCTTTTTTCATTGTGAATAAAAATATTTGACTTAAAATCTAAAATGAATTAGTTTGAATTAAATCAAAAAAACCATGGAAACAGAACAGGCAAAACAACTTATAACCGACTCCAAAAATATATATGTCATTCCTTCTGAAAATGATTCCGGAGAAAGCATAGCCAGTTCTTTGGCTCTTTTCTATACTTTAAAAGAATTAAACAAAAATGTAAACCTGCTGATACAGGATTTTCCCCAAAAGCTTAGTTTTTTAATTCCTTCTCTGGATTTTATCTCTTTTCCCAAAAATCTTGTTATTTCTATACCAAATAATATAGCGGATGTATCCCAAATTTATTATGAAAAAGGCGGAGAAAATTTAAAAATCCACTTAACCGTGGACAAGGGAACCATTAAAAAAGAAAACGTTTCTTTTTATTTTTCTGACCTGCATCCCGATTTAATAATAACTCTGGGAATAAAAGATTTCAGATCCCAGCTCCTGACGGAAAAATTAAATTCTTACGGATTTTTGCTTGATTCTCCAATAATAAACATTGATTCTTTGACACCCTTGAATTCAGACAAGACAGAAAACACAAATTTTGGTAGAATAAACCTGACAGACAAAAAATCAATTTCCCAGACAACTCTGGATTTGATAAAATCTGTTGATGAAAAATTTATCAACAAAAATACCAGCCTCTGCCTTTTGACGGGCCTGAATCTTTTTACGGATAATTTTAGAAATAATATTACCGCAGAAATTTTTGAAATTGCTTCCGGTCTCATGAAAAAAGGCGCCGATTTAACAGAAATTAATAAAAAAATATTTTAAACAACATGGAGGAATCATCAAAAAAAATATTGGGGTCAGTAGCGATTGCTCCGGAAATTATTGAAGAGGTGGAAAAAGAGGTTAAAAATATTGCAGATTTCAAAACGAGAATAGAGCAATATATAGGGCAAAGCGTAACAAAACTTTTGGATGTCATATTGTTCGGGTCAATAACTCTTGGAGCGTCTGATATTCATTTGGAGCCCGAGGAAGACCAGGCAAGATTAAGAATAAGGCTTGACGGCGTTTTGCAAGACGTTGTTTTTTTTGAGCAAAACACTTATCACAGCTTGATTTCCAGATTAAAACTTTTATCAAAACTTAAATTGAATGTTACAGACAAGCCCCAGGACGGCAGATTTTCAATTGAAGTTGCTGATCTGTTGATAGAAATAAGAACATCCAGTTTGCCGGCAGAATATGGAGAATCTATTGTTATGAGAATTTTGAACCCGAAAAACTTAATCGGGCTTGAAGCTTTGGGATTGAGAAAAGATTTGTATAAAATGTTTGAAAAAGAAATCCAGAAGCCCAATGGTATGATAATTGTTACAGGTCCCACGGGCTCTGGAAAAACAACAACCCTTTATGCATTTTTGATGAAAATCCAAGATCCGGAAATAAAAATTATCACAATTGAAGACCCTATTGAATACCATTTAAGGGGAGTTTCTCAAACGCAAGTTGCCCCGGAAAAAGGATATGATTTTTCAGACGGACTAAGATCTATTGTAAGACAAGACCCCGACGTGATTTTGGTGGGAGAAATTAGAGACCTGGAAACCGCAAAAATAGCCCTGCAAGCCGCCTTAACAGGCCACCTGGTATTGAGCACCTTGCACACCAATGATGCGGCTGGAACCATCCCAAGGCTTGTAGACCTGGGCACAGAACCATCGTCAATCGCATCAGGATTGAAAATGGCCGTGGGACAGCGATTAGTAAGAAAAATCTGTAAAAAATGCTCCACCCTTGTAAAGCCAACCTCGGCCGAAATGGCTGAGATAGAAAAGGGTTTGAAAAATTTACCAAGCAGCGTTGACGCCCCTGATCTAAAAAACCTCAAAATTGCCAAGGCAAAGGAAAAGGGCTGTGACGCATGCAACTTTACAGGATACAAAGGCAGAAAAGGATTATATGAAGTATTTTTAGTTGACTCTGAAATAGAAAAATTTATCTTAACCAACCCGCCGGTTTCAGCTGTAAGAGAAATGGCCATAAAAAAAGGAATGGTAACAATGTACCAATCCGGATTGATTGACGTTGCCTTGGGAGAAACCACCTTAGACGAAGTGAAGAGAGTGGTTGAAGAAGAATAGCAACAAAAAACAGCTCTGGAGTTGGAGGCGTCTTTATGTCTGGGACATAAGTAAAGATTTGTTTGAGGAATAATCGAGCCGGAGCAAGATTACCCGGTAACTTAAACAATTCCATATTAAGCCTCCAACTCCAGAGCTGTTTTAAATAGAAAACTGACTTTTTCAAGTAGTATGAGCATTATATCATTTTAGAAAGCTTATGTCAACCCTTCTGGACAAAAAACCAAATAAGGAAGACGAAGTGCTGGATTCCGCATTAAGGCCAAAAAATTGGTCTGATTATGTGGGTCAGGAAAAAATCAAAGAAAATATAAGGATAATTCTGACCGCTGCGAAAAAAAGAGGCCAGTCTCCTGACCATTTGTTGCTTTATGGAAGCTCGGGATTGGGAAAAACCACCTTGGCCTGCCTGGTTGCCTCTGAAATGGGCAGTAACATAAGAATTACTTCGGGGCCCGCCATAGAAAGAGCGGGCGACTTGGCGGCAATTTTAACCAATATGGCAGAGGGAGATGTTTTGTTTATAGATGAAATACACAGAATAAATAAAACCATTGAAGAATTTTTGTACCCTGCAATGGAGGACTACAAACTGAATTTGATTTTGGGAAAGGGTCCAATGGCCAGAACCATGGAATTAAAGCTGCCTAGGTTTACAATAATAGGGGCAACAACAAGGCCGGGTTTGTTGTCATCTCCATTAAGAAACAGATTTGGAGCTACATTCCAATTAAATTTTTACGAGTCAGAGGACATTGAAAAAATAGTTGAGAGATCGGCAAAATTGCTGCAGATTGAAATTGAGCCGGAAGCCTCAAAGATAATTTCCAAAAGATCGCGCTTTACTCCAAGAGTGGCAAACCGTCTTTTAAGAAGAGTAAGAGATTTTGCCGAGGTGCAGGGCACAGGGAAGATTACAAAAGAAATTTCTGAACACGCTCTGAATTTTTTGGAAATAGATAATATGGGATTAGAAATGGGAGACAAAAAAATATTACAAACAATTGTTGAAAAATTTAATGGGGGACCGGTGGGGTTGCAGGCGCTGGCTGCTGCAAGTTATGAAGAAGAGGACACTATTTTAGATATATATGAACCGTATCTGATGCAGTGCGGGTTTATAGAAAGAACGCCAAAAGGAAGAGTAGTTACCGATCTTGCCTTGAAACATCTTGATTATCATATTAAAAAAGGCCAGTCTTCGTTAATTTAATTTCTGTTTTTTATTTTTGAAAAGGATCTATATAAATCTGATCAGCCAAAGCAGAAAACTTTTCTCCTCTTGCTTTCCAATATTGCAGAACAGCCTGATACGCAGTTTCATTGAATTTCACCGGCATTTCAACTGTCTTTGACACTTCGCTTTCCAATAAAGCCGTATATTTATAAACTAGAATACAGCCTAAAGCCACCTCCAAGAAAACGCAAATTATAATAACCAAAAATGCCTGCTTGCCCAAAGCCCATGGGATTTTTCTCAACTTGTTGAGTTCTTCTCCAACCTCTCTTATATTTCTGATGGGGTCTTTTTTATCTTTCATTGTTTTTGACGAATACATTTATTAAAAATGTAGCTCTAATATTTTGCGTTGAACTTTTTTTAGAGGAAATTTCTTCTGATTTTTTAACTGTCAAATTTTGTATTTTCAGCAGATAAGGGCCGGTCTCTAACTTTTCTGAAAATTTTATTGTATTTGAAAAACTGCCGTCTGTAATAATTTGAAATGATATAAAAGGGGAGGCGGTGTTTTTATTGTCTTTAGAAATATTAGCCGCCGATAAAAATATTTCCGACTTAAGAGCGCTGTCTTCGGCTGTTTGTTCTAAAAATTTTATAAAATCAACCGGGTTTTTTGAATTAACAAAAACTGTATCAATTTTTTCCAAGTTTTCTTTATATGATTCATAATTCTTTTTGAAATTTTCCACTTCTGCCACCTGATCTTCCAGATAAAACAGCTCGTTTTTTTCAGAAAGCAATTCGTTGGATTTTTCTTCTATGCTTTGGAATACAGGCCATATTAAAAAGACAACCAAAGCCAGCGACGCAAGTCCGAATACCGCCAATATTATATATATTTTGGTTTTAGTTTCCATTTTTTATAATATCAAACGTTAAAGAAAACGTAATGTCATTCTGTTTTATCCAGCTTGCTTGGGAAAAAGACGGATTGCGTATTTCCTTTACTCCTTCTATGCTATCCTTGAGGGTTATAAGATTTTCTCTGGTATCGCTGAAGCCTGCAATATTTGCTTTTATGCTTCCGTCCTTTTCATTTTTGCTCAAGAAAAGATTTGTAAGGTATACTCCTTTCGGTCTTTGCATATCAGAGATTATTTTTAAAGCATCGCTGAAATAGAAATCATCTTTATAAAAATCTCTTATTAAAGACAGCTTTTCATTATACCCTTTGATGGCATTTTTGGTATCTGTAAAATTTATGGTCTGATATTTTTTTTCAGCCTCTTGTAAAGTTGCCTTTTGAAATACGGATTCGCTTAAAATATAATATTTGACTGACAGCAAAACCAATAACAAACAGATTAAGATTATCAAAACCATCCAGCCTAAAACAGAGACTAATTTTTTGTTATGCTCAAGAAGCAAGATTTCTTTTTCTTTTGGAGGAAGAAGATTAATCATTTTTTAACGCTTTTCTTTAAAACAATGTTTTTATTCTCCGTTTCACACAGGCTTAGTCCTATGGCTGTAGTAAAAGAAAGGGAATCTTTATTAAAATTGAATTTATTCCCTTTTGGAAAACTGGAAAAAACATTTATCCATGGATTGCCCAACTGCACTTCAAGGTTTAATTCTTTGGAAAGGGCTTGTGAAAAATCTTTAACGCCTGCCATGCTTCCAGAAAGAATAATTTTTGCTTTTTGAGTCTCTTTTACGTGATCGCAGGAGGCATGGTCCTGATAAAAAAATAAATATTTTCTAATTTTCCCGACCAGGTCTGAAAGCTCTGATTCAGAAAATTTTAAATTCTTTTTTTGGAAAGAAACATCAAAAGAACAGGTAAATCGGATAGACCGATTACAGAGGACAACCAAATTTGTGCGAGATTCCCCGACGTCGATCAAGACAAGATGAAGATCGTTCATACTGTTATTTGTCAGGGCGTTGGTTATTGCCTGCGATTCGACTTGCAAAACAGAAGGAATAAGATCCGCTTTTTTAACGCATGAGACATAAGAATCAACTGTGGCTTTAGGCATAGCTACTATAAGAATCTCTATGCGATTTGAACCCTTTTCAATAGGAACTATTGGTTGAAAATCCAAATACACTTGGTCAATTGGCAAAGGAACATAATTTTCTGCTTCAAAAGGAACTGCGAGTTTTAGTTCGCTCTCTTTCATACTTGGCATGGTGATTACCTCTACAAAGGATTTTTCTTCTGGCAGAGAAACAGCAACATACTTTGTTTTCAACTTTTCTCCTTTAACGGTCTCGCAGGCTTTTTTTATAATTTTTACCAAAGCTTCTTCGTCTTTTATGATTCCTTTTTCTAATATGCCCGGCTTTATTTTTTCTTCATTGAAAGAGACAAGCTTAAATCCGCCGTGCTTTTTTGCAAGTTTTATTATTTTTACAGCCTTATCACTTATATCCAAACCGAAAAATTCTGGTTTTAGATTCAAAAAATTTAGCATCGTTTAATTTATATTATAACACCTTCTTAATTTTTAATAAAACAAAGGTTATTATCACAATTAACACACCTGAAAAAAATATAATCCATGGCGCAGAAACAGAAGAAGAGTCAAAATAAGAGATGGCGCTTTTGATATCAGGTATTTTGCTGGCAGTGTCAGGCAGACCTGACTGTTCGTTAAAATTTGCGTTTTCAATAGCGGTTTCTTCGGCAGTCTGGCCTATTACTGGCGGTATTTCCACCTTTGGCCGGCTTGTATCTCCAACATCTGCGCCAAAAGGCATTGAATGTATATATTTATCTGGTTCTGCAAAAAATCCAAGCGACCTTATCGGGGAAATGAAGCTCGCAATTACCGCAACTAAAATTATAATTTTTATATATTTCATAATGTAATGCATCATTAATCGCTCTCCCATTTTACAAGCTGAAGATCCGCCGAAACTGATGAGGCCGGAAAGTATGGCGGAGGGCGATACAAAAGATTTTTATCCCATGTAAAATGGGGATATAGATAGCCATCCGTAAAATAATTGCCGCAATAATTGGTGAAATTAAACCACCAGGATCCATGAAGTATAATTGATCCAAAAAAATAAACATGGTTTTTCTTTGCGCCTCCGCTGTAACAAATAGGAAATGCTACAAAGCCATTCTGGGAAAGAAGAGCGCCGTCAATATACAAAGGATCGGGAGCATTTTTAGTTACAATAATATTTCCCTCTGCCAGCAATCCAATAACGTCTGTGCGCTGGCTGTCTGCAAGCGTCCTGTCTGAATATCTAAGATTATTTGAAATATAAATAGCCGCCATATTCATTACATCGGCTGAACCGTTTGCTGTGGCAATTATCACTCTGCCCTTTACTGTGCCCTCCACCCAAAGATTATTTGCGGCATATATAACCAAACCGGCGCTTGGTATTGTTTTTGTATATTGAAAACACCTGCCTGAATGACAGCTGCTGCACTTGCTCGTGCAGATTCCTGTATTATAATCAGTTCCTCCAACTAAATATCTAAGCGATGTGTTTGATCCGTTGCTAAGAGCTGTAGTCACTGGAAATCTTGCGCCTGTGTTTGTTGTTGATATAACCTTATAAACAGTTACCGTGCCATTATCATTGAACACTAAAGAATATCCTGGAGCGCTTGAAGGGAGATTTATGTTGGCCGGCAAACTGCTTTGTCCGCTGATAGTTGAGAAAGATGAACTGATTCCTGTGAAATCGGCTTTTGTGGTCGGATTACTCCAATAAGGAAAGCTCTGCGACTTGTTTGAACCGAGCGCCCAAATTGCATCTTTTGACACTTGCGTAGTGCAACTAGGGTTTTCCGGATGTTGTTGCTGACAGTCGGCAAGATAGGTGGATTCCACAGAAGATGTTATAGACGACTCTGTGGTTCCTTCAAAACGTATGCCTGTATCGCTATGTACGGGGCCTGAATATGATTCTGTGCTCCAAGCATAAATCCAGTCGTGGGCCAAAAGCGCATAGCTGGCAAGAGAAGGAATGCCGTAAGTTGCAGTGACAGTTCTTTTGACAGCCGGGTTTTCATTTGTCCAGCCTGTTGATTGAATAGTTACGGCAGTTTCTCCTGCCGGCGGAGCAGTAATAACCAAGCTAAACTGCCCAATTGTCTGTTGAGTGTCATAATCCACATAATCATGCACATAAGGCCCGTCTGCCTCTGTTCCATCTTTATAATCTGCCGGAAATTGGACAAGATGCCACTGATAATAATTTATTCCGGCTTCGGCAATTTGCAAAGCCTGTTCTCTTATGATGGTAGATTTTAACATCCGCATTTTTGCAACAAAATTTCCAACGACAGCGGGCATGACTATTGCAAAAACAGCAATAAAAATAATCAGATAAATCAACATTGTGCCTTGCTGGTTTTCTCTTTTTAACTTCATAATTTTATTCACTCAAATTATCTTTTAAGATTCTGATTGCAGCGCCGGCTCTTAAGGAAAATGTGCTGGCATCCTGCTGTGTTGTTTGCTTTTTAACTATCATGTTTATTTCAACAAATTTTACATTGTTTACGTTTGCAGGTGTGGAAAGAGCTATGCCGTTCCCGTTGCCATCGTAATCATCGCCATAATAATAAAACAGGGGAGTCTCTCCATTTGATATTCCGGTTAAAACAGACCTGACCGATTCTGTGGTGCCGGGCGGAGCAATAACTCCTTTATATAAAATGTTTCCATCAATATAATATCTGATTCTGTTAATGCTTCCTGTGCCGGCTCCAATAGGAGAATAAAAAATTATCTCTGAATCCTGCGCTTCAACTATTGGATAAGTGCCGTAAGCTGCGGCTCTTATTTCATCTACAAAACGGGCTGAAACAAATCTTGCTTGATCGGTATTGTCCATTGCCGTTAATTGCGATTTTGGCTTTTCTATTACGCTAATCAGCAAATCAACAACAACAAACGCTATAACAGAAAAAATAACAATGGAAACCATTACTTCCACCAAAGTAAATCCCCGAGATTTGCTGTTTTTTGTTTGCTCTTTTTTCATTTTTTATTTGGAAAGAAAAACTTGCAGAACGCAATACCCGTCTTCGCATTCAGAATCTATTTTGACGGGCGTAATAGGATCTATTGTTTGGTATCCGTCTGCGCTGACTGTCACCGTATAATTGCTGTCTGCCGCTAAATCCGGAAATATAACCTGGCCCGGAGTGGGGCATCCTGAAACATAATTAACGCTGATAGAACTTACTTGCGGAGTTTTGAGGGGGTTTGTGGTTGCTAAAAAAACCTTGTAACGAACATACCTGTTATTATTATTTACTGAATTTATCGTGGTGGGCACAGTGTAATAAGTGCTGCTTGTTCCATCAACGCCCTTATAATTGGCCGAGGTGCTCCAATACAAATCTTCCGGCTGATCATGCGGGTCGTCGCTCGTAGCAATTTGAAAACTTACACTAAAATCCGGATCTTGAGTTGCCTCCCAATCAAAAAGAGTGTAAGAGGTTTCATTGGTGCCGGTATCAAAAGTGGATGAAATTAACCAGCCTGAAGAAAAATAATTGTCATTGTCGCCAGGATTTTTGGCCAGGCGCAAAGCCAATGGATTTTCATTGACGCTGATTTGCCCATCGTCCTGATAATACCGGGTTATGTCTGAAAAATTGGCTTGCCCCGATCCTCCCGACCA
>Ga0172379_10003102_pt1 | contig 27327 bp, 28 predicted proteins | sample GrowelOW334metaG_FD_119756 | JGI IMG/M metagenome (GOLD analysis project Ga0172379, IMG submission 119756) | Groundwater microbial communities from an aquifer near a municipal landfill in Southern Ontario, Canada - Groundwater well OW334 metaG | ecosystem: Environmental > Aquatic > Deep...
GGTCGGCGCGGGGTGGCTCAAGTACCAGAGATATCCGGCGAAACAGGCGGATACGGCGAGCAGTAAAGCGACGAGAAAGATTATTTTTGTTGTTTTGTTCATAAATGAAATTATATCAAAAAACACCTAGGTCTCAACTCTTAAAAAAACTCCGCGAGTGCGGAGTTTTTTAAATGCTAGATCTCGGGAATTTTCTTTTTTCTTGGTGCTCTTTTTGCTTTGGCGCGAATCTCCGCTATATCTTTTTCCTCTTCTCTTTTTTCTTCTTCTTCCGACTCATGTTCGGCTTCGTGGTCGGGGCTGAGAGTATACTGCGAAAGATGGAGTTGAGCCATACGACGAACCTTTTTTGAAAAACGTTCCATATACCGAAGCATATCGCGCTCAACTTTGAAAGCCTCCAACCGGAACGGAAGGTCTTCTTCTCCTCGGGGTCGTTCGAGGTATTGGAGAGACTCTTGCTGGTGTTTACGAATGAGGTCTTTTTCCAGAATGATTTCCTTTTCGCTCTTTTCACGCTCTTCTTTCGTTAGGACGTCAGACAAAACGGCGAGGGTCCGAAGAAGCTGATCGTAAATGAGGGAATGCATTTCGGTAATCTTTTCTTTTGTTCCATGACTTATTTCAATATCGCCTTTACACCGCTCGAGCCCGTAATGAGCGAGGCGCTTTACCGTATCTCCCGCGCGTTCGAGTTCATCGGCATATCGTTCGAGCTTCGTGAGTATCTCTACTTGTTCAGGGGTCTTGTCCATCTGTCGTAAAAGCAAAATATTTTCAAAAATGCGATCGTAAAGAATGTCTATGTTTTCATCTTTGTCGATTAGAGTTTCGATCTCGTCGACCGAACCTTCGAGCATCGCGGGGAGCGCTTCTTTATACATGGCGAGCACCATCGTTCCCATTCTGTGGATCTCCTGTTTGATACCAGCCAAACCGAAGTAGACACCCATCGGACCTCGCATATCATCTTCGGTACGCAAATATCGAGACTCGAGTATTTCTCCCGGTTTTGGCTTTCTCGGCAAAACATATTTTTCGAGCAATGCCGCAAAAAGCCCTGCGAACGGATAAACGACAATGGTCGCAATTATATTGAAGAGGGTGTCTGCATTGGCCACCTGGCGCGCGGTATCTCCGCCAAAAAGGCTTGTAAGCCAAACCAGCTGAGGAATGAAGAAAATAAAAATAAAAGACGCAGCAACATTAAAGATGATAAGCGCCCAATATACGCGACGGGCATTTACCGTCCGTCCAATCTTTCCCATTATCGCGAGGGTAAGGGTAACTACTTTTCCGCTATGAGCGCCGAGAGCGAGAGCGATACCCGCAGGAAGCGCGATGAGTCCGTTCGAAGCAAGAGCAACAACGACGGCCATCGTGGCGGCGCTTGACTGGATAAGACCCGCAAAAAGAAGACCGGTAAGCATTCCAAGGAAAGGATTGCTCATATGTACCATAAATTCCTGAAATGGCGCGAATGTGCGGAGGGGGACCATTGCCGTCCTCATAACCATGAGACCAAAGAAAATAAGGGCGAGACCAAAAATAATGGTGCCAATGCTGTTCCATTTTTTATCTTCATTCAGAAAGAGGACGAGAAAACCGCCGACGAGAAGATACGGAACGAGTGCATCAATATTAAAAGAAAGAAGCTGAATGGTAAGAGTCGAACCGATATTTGACCCGAGGATAACAGGAATAGATCGGATAAATGAAAGGGCTCCCGTTCCAACAAGATTGAGCAAAAGAACAGCGGTGATGGAGGAAGACCCGACGAGAACAGTCGTAACGGCGCCGGTCATAACACCTGAAAGTTTTGTGTTGGTCGCGCGCTGGAGAAATCCCTTCATCTTCGCTCCGGCGAGGCGATCGAGAGAATTTTCCATTTGGCCCATTCCGTAAAGGAAAAAGGACATACCAACCAAAAAACTCACACTCATCCCTTGAATGTCGATCTCTTGAATATTCTTCGCTTCGCCAAAAACATAAAGAACAAGGAAAGCGAGCGACACAAAAAATAAAACCTTTTTATTTTTCCAAAATGGTTTTTTTTCTTTATCTTCAGATTTTTCTTCTAAATTTTTTTCGTCCGAGTTCATTTTATTTTTTGTGAGAGATATTCATTATAAATAGTACACCTCCTTGAATAAAAAGAAAACCGCCCGAGGGGGGCGGATCTCTTTTTACATATTCGGGAGAGTCCTTCTCGGCTCTTCGACGGAACACACCTTGCAACTTCTACGGTGAGTACCGGCAATCCAAAGAGCCGAAAGACCTACGAGGACATAAATTATTCGGGAGATTATGGCGTTTTGCCCGCCAAAGATCATACCGATATCCCACTGCATCGCCCCGACCAAAAGCCAGTTAAGGCCTCCGATAACGAGAAGGGCGAAAGCGATCATATGAGCAACTTTCATTGTTTTTAAATTCATTATTCAAATACCACTTCATATTATTATAGTATATTTAAAAAAGAATACTAAGATAGTTATCCACACAAAAACAAAGAAGCAGAGTAAGGCGTACGTGCGTTGCTTCGCCTTCGAGAATGTCCGCTTTCGAGTTAAAAAATCCGCTCCGGCAAAGTGCCAGAGCGGATAATCGAAATTAAAAATATCTAGTCGTTTTTCTTCGACAGTTTTTTCATTTTTTTCTTCACGTCCTTGATCCAGTTTTCGTCAGATACCCCATCCGCAAGGCTGAGATATCTCTCGAATATGGCGGAAGCTTCACTTGCCATTCCGAGAGAAAAGTAAGCGGACCCAAGTCCATAATAAGAGAATGAATTCTCAGGATTTACCGATGATGACTTTAAAAAAGCGATGACCGCATCTTCGTACATACCGAGGAGAGAAAACACCTCCCCCATTTTGTTGTACGCATATTCGTACTTGGGGTCGTATGCGGAAGAAAGTTTGCACGCGAGAAGAGCTTCTCTCAAATACTCCTTTTTCTTTTCCGGGTCATCTTCGTCAAAAGCGAGGTCAACGAGTTCATAGGCCACGCCGTGAAGTATCTGCATCTGAAGACCGATGTAGGGCGGGAAAAGCGTAAGAAACTGACGCTGTTTTGTTTTTTCCGAACGGGGGTTTTCCAGACGATCGTTCACAAGGTCGAGCATAAGCCCTTCCGGTTTCGGATCTTTGGAATACGCGACGATATCGGAAACGGACAGCGGTTTTCCGCTTTCGGAAGTTCCCGAGACCTTTTCATCTGTGAGAGTTTCGTTCAGCCACGGCGCAATCATATCGTGCCATTCTACTGTTCCGTCACTCGTTACCAGCACAAGGATAGAGTGCTTCGGAACATCTCCGAGAAGAAAGTTTATTCCAACTTCCGAGAGAAGAGATCCTCCGAGAACGGAACCTCCGCGACAATTTATCTTTTGTTCCGTGAACATAAAAGACGGTTGCTGAGCGCCAAGCTTGAAGGGGTAGTTTCGGACCGCCATCTGTATTTTGTCGGCAATCTCAAACTCTTTGTCAGAAACAAGAGCAAGATCTCCCGTCTTCCTTACCGCGTCCAGTTCAGCACGAAGCGTATCTATTCGAAGAGCTTCGCGAAGGGTTTTCTGTCCGTGCTTCCAATCAAGAACGCAATTTTTAGCGTATCTCGGGAGAGCATCGAACGGCATCCTCTCTGCGAGTGTTTTCATTCCTTTCCGAAACAAAAAACTCGTAAGCGCGTTTACCGGAATGTTGGCTCGAGGATCGGAAAACTTTTCGTCATCCGTCCACCCCGCAATCTTCAGTATCCAGTCCATTTCCGAAGGCGAAACGTCCTCGGGAATTTTCAGGATTAATTTTCCTTTCTCGTCAGAAAAAAAGAACGGGACAGTTTTCTCCCACACTGCGCGGGAGACGAACTCTACCATAAACGTATCGCCGAGCCATTTCTGGCACAGTACATGAAAGAGGGCCGAAACCGTCCGATTTGCAAAGGTTATTTGCGAAATCGCGGATTCTGCATTAAAGAGAGCGTTTTCTTCGCGATTAGCCATAAAAACCTCCGCAACAAGACAGGTTTGGTTTATGTCAAAGTGTTAGAACCTGAGTATACACTAAAACATTATATTCATATTGTAAAGCCCAACAGCTCAGGCCTTACGCGTCTAAATCCAGAGTTTCGTCAATACGAATTTTGCTTACAAAATCCGGCACGTGACTCACGACAATCATAGCGCCGTCGTATTTATTGAGAGCTTCGGCAATAACGGGAATGTGACGAAAATTTATGTGGTTGGTGGGTTCATCTAAAATGAGAAGCCCCGGTTTTTGAAGAACGAGTCGAGCAAAAGCGACAAGACCCTTCTGCCCTTCCGATAAATTACCGATCTTTGTTTTTATTGCGTCTCCGGTGATGAGGAAACCGGCAGCCACGCTTCGAAGCTTTTCTTCCGATTCTTTCGGGGCGACTTCCGAGAGAGATTTGTATACCGTGTCTTCAAAATTGAGAGTAGAAAAATCCTGACGGTAATATCCGACTTTCACTCCTTCCGATATCTTCGTAGACTTTGAGAGATTTTTTGCGATTGCTTCGAGGAGAGTGCTCTTTCCGATTCCGTTCGGACCACAGAGCAGGAGATGCTGATTTTTCTTTAATTTTATGTCTGTCTTTCTTTCGGTAATTTTATGATTGTGAATTGTCTTATATCCCATGATGTGCGCAATAACACCCCCGATATCTTGTTGGGACGGAATAATGAAAGAGCGAATGGTTTTGTCTTCTTTTCTCGTGTCCACTTTTTCTTCTTCAAGCTCCTCCGCTTTTTCGCGCATCCGTTTTGCGACCATACGCATCTGTCCTCCTTTCATCGCGAAGAAGTTTGCTTTGTCTTTATTCTCTTGGATCTCTTTCGCAAGCTGGGCATTCTTTCTGTTTTCTTTTTCCTGTCGAATGACAATCTGCTCGCGCACGTCAAAATAGTTTCCGACATACTGCTCAATCTTTTTGGTATAAGCGTCGAGATAAAGAACGCCGTCGGTAAAACTGTTCAAAAAATCGGCGTCATGAGAAATAACGATGCACGTCTTTTCGTATTGCTTCAGAAAATCCGTGAGATGTTCTATTCCGCCCGTATCAAGATTGTTGGTCGGCTCGTCGAGGAGAAGAAGATCGGGGTTTTGAATAAGGGCGGAAGCAAGCAAAAGGCGCGCCTGCTGACCTCCGGAAAAAGAGCGGACAATGCGGTCGTGCGGGGCATCCAAATTTACGACTTCAAGCACCGCGTCGATGCGGGGATCCACATCGTAGATCTTTTTTGCGGAAGGGTTCGGGTTGAGGGCTTTATCAAAAAATTCACGAAGAGTGAGATCGAGTTCATCGCGCGGTATTACTTGGCGAGAAAGGGCGATAGAAATTCCGTTTCCCACAATAACCGTTCCGTCGTCGGGTGAAAGGTCTCCTGTAATAAGCTGGAAAAGCGTACTTTTCCCCGCGCCGTTCTGACCCATGATGGTCGTCTTTGAACCTCGGCGAATAGAAAAATCCACTTCTTCAAGAAGAGGTTTTGTTTCTGAATATCCGAATGTAACTCCCCCAAATCGGAGTATTGACTCATTTTTCGCCATGTGTTGGAGTATACATCATTTTTGAGAAAAAGAAAGGGTTTCCGCCTTATACAGAACCGCCCGACGAGACACCTTGGGTAAGCTCAAGTTTCTTTGCTCTCGGCCATTTTTTTATCTCCGCTTCCCTTTTGAGCGCACTCGAACGGTCGGGTTGCTCTTCGGAATAAGCAATACGGACGGGCTTTCTCGCTCGGGTATAATTGGCCCCCTTTTTATTTTTGTTTTCCGCATGTTCAACAAAACGCCGTGCCACGTCGGTCGTAATACCGGTGTAAAGCGAACCGTCTGCACACTCGAGGATGTACACAAAATATTGAGGCATGGATACAGTGTACTACAAAAATTCAGCTCACGGGCTTTTTTCCATAATATTCGAAAATAGCTTTAATGCCGGCAAGGTTTCGGTCCCACTCCACAGATTCATGAGTTTTGAGCTCCACAGTGACGGCGGGAATATTTATTGAGGCGAACCACCCTTCAGCGTCTCCTGTCACTTCATATGCGTCAAAAGATTTAACCGGACCATATCCGGAAGCTTTTGAGTAGGCATTCATAATATCAAGAGTTTCCGGAAGAATTCCCGATTCGCACTCTGACGCGTATACCGCATTTGACTGACTGTGCCAAAACACCCCGACACTCACTTTGTTTGTCAGCACAAAATCTCGGAGCGCCTGTGCTTCAGGTTCAGAGAATGCTGAAGTTCCGGCACTCACGACATCTCCTCTCCACGTGCTTTTCGGTTTCCATTTACAATCAAAATTTCGATTGAGATCTACTTCATGAGCATTGAAACGCCCTGGGATTGTGTCGCTTTCTTTTGTCGACACATCCGAAGCCGTAAAGCGCCCATTTTTTCCGGTAACCTTAAATACGCCGTCAGGGTTGATTGAGGGGATCACCGTCACCGTGAGGCCGACAGGAATCTCGTTTATATTCTTGTCCAAGTAATCAATAAATTGATACGACAAGAGCACACTGTTCCATTCGTATCCGCCATGCATTCCACCAACAAAAAGGAGATGTGTTTTTCCTGTGCCGTATGAATGCGCTTCTATCTCGCGACCTAAAACGGAATTCCCGATAATGCTTTTCTTCGGACCGACGGACTGCGTTTCTGCGAGTGAAGGCACGATAGTCTCTTGGACCGGCATTGTATTGCGAAGGATTGAGAGCATCACAAAAATACCGATACAGAGAACACAGACAGAGACCGCGAAGATAACTCGTTTAGAAGGATGAAATGGTAACATTATTCGGCAAATGTTCCGAGCAGTGCATCAATGCCGGCTTTGTTTTTACTCCACTCAGTATTGATGTGATCGGTCAATAAAACACTAATGGCGGGAATCTGTTTCTTTGCAAGCCAGTTCACCATGTCTCCCGTGGTCTCATAGAAGTCAAAATTCTCATAGGCTTTGTATCCGGATGCTTTGGCATAGAGATTTGTAAGCGTCGTGGTTTCCGGAAGTATCCCATTGTGACAATTTGATGCAAACACTCCGCCGACGGCACTATACCACACAACGACAGCAGTAAGAGTGTGTGTTTCTACATAATTTTTTATCGCAGTGCTCTCCGGCTCGGAAAACGCCGAGCTTCCACCGCTAACGGGGGTGGTTTTCCAAAGACCTGATGCCGACCAATCACAATCAAAATTTCGATTGATATCTACCGTATGTGCATTAAATCGCCCCGGAACCGTATCACTTTCTTTTGTCGGGACATCCGATACAGTAAAGGGCCCTTCTTTGCCGACAATTTTAAACAAACCATCAGGGTTCAGTACAGGAATAACTGTTACCTTCGCGGAAGCCGGAATAACGTTTGGATTTTTTCCAAGATAGTCCATCGCTTCATATGCCACCTGTGCCGTGTTCCAAGAATATCCGCCATGGATACCCCCGACGAGCAAAATTTCTTTTTCGCCCGTGCCATAATGATAAGCGATAATATCACGCCCCTCAACAGATTTTCCAATAATCGTTTTACTCTTGTCTATTCCCTGCGCGGCTAACCCCGAATTTACCTGCTCATTTATTTGTTCATTCTTCTGATCGGCACCAGAAAGAGCAGAATTCGGCCCTTCTGCCGGCAATAATTTACCAAGGATATCTCCGCCCCACATATAGATACAGAGACCAAAAAAGACGATTGCTAAAACTATAATTATTGTGTTTTTCATATGTATTTATTATACCACACCACGGAATGTCTTTGATATGCCATAATGCGGTAATTCCTTCGTCGTGATCTTACGGTAGCCCCATCTTCGATTTTTTCACAATGAGGATAAATACGATGGAACATAAAAAAACCGTCGCAAGCGAAGCAAGCCGACGGTTTTTATAAACGAATCATTCATCGCGCATATACGGCTCGCACAGCATATATATCCGCTGAAAAAGCAACTGTTGATCCTCCGCACGACCGGCAGCCTGAAGAAGAAGTCCTGCGAGTTTTGCGCGTCCGCGCTCTGCATCACCAACCGCCTGTCGACGCAACTCATCGGCTATGTGCCCGTAAAGTTCCGCAACAGCATCATAGCGCATACCATGAATATCACGTGAAAGTTCTTTAAGATTGCCTTTGTATTTTTCTATCGACAAAAAATGTTTCTTTTTCCTTTTATGTTTTTGTGTCATTTTTCCTCCACAAAAAGAGCATCAATGAGGAGATGATAGCATACATCCCCTGAATATCAATACTTCTCGTTTTTATGTTTTTTCTTCCAACGGGGAGCGAAGCGGATGAGCCAGGTAAAGAATTTTGCCTGCCATTTGTTCATTCCCTTCGATATCATTCCTTCATAAGCGCGTTTTTGAAACTCTTTCAGGTCGTTGCCTTCATACACGAGCTTTCCGTCTTTAAAGCAATAACTGCAATATTTATCGCTCCCGCTTTTACCCGGGTCTTTCGAGAGAGGCAACATACAGCTTTCGCAAGTTTTGTTATTTTCGGACATAGTTTTTTAATGCTTTATTTTAGTAAGGGCGGAAGAACCTTTACGATGCGTTCCGCGATTTTTTCATAGCCTTTATCATTCGGATGTATCTCATCATACATAAGCTCAGGGTTCCCAAAAATTCCGGAGAGAACATCGGAGACGTACACCGTACCCATCTCTTCCGAAAGGTCTTTGAAGTCCGAAGAGTACGCGTCGGAGAGAAGCCCTCCGCGCACCCCGAGGAGAAGAACGATGGATCCCTTTCCTTGGATTTCGCGGATTATGGAACGAAGATTATTGAATGTTTCTTCACGGGAAATTCTTCGGAGCGCATCGTTCCCTCCAAGGAGAAGAATGACGACTTTCGGATTATATTGAAAAATTTCAGATACCCGTGCCAGACCGTCTGCAGTACTATCTCCGGACTTTCCGAGATTTACTATCGGGGTTTTTGTCTTTAGGGCAAGCGAAGTAACAAAACCCCCGCCCTGAGAACCGACACCGGAAACAAGGCTATCGCCGAATGCGACGATGTTTTTCCCTTCCGACGGAAAATTCACAATCTCGGGAGTCCAAATGAAAGTACGGTAGATATAAACCGAAAGGATAACAACGACAATCCCCGTAAAAATTTTCATTCGAGCATTCATCCTTTTATTCTAACACAGCTTCCTCCGTTTTTAGAGGGGAATATTTTTCGGGGGGGGGTCGTTTGACAAAAATTTTAACTAAACGTAAAGTATTTCTTGGAAAGAATGGTCTGTCCCTAAACTAAAGGAGAAAAAAATGGCTATCCGAGTAAAGTTCAACAAAAAAAGAATTTATTGAAGAGTCACAAAAATTTTGGCTGGCACCGCAGTACGAACAACTTAAATCCGGCAACCCGGCTGAGTGGACTCTGTTTTTCTTTTTTGCTCCGCTTGGCATCTTCTGGTATCCGGTGATTGCCCTGACCTGCGTAAAAATAGTTAACGAGCATTGATTCTCCCAAGGAGAAACGCCACACATTGTGGCGTTTTTTACTTACAAAATAGAAGAAATAGGGGGCTACTTTTTAGAGGGGGAGATTTTAAAAAAGAATTGTGGCGGTCTTTAGATAAGAATTTACAGACCGATTTTACCGGCAATGAAATATGTTAGGACTGAAACCGAAGCCGAAACCATTGCACCCCACGCCAAATCCACAATTGTCACCAAAAGTGGCCAGTCTTTAGCGAGTGCTAAATTCGTGAGATCATAAGTGGCGTAGCACACAAGACCAAACAAGGCACCAAAAAGGAGTGCGTGCGTCCAGGAGCCTTTTTCCATAGCAGGAGTAATGACAAACACGATGAGGCCTGCGATAAAAATCAGATAAAAAATAATGGCCGGGGTCCAATTTACATCCGGCTTCAAGAGCGCGCCAATCTGCGCCCGATAAAAATCCTTGGCCAAAAATCCAATCCAGACGATATCGAGAGCGAAAAATACCGGTAACGCTATGGCAAATAGTTTTATAAACATATTATTTTATTTATATCGTATAAATAGCATCTCCGATATCGAAGTGTTCAGCTCTTGATGCGCTGACAATATTATATCAGATATTTTAGACGAAGAATCGTCTCTCTCTATTATTATTGCGTTGCCAGACACTTGAATGCACCGGTATCTTTTTTGGTGAGAGTGGAAAGGTCGAGCGAAACTTTTGACATAATTACTGATCCTAAATAATTTTTTGTATTTTCGGCAAGTGTCGGACAATTTTCTGCTGTCGGTTTTTGATCAGACTTCGCCCAATATTCAAGAGTGTCTCCTTTGACGATAACCGGCTTCGCGTATGAATCGGTGAAAACTTTTTCACGGGAACGAAGGTCGTACACGATAAGACCGCGAGGTTCCGGAGCCGTCCCGCTATCTAAAACAAGGAAATTATCCGTGAAAGCGAGAAAGTATTCCGCCATAACATTTTTCAATTCAAAGTCCCCTTCCGACACCAGGTAAGCGCAAGAAAATTTCTGCCCCGTACTTGCTTTGTATTTTATGAGAATATTGGAGCCGACGGAATCGGAAAGGCTTTTTTCCACGGCAAAATATTTCGGCGAGTCATTACACGTCAAACCCGCCGACGGAACAAGGGGTTCCAAAACATTCCCCGTTTCATTCGGAGCTTTTATTGAAGTGTCCCGAAAGAAAACGTATCCTACCGCCAAAACAAAAAGGAGCAAAACAAAAACGATTGCCCGTCCGATATAAAAATGAGAGAGTTTCATGTGAATAAATTATATCACAGATTTTGGAAAGAATGGGGGGGCCTCTCGGACTAGTACATATTGGCTGGCCTTCTCGGTCTCGCACATTCTACCGTTAAGCCCCCCGTTGAGTTTTCTGAAGGCTTTTTATTTGCTAAAATGACGCACTTCGGACAGCGGTTCTTTTGTCTTTTAATGCTTTAATCTTATCTTCAATCTCGATAATCAAATTAATACCTGTTTGTATATTTGATTTCGCGTCTTTCTCCGCTCCGCCAAAATTTGATAGCTTATGTCCGAAAGTATTTCTATCCCATTTAATGGAAAGTAGCTTGGCATATTGATTGGGGGTGATTACCTTCAGTTTGTGAAAAAGAAAATTCAGTTTCTGATCAAAATCCCACTTCTGTATCGAAACGTTTTTGAGTTCCTTACGATTAATTGCTTTAAGCAAATACAAAAATTCAGACAAGAGACACTCCAGAGTTCTTCCAATTATAAATACAGCCTCTCCGTTTAAGCCGACAGAAAATGCAACTTTCGCCTTATCAATTTCTTTCTTTATTGTTTCCCTTATTTTAATCTTTTGTTTTTCAGCTTCCAAAAACGGAAGACCTAAATCTCTTAAGCTTTCAACAAATTCGCCCATACTAAGTCGTACAGGCATGAGGGCATTTCGTAATTGCAAAGCAGTGTGTTTACGAGCCAGGGAAGATGCGGAATCTGTTTCACCAAGAAATTCCTTCGAAAAATTGTTTAATCCTTTTTCGGTTGGATAATCTCCTTTGTGCTTTGCCACAATCTCTCTGATTCTCTTAAAATCTACCGAGGCAATTTTTGCAAACTTATGTTTGGTACCAAAAATTAGTTGGAATTTATTAAATGATCTAACCTCTTTATTGATTTCCTCAACCTGTTTCCTGAATCCTTCAAGATACTTCTTTTTCTCCTCTTTTTCCTTTTCCAAACTATCGTATCGGAGAGAATGAATATACAGGCCAATATTGAGTTCCTCAGTCTGATTTAAGAGACCTCGAATTCGCTCCAACTTTGTTCCCCAGATGATGGCTAGCTCTAAATTCAACATAATTATACGAATAATAGCAGTTCCGCTGATTTTTATAGATATCCTTTTTGGAATCCGAACTTATCTCAAGTTGGCTGCGGGACTAGGAATCTCTCTCCTTACAGGAGCAGTATCCGTTTCCCATTTGCTCGTCGCAGACTCCTCGCAAATAAGGGAGAACGGCTTCGAGTCCTAGCCGCGAGTGACGCAGGTCACTCGCTTCTCGCATCTTTCCGTTTCACTACAAGCTGACTGAGTCAGTTGCGAACCCCGCGAAGTGAGACCCCACAAGGGTTCTTTGGGTACTTTTAGTGTACCAAATTGAGGCGTCTCAGTCACGTCTCAATAGACACGATAGACAGTATAAAAAGGGGTGGGGAAAGTGTCTATCCACAAAAAAGACAATATTACACGATGACGCTCCTTAACTCCCAAAATTGACCGCCGCCAATTGGTAATAGCTCATTTACAAGTTTATACGTTTCGTCTTTTGTTGATGGGTTCGTATATAATATTTTCAAGACGTCAATTAGATCTTTATCAACGCGAATATATCCACGAGCTTCTTTTAGGATCGTTCCATCAATAAGATGCCTTCGGAGAATACTGAGCGTTTTCTCAGGTGCAGCTTTTACTAAATCCGGCAAAGAATCCATCAAACCAATTTCCCATTTAATATTTCCGTTTGTTTTCTCAAGCGTTCGATCGATACGATCAGCAAGCCAAATTGGATCAAAAATTTTATCCTTAGCCTGCATCCAGAATCCGAATTCATTAAGGGCTTCTGGTTCATCGCAATTATCAAGAGCCCAGTCCCAAAAGGCTTCAAGTTTTTTAATTTCTACTTCAGGATGCTCTTTAAGCCATTTTTTAGGATTATCACGAGATACGACAGTTCTGCCGACAAAAGAAATAAACTCTCCCCATCGTTTTAGATTTCGTGTGTTCCAAAAAGATTTATATAAATCTGAGTCAAAATTAAATTCCTTAAAATGAATATACGCCAACGAAAGATGAATGGCTAAGCCTTCGTCAAGATCAGTTCTGTATTTGCGTTTCGTGTATTCTTCCGCATTAAGCAAGATTGCTCGCGCATATTGATCGTGGAATTTTTGGAACAATTCATCATATAAAGCAGAACTTAGATAGCCTTCCCAAGCAGCAAGGAAGAGGTCTTTTTTTTCGGTGGCTTTAGAAAAAAGAATTGGCATAATAACCTTTTCAATCCAATCAGCATCTCGATAATAAAAGAAAGCTATGTACTGACCAAAGACGAACGTGATTGAATAGGTATTTTCATTTCTGAGAACTTTCTCGTAAACAGCACGTACATCCTCCGACAACTTTGATTTCGCATCCTTCGGAAATTTTTTGCTATCGTGTTCTACAAAAAATACGAACATTTCAAATGCTCTGCCTCGCGTGCTATTTATTGCGATAGTAAGGGGGTCACTGACTTGGTGTTCGCCCCCTACACCCAATGTTGTCATTTTTGCCGTTTCAATTTTCTCATCGGCTGGTTGCGGGTCAGGATATAAGAGCAAAAATCTTGAAATTTCAAGCAAGTCATCGCGATGTACCATGACATCTATAGCAGGTTTTCCGTCCGCATCACGGAGCAACTCCTTAATCACATCTGCTAAACTCGAAAGCACGCTATCCCAACCAGACAGCCATGCATCAAATTTTTCCCGCTCTCGTCTCGTTTCAAAAGATTTTTCCGTGCCTGATTTTATTATTTTTTTTGCTAATATTATTAAAGGGGTCCAATCAATCTGAACAACAGTAGCATGATTATGTTGTATCAGATCCAGAAGTCCACGCAAAAAAGTATATGTGTAATGGGCGTCCAAACTATCCCGGTCAAAGAATAGTGGAGCACTAGCAATATATTCTGACGATCGTTCTTTTATCCTACTTATCAACTCGCTTGCCACTCCCTCAGCATTTATCGGTCGTAAAAAATCACGATTAGTATCCGCCTTTACTATTTCTTCCGGCGACCATTTTGTTTTCAATAATTGGACGACATCAGGTATTGGTTTTTTCCACTCCGAATCAGAATCAGGCGGGGGTTGAGGATCAATAAAACCGGAGTGAACACGGCCGGTACTTGCCTCGGCGTGAAAATCCGATTCCAATGGGCGTCCGTATAGTTCCTCTGCTCTTTTTTTATCATCTTCTGAAAGAAATTCATACACACTTGAAAGAATACCGAAGCCATATGGATGTTCCTTGTCGGTTTGTTCAAACAATTCAAGTGCTCGTTTAATATATTTTTCTCTCTCAAAAACCGAAAAAGTGCCGAATGTTTTTTGCAATGCCTGTTTATATTCAGTGCCACCAGTTATCGGCCAAAGCGTTTTTTCTGAATCTAAACCACTAAAAAAAGCATCCTTTAATTCATTATGAAAAATCTCTGGACATAAACTCCATATATAGAGACGAAAACGCCACATGGTACGAGAGTTAGGAAGAGAAACAACATGCGTATTGTATAAACGACGAATTTCAGCAGAATTATCAGATGATTTGCTAAATATTTTAGCAATGAAAATTTTAGCAATAGCGGCTAAATCTCGAACATCATTGGGCGACGATAAATGTCTTGTTGATTCAAGCGAGAGTGTGAAAAAATCAACATCAAACAAACTAAAAATATCTCCGAATTGAAAAATATCATCCTCTTTTTCACCACTTAAGCGAATAATGTGCGACAAAGAACTAAGTACCAACTTCAACACATTTTCTTCGTCAGCTCCACGAATTTCTTTCAGATAGTTGAAGACCTCGCAATAATGAAGGTCGCTTAAATAAAACGGATTTTCAGTCGTCCCGAAAGCATTCTTTCTTTCATCTTCTTTTGAACGAACAGCGAGTACTGCTTCAGCAAGAATTCTGATGCTAAGATATTTATTTGCCGATGCAAGGGTCTCAAACATTTGTTTATATCCAAAACTCCAATGATTTCTATCCGCCAAAATCTGAACCCATTGCTTGTCACGAATAATCGGTATAATGCGAACCAACTCTTTTGCTGGCAACTTTGTGCAAATCCACAGAAAGCGGTCTATTGTTTCAAGATTAAGGTTGGCGGTCGAATCAAAAGATAACATAAAGTCAACGACCTTTTTTGAATCACTCTCCGCAACCCTTGCAAGATAATCTAATTCAGGCATGCAATAACGCGTAAGTGATACGTCATTCGATTTTTCTTTAATGACATCGAGAAAACCATTCTCTTTTAACCAATCAACGCTAATAGATGGAGCGACAGCAAAAAAATACTTGCGCGCATCTGGCGTGGAAGAGAGTAAAAATGCTAGGTATCTTTTATCCCCCTTACCCTCTTTTAAACTTTCACAAAATAGATCAATCTTTCTATGAATTGTTAGATGGGCAGAAATAGTTTCAGTGATTGTGTTTAGAAATTCTTTTGCGAGGCCTAAAAATAAAACATCGTTCATCGAAGTGTCAGTATCTTTTGCTAATCCTAATTTTCTAAGACTTTTCAACGTATTTTGGGCACTTCCTCCGCTCCTTGAGTAATGATGTGAGATATCGGCAAAAACATGGGTCATTTCAGTTAAGCGCTTAGCCAAAAAGGCCGCTTCTGCCTCTTCCAGATATATTCTGATTATTTCTTCGACTTTCTTCGACCTTAACTTAATAGTTTGAAGTCGATGCAACATTTTAAGAGCTGGTAATATGCGTATCAAAAAATTGCTCCCTCCTCTTCTAGTGGGGGCGCCAGAAAATAAATATCCGATTTCTCGAAATGAATGAGCGGCTTGAGCAACCCAATCTGGATTATGTTTTATTCGCGGATTGCAAAGAAACGTCGCCCCCTCGAGAAACATAGAGGGCTTAACTCCGTATATTTTGAGGATAGCATTTAACCCGTCGATATACCCGATTATGCGTTCCTGTCTTGGAACTAAATTGATCGACGATATTTCATTTACAGGTAACCCTTTTTTTAAATCTTTATTTATCTTTTTCATTTACAACGACTTCAATATTCATATATTTTAAGGTTTTACTGCTTAGTCATAATATGATACCGCCATATCAAATAAAAGGCAAAAACACCATTCTGTTGGTATTTTTCAGAATCGGGGTCAGGCACTCATTCTTTTAACAATCTGTGTTCTAATAATTTTTATTGTTCAAGCGACGACAAACAAACGACGACGGTCCTTCGATGCGACTCAGGCCCCTTCGACTCGCTTGGGGTTTGTTCTTCCAGAGATTTTAGTGACTCGTTTTACCTCACTTCAAGGGCCTGCCCTGAGCGAGTAAAACGAGTCGAAGGGCTTAATATCAGAATACCATATCGACGCGTCTCGGACGGAGATAAAATATTTCTACAAGTATTCTTTTAACCGTTCAACGGTGCTTTCTATAAAATTCTGATCCGGTTCTTCTTTTTCTAATTCTTCATGAATTGAAATAAGACAATGGACAGCATCGAGCATTTTATCACTTGCTCTTTCGGGTACATAAAGAGTGATTTCATTCTTTTCAATAGCGTCAAGTATACTCATTTGTTCTTCTCCTACTTTCTTAACTGGAAACAAGTCACTATTCTCAACAAGGTGACCTACAAGACCGCGAAAACTTGAAAAACTCTCCATTCCCGTTTCTTTTTCAAAATTATTCATAATATTTTCTTATTATTTAATAATAACAACGCTTCTCGTACTAGCACGATTTGACTTGCACTGAGCCTGCCGAAGTGCTGCGGGACTAGGACTCGAACCTAGATTAACGGAGCCAGAACCCGTCGTCCTACCATTAGACGATCCCGCAATATTTTCTACGATACCAGATTTCGATGAAAAAATAAAGAGGGGAGAAAATTCGGGGAAAATATTGAATGTTGGACACCTCAAAAAAAAATAATGTGGTAAAATAAGCGTATTAACAAAATAAGCGTACTTTATAATCGCATAAATAAATATTGATATGAGTTTTTCAAAAAACGAAGGGTCTATCGACAGGCTTCTACGAATTATTCTCGCGGAGATCTTTTTTCTCCTTGGGTTCTTTTGGACTGCCGGGTGGTTACAAATCGTCTTGTATGTATTTTCGGGAGCAATGCTCATAACCTCCCTTGCGGGGTTTTGCAGTATATACAAAATCTTTGGCATAGATACCCTAAGAAAAGACGGGCGACCTCTTTCAAAAACAACAATCGCGCTTTTTGCCATCGCCATTATCGCGATAGCTTTGGCGGGAAGTTATTATAGCGCCTTCTTCACAAAGAAATTTTTTCTGGAAGATTACAACGGAATGAATGGGTATTACAAACAGGCGCTTTTTCTTACGGGACAGCAAAAAAGAGAGGAGGCTCTGACGAATTACAACAACCTCATCTCCGGGTTTGCGAACTTCCGCCAAAAATATGAAAAATACCACCCATACGTTATTTCCGGAGACAAAAATTTCAATGCTGACCTGGAAAAAATTTCCACAATGATAAGCGGTCCGAAAGAAAAAATAACAACGGGAGACCTCGCATCAGCGCATCTTGACCTCGAAAAAATACGCCCCGTATTTCAGGACATATTGAAGCGTAACGGATTTTCTATGCTTGCCGTATCTCTCGTAGATTTTCACGATTCAATGGAGAAGATAATCGCGAAAGCAGACGAAAAAAACGCGGAAGGTGTTATTTCCGCCTATGTCGAAGTTAACGAAAAACTTCTCGCGATAGAAGCGGAAGCAAACGATACCGAAATCCAAACGATTCGACAAAACCTTGAAGCACTCCTTTCTCTTGCAAAAAACGGAGACACAGAAGCTCTTGCAAAAAAAGCGGGGGAGCTCAAAAGCAGTTTTGTAAAAGTATATCTCTCTCGGGGATAAAAAAGGAAGACAATTTCAATCATCTCCACACCGCCATGAACAAAAATGATATTGGATATAATTCTTTTTTTGAGTCCGAACGAAACCGCCTTGGTTTGGGGGAATTTTCGGTTGCGAGGGTGACTTCCGAAAGTCGAGGGGCCTATAAGGTCAAAAACGAGAACGGAGAATATCTTGCGAAAATAACGGGAAAGCAAATGTTCGAAGCGAAGGAACGAGAAGATTATCCCGCTGTCGGCGATTGGGTCGCGATGAAAGATCTGGGGGACGAGCGGGCGGAGATCGTTTCGATACTTCCGAGAGCAACAATGCTCAAAAGAAAACACGGCGACAAGAGCAGGCTCAAAGGAAAAGACAAAACACAGGTTATCGCGTCCAACATAGACGTGGCGTTTATCGTGGAATCGGTCGGCAGAGATTACAACCTGAACCGTTTCGAGAGATACCTTGCAATCGCGAAAAATGGCAAGGTGGAGCCGATAATCGTACTTAATAAAGTTGACCTCATTTCTAAAGAAGAATTGAAAGAAAAATTAACGCAAATACAAAACAGGATTCCGGGCGTCGAAGTCCTCTCCGTAAGCGCAGTAAAAGAGGGTGGCGAGAATGAGATCAAAAAGCATATTCAAAAAGGAAAAACTTACTGTTTTCTCGGATCTTCCGGAGTTGGAAAATCTTCTTTGATCAACAGACTCCTCGGCAAAAGTGTCATACGGACAGAAGACATCAGCCTGTATTCCGACAGAGGAAAACACGTGACCACCGTGAGGCAGATGTATTTTCTCGAAGACGGAGGCATTGTAATCGACAACCCGGGCGTACGCGAAGTAGGGCTCGCAACCGACGCGAGAGAGGGTGTGGAAGACTTTTTTCAGGAGATAACCACTCTCGCGGAAGAGTGCAAGTATACCGACTGCGCGCACGTGAACGAGCCGGGATGCGCGGTACTAAAAGCGGTACGGTCGGGGAAATTGGATGAAGAGAAATATTCCAATTTCATCGGTTTAAAAAAAGAAACGGAATATAACGAGATGAGCGGACTGGAGAAAAAAGAAAAAGACCGACAATTCGGAAAATTTATAAACAAAGCAAAAAAAGATTTTAAAAAAATCGGACATAAAGATTACTAAAAAGAGGCGGGTTTCCCCCGCCTCTTTTTTAAATGCCTAAAAATCCGGTTTAGCGGGCTTTTTGACAATTTAAAAAAAACGTGTAAATATAAGGCCAGAAAAGACTGCTCTCTCACACCAAAAAACCGAGGTGAATAATGCTTACCGAAACCGAAATGAAAATCCCCACGCCTGATGGAAAGAATATCCACGGCATTCTTCGAGGAGATACAAAACACCCGCTCGTCATTTTTGTTCACGGACTTACCGGGAATATGAACGAAGCGATGTTTTACGAAGCGTCGAGACAATTCGAGACATTCGGATACTCCTCGTTCCGCTTCAATCTCTACGGCCCAAACCGCGACGCGCGAAAACTTCGCGACTGCACTCTCAAAACGCATGGCGAAGACATCACTCTCGTTATACAAAAAATGCGGGAATTATTTGGAGTAAGCCAGTGTCTCTTTATCGCGGGACACAGCTATGGCTTCCCTTCCGCGATTCATGCCGATCTCTCCGAGATAGACAGAATCGCTTCGTGGGACGGAACTCTTGTCCCGAACACATTTGCAGAAAATGCTCTGCTTTCGGAAAATCCGAAAGGCCGTATCTTAGATGTCGGTTACGAGATCATCATCGGCGAAGAAATGGTGCAAGAATCTTTCACCGCAGATATTCGGCCGTTCCTCAAAAGCACCAAGATTCCGATACTTTTCGCAGGTTCGGGAAAAAGCCGGCAAGGGCACAAAGAAACGGCCGAAGAGATGAGCCGACTGGTCCGCTTTTCAAAAGCAATCACCATCCCCGGCGCGCGTCACGGATACACCGAAGAAGGTGCTCTCGAATCGCTCTGCCATAAAACGATAGAATGGTTCAATGAGCCATAAGGAGAAAAACAAGTGGAAGAAAAATTTCTTCTCGAAGTAAGTGACCTTCACGCGGGGATCGGAGAGAAAGAGATCCTGAAAGGACTTAATCTCAAAGTACGCCCGGGAGAAGTACACGCAATAATGGGGCCGAACGGTTCCGGTAAAAGTACATTCTCGCACGTTCTCGCAGGGCATCAGAAATTTATCGTTACATCAGGGGCTGTGTCTTATAAAGGCGTAAACCTTCTCGAAATGCCGACGGAAATTCGGGCCCGCGAAGGAATCTTTCTCGCTTTTCAGTATCCCGTCGAAATACCCGGGGTCACGAATGTCTATATGCTGAAAGCTGCTCTGAATGCTCTTCGAAAACATCGGGGAGAATCTCAGGTCGACGCGATGGACTTTCTCCTTATGGTGAAGAAACAGCTCAAGATGGTAAATCTTGATGAGCAATTTCTCTACCGAGGGGTGAACGAAGGTTTTTCAGGAGGAGAGAAAAAGAGAAACGAGATACTTCAAATGGCGTTGCTCGAACCGACGCTTTGCATTCTCGACGAAACGGATTCCGGCCTCGATATCGACGCACTAAAGGCGGTTGCCGACGGTGTGAATATGCTTCGAAATCCAAATCGTTCGTTCATTCTTGTAACACACTACCAAAGACTTCTCGACCTCATCGTGCCCAACTATGTTCATGTTCTGGCTCACGGACAAATTGTCCGTAGTGGGGATTCAAAACTCGCACACGAGCTCGAAGAAACCGGCTATCATTGGGTAGACCGGAAATAGCAGACGCACCGCCCTTATTGGGCGGTGTTTTTTAATTTGACATTTTTATATTTACATGTAATGATAAATATCAGATTTTCTACCACTTGAGAGACCTCAAATGAACGAAGAAATGGTTACAGTCTACTATATTAGGGGACCGGAAAGCCTTACGGAAGAATCCCGCCGACTCGCGGAAGACGCGGAAATATCAACAACCGAGATACAGCCTCTTTTTGCGGAATTCGCGCTTGCTCAAAACAGTCTTGCCGAGGGAGCCTGCTTCTCTGGCCCGACAGCGATTCTCCGCCATGCAAAAAGGTACGCGGCGGCCACAATCGTAAGCTTTGAGCTTATGAGAAACGACCTGGTCGCCTTCCCCATAGCAGAAGCTCTCGTCCCGATGCTCGCAGGCGAGAAACTCGGAATGGTCATGCCTGTCATACAAGGAAAGCTTCTTTCTCGCGATGGAGTAGACAAAGGCATTATCTACCGACATGCCGTCTACTGTATGGAACAGTACCTTTCCCTTCGAAATCTCGTAAGGTCTCTCGAAGACCTCGGGAAAGAAAACAAAGATACCTAAACAAAACGCCCCTTTATCGGGGCGTTTCTTTTTTTAATTAATATGGTCGGGTGTTCGAGAACCCCTCTCTCCACTCGTGAGGGAGTGTGCCGCTTCCTTGACCATTTGCTTCCGTATTTCCGCCTCGGGAAGATTGATTTCCGGATGGACTTTTTCGATACGCTCCATTTGTTCACGAATACTCTCCAATCGCGCCTCCTTTTCTGCTTCCGTTTCTTTGTGGTCGTGAGCGTGCCGAAGGTCATACACCTCGGAAAGATTTCTGTCTGTTTCTTTCGTATAGTATCCGCCTTCTTTCGCTTTTTTTATTTCAGCATCCATATATGCTTTTTTCAAAGGATCCATCGGTACTTCTTCTTTTTTTGTTTCTTCATAGGGAGAGCCTCCGACGCCGCTCCCAAAGAAATTTTCAAGTCCAAACATAAAAAATAATTTTGATTGATTAATCGCATTTATTTCGTCAAGCGAGCGGATAAAATGAAATTGTGAGCGAAACGAACTTTTTCATTTTTCCCGAGCGAAGACGAAATATAGGTCCAATATCGCGCCGCTCTTCCGCGCGTATGCGTGAGCGAAACGAACTCGACCGGAATACCCCGCCCCTTGGGACGGGGATGGCCTTTATTATACCAACTTTTCGTCGTTCTTTATAGACTTGACAGACTTCGTACTTATCCACAGTTTTATATTAAATTCTTTGATTTTTATATTAAATATTGATATATTTAAGTTTGCCCTTAGTACATTAAATTAAAAGAGGTAAAATTTATGACAAAAGCAACCAAAAATGAAACCATGATTCTCAAAAATTTTCTCGAAATCCCTTACGAAAAACTCGAGGAGATGAATCTTGAGGCTGCAGTCTCGGCCGAAACTTTAACGGAAGAAGAGCTCGAGAAAAAATACCGTGCCTATCTCTCGAAAGAGAAAAAACTGAAGGCGGTAACTCTCTGTTTTTCCGATATCGAAGGCCGTTTTCATATGCTTGATTACGACAAGCAGTATTTCCTGAAGGCTGCGGACAACCTTACCTTTGACGGATCTTCTATCCGCGGTTTTTCCGCACAGAAAGAATCGGATCTTCGGCTTGGGATCGACTGGGGAAGCATCTTCTGGCTTCCCTCCGATGTATTCGGTCCGGGGAAGGTCATCATCTTCGCCACGGTGCTTAATCGCGACAAGACCCTTTATGAATCTGATTTTCGGGGACGGCTTGTAAATCTCGCAAAAGATCTCAAAGAAAAACGTGGGATAACAGCGAACGTTGCCGCGGAAGTGGAAGGGTTTCTTGTAAACGGAATAAATGCTGAGCAGTCCTACAACAAGGTCATCGGCTTCGATCTAATTTCTACCGGCGGATACTTCCATTCCCTCCCCCTCGATCAACTCAAGCGTTTTATCGACGCTTCGGCCGAAGCTCAGAGAGCTATGGGATTCAAGAATGAAAAAGACCATCCGGAAGTCGCTCCTTCTCAGTTTGAGATGAATTTCTCATACGCGGGGGTTGTGCGAGCATGCGATATGGTCCAGCTCTATAAACTCGTATGCCGGCAGGTCGCCGCGAACATGGGAATGACAGCAACCTTTCTTCCGAAACCGGTTTCTGGCGTGAACGGAAGCGGGATGCATCTCAATCTCTCTTTTGAGAGGAATGGTAAGAATATCTTCCACGACAAAAAAGGAGATGACGGACTTTCAACAATCGCGTGGGACGCGATCTCTCGAATTTTGAATCACGCGCAAGAACTTTCGCTTATCTTAAACGCAAGCGTAAACGCATATCGCAGGCTTGACCCGCACTTCGAAGCGCCGAATCAAATCAAAGTTTCTTCCGTAGATCGTGGAGCAATGATTCGCATTCCGGCAGGCAACGAAACATCGGCTCGCGTAGAGATTCGATCCGTCGGTCCCGATGCAAATCCATACCTTGCTCTCTATGCCATTCTCCGTACTGCGCTCGAAGGCGAACCGCTCACGAAAGACGAAAGCAAACGCGACCGCATCCGTTTCCTCCCCGGAAATATCTATGACGCGATCCGGCTCTATCGAGGAAGCGAATTTGTAAAGAAAATAATGGGAGAATCATCGCACGAAAAATATGTTTCCCATAAACAGGAAGCTGCGGACAGAAGCCCGAAAGAGCTCGGAGTGATCGTAAAATCTTCGGAAGTACTCTTTCACCACGAAGTCACAAACCAGATGCTCTGGCATAAATTTTAACCCGTCAAAAAGCCCCCTTTCGGGGGCTTTTCTTTTTATATTATTCGGTCGGCTCGCGATAAGACTGAAGCCAATCCATAAGTCGTTTTCTGTGCTTGTCGATTGACCAGAGGTCCTCTCCTTCTTCGAAGAGAGAAAGGTGCGCCTCTCTGAAGGCTTTTAATGATTTTTCAGTAGCCTTAGGAAAAGCGTCGGGGATATGATTATTGTAATAGTCCATAAAAACAAGCATAGTAGTGCCTGCTTCGTTAAATTCAGCGTTTGGATTCCATTTTTCTCTCATGACTATACAATACCATAGAGTTGATTTTTTTGCAAGTTTTACCCCTTAACCTAGTCGATTACTTTCCTTCTCCTTTAAAACCGGTGAATGACTTCAATATCTCGAGAGGGACGGTGAAAACGACAGTATTGGACTCATCGGAAGATATGTCGTTGATAGACTGAAGGGTTCGAAGATGCATCGCTCCTGGGACGGCCGACAATGTTTCGGCAGCAAGCGCCATATTTTTTGAAGCGGCTAATTCTCCCTCCGAGTTAATAATAACCGCTCGTTTTTCGCGCTCGGCTTCAGCTTGTTTCGCGATAGTGCGTTCCATTGTTTCGGAAAGAAAGATATCTTTAAGTTCGACGTTGTTTACCTGAAGCCCCCATGCGCCGGTTTCTTTTTCAATAATCTCCTTGATTCTGTCAGCAATTTTTTCACGGCTTGAAAGAAGTTCGTCGAGAGTTACTTCGCCGACGATGTTTCGCATTGTCGTCTGGGCGTATTGAGAAATTGCGTAAAAGAAATTTTCCACTTCAAGAACTGCTTTTTCGGCGGAAGCGACTTTGTAATAAATAACAGCGTTTACTGTTACGGAAACATTATCGCGGGTAATCGCTTTTTGATCCGGAACATCTACCGCTTTTATGCGCATATCCACTTTTTGGTGAGACTGGAAAATAGGGATAACGATTCTCCAACCGGGTTCCATGGTGCTCGTATAGCGCCCCATCGTAAATCTAACTCCTCTCTCGTATTGATTGATCTGTTTCAGGCTGGCCACAACCAACAAGAAAAAGAAAATAAAAAATGAAAATATTCCTTCCATTGTGATTATTTAATTATTGATAAAAAATTGTAAACAAAACTACTTCTTCGGTGCCCCTTTCTTTTTTTGTAACAAAGCTTTTTTAATGAATTCCATAAAAAGAGGGTGTGGGGCAAGAGGGCGAGAAAGAAGCTCCGGATGAAACTGTGTACCCAAGAAAAACGGGTGAACGCGCTCGGGAAGCTCTGCTATTTCCATAAGCATATTGTCGGGAGAGGTACCCGAAAAGACGAGACCTCCCTTCTCGAGTTTTTCTATATATTCCGGATTAACTTCATAACGATGACGATGACGCTCGGAAATATGTTCTTCATCGCCATAGGCTCTCCTTGCGAGCGTCCCCTTCTTGAGAAGCGCAACATAGGCACCCAAGCGCATCGAACCGCCGTAATTCTCTTCTTTCATTTTCTTTTTTTGGTCCGGCATAATGTCGATAACGAGGTGGGGAGAAGACGGATCTATTTCCGCCGTATTAGCGATATCAAGACCGAGAACGTTTCTCGCGTACTCGATAACGGCAAGTTGCATTCCATAACAAAGTCCAAAATACGGAATTTTGTGTTCACGAGCATAACGAATTACAGCAAGCTTTCCCTCTATTCCTCGAGATCCAAAACCACCGGGAACGATAATCCCGTCAAATTCCGAAAGTTTTTTAACCGCATTTTTATCGCCCTCGAATTCTTCCGCGGAAAGCCAGGTGAGATGAGGTTTCGCTCCATTCCAGTATGAGGCATGCTTGATAGCTTCGATAACGGAAATATAAGCATCGGAAAGAACAAAATCTCCCGTGCTGAAATATTTTCCGACAACAGCAACATTAACATCTTTTCCCGGATTTTTTGTTTTTGCGACGAATTTTTTCCATTCTTCCATGTCTGAACTTTTCTTCGGTTTCAATTTGAGTACCTTGAGAAGCATATCGGAGAGGTGGTCTTTTTCGAAATTAAGGGGGACATCGTAAATGCTTTCGATATCAGGAGCTGAAATAACATTTTCCTGACGAACGTTACAAAAAAGAGCAATCTTTTCTTTCCGCACGGCGTCAAGTGCTGCACTCGATCGGGCAATAATAATATCCGGCTGAACGCCTGTGGAATTAAGTGCGCGAACCGCGTGCTGTGTCGGCTTGGTTTTCATTTCACCAAGCTTGGAAGGAACAGGAAGGTATGAAACCATAACGCACGCAACGTCATCGGGGTTACGGAGATTCATCATACGAAGAGCTTCAACAAAAAGGATGTTCTCGTATTCGCCGACAGTTCCTCCGACTTCGATAACGGTAATATCGGCATCGGCTTTTTCCGCAGCCTTTTCAATACGAGAAATAACCTCAAGAGGAATGTGGGGAACAACCTGAACGCATTTTCCTTTGTACTTAAGATTACGTTCTTTTTCTATGACAGAAAGATAAACACGCCCCGTGGTCATATAGTTATCTGAAGGAATTGAAACATTCAAGAAGCGTTCATAATTGCCCATATCTTGATCGGTTTCAAAGCCGTCGTTCAAAACAAACACTTCTCCGTGTTCGGTTGGATTCATTGTGCCGGCATCTACGTTTACATAAGGATCAATCTTTACCGCCGTCACAGTAAAACCCCTTCCTTTAAGGATTGCCCCGATAGACGACGCAGTGATCCCCTTTCCGACTCCCGACATTACTCCTCCGACTACGAAAATATATTTTCTTCGCCAGCCGGCGGATCTCTTTTTTGTGGGCATAATGATAAAAAAATTATTATTTGCTTCTATTATCGCATATCTGAACAGAGATGCAAAAATTTGACTCTAAATAATATTTATGGTAAAGATTATACAGAAAAAACCATGGAGATAACGATGGACAGCAAAAAACGACGTACCCTTCGAAGAAAGATGCGCGAAGAGCTTACCGCCAAAGGTGTAGCCTGGATGGATGACGGGCGAAAAGTCGTGGAAGTTGAAGTGTTTGATGGCCCTTTTCCCACGAAAGCTAAAGTGCATTCCGAGATCTACGACGGAGAATTCAAAGACGTTCCGAAAGAAAAGATCCGTTACTTCAAAGATCCACTTAAAGAACTGGAAGAAGAATATCCCGAAATATTCGCAATGTTCGGGAGATAAAATTTCCGCCCCTCGGGGCGGTTTTCTTTTAGTTGACTTCCCTCCTCAAAAACAATAATATGAAACCGTTCGTTCTTTCAGCAACAACCAAGGACAACGCAGTGCAAAAAGAAAAAGTATTGATAGCACTTGAATGGCAACCAGGACGAAATATTCCCGGCGTTTTTATAGGAGAAGGAAGCAGTCTTCCTTTCTTCACTGCCATTCCTGAAAATAATCCTCGTTCCAATCAGTATCTTTCTCCCGGTGACTGGATAGTAGAAGGTTTCGGAAGAGTAAAGAAATCTTCTTTTGAAAAATTCTTTCTTCCTAATGTCGTAAAATATGACAAAAATGAAGGGGTGTGTATTCTTTCTCTCGACTAAACCGACTTTCTTTGGTTGTGCAACAATATCGAGCCGCGCGCGAAAGTACGTCTTTTCCGCCCACGGATGTAAACACGCGGAAACGCGTGTTTTTAATAAAAAACCACCGGCCATCCGGTGGTTTTTTCTCCGTATTTTTTAAATCCCCAAAGCTTCTCTCGTCGTCTTCCCCGCCAATCCATATCCAGTGGTGTTGAGGAGCCCAGAACAAATTTTGAGTTTCGCACACTGAAATTTCTGGAGAGCTATCTGGGTCTTTACACCAAAATATCCGGACTCATTTCCAGGAGAACCGTCTCCTGTTTGAGCAATGATGTAGCCGAGAGAGTTCAGCTTCACCTGCAAAGCTTTCACATCCATTCCTTCCATTCCATAGCGAAGATCGCGGGAAGAAAGAGGGATCGACGGGCCAATAGGAACAGAAACAGTCGGCGTCACAGGAGTCCCCGTTCCAAGAAGAGCCCCTCTCGTCATCTTCCCTACCAATCCGTATCCGGTAGATGCCTCATTTCCCGA
>Ga0172379_10003103_pt1 | contig 27318 bp, 22 predicted proteins | sample GrowelOW334metaG_FD_119756 | JGI IMG/M metagenome (GOLD analysis project Ga0172379, IMG submission 119756) | Groundwater microbial communities from an aquifer near a municipal landfill in Southern Ontario, Canada - Groundwater well OW334 metaG | ecosystem: Environmental > Aquatic > Deep...
ATAAAGTTAAAAGGATAAAGTGGGGGACTCCCGGGATTGGCGCAGTACAACCAGGGTCATCAAAGATTCGCTGAAATCGGGATTGTGGCGTACTTTATCCTTTTTACTTTATCCTTTATCCTTCTTTAGGAGAAGCGCTAAAAAAACAGCATTCCTGCAATCCCAGCAAGAGGTATCAAATAGACAACATCCACTTTAAATCTTACTATCAGAATGAGAACGGTCAGGAAGATGATTGCGGATGGCCAAACAAGCTCCGCTCCTTTACCAACGGTAACGGCTGCTGAGAAGATCATTCCGATGATGGCTGGTCTCATTCCCTTGAAAATTGCCGCCAACAGATTTGAATCTTTGATTTTTTTCAGAAATCCCGAGAGCAAAATCATCACTAATCCGGGTGGTAAAAAGATGGCCAGGGTCGCCACACATGCGCCTAAATAACCTGCAACCCTGTATCCAATGAAGGTTGCAGTAAGAATGACCGGGCCTGGCGTGATCTGCCCCATTGCAATGGCATCGGCAAACTCTTTGGTGGTTAGCCAATGGAATCCTTCTACTATGACCTGATGCATCGCTGGTATAATGACATATCCCCCGCCAAAAAGAGTAAGGCTCATTCCCGAAAAAGTCAGGAATATGGTTCGGTTAATCTTGTACCAGCCAAGCGTATCTATCTTGAAGAGCGTAATGGCAAAAGCGATCAAAGCAACTGCAACAATCAGAATAACAGTAACAAGCAGATATTTCCGGTAGTTTAAAGGAGTTCGTTTTATCTCTTTTTTTTCAGGTTTGGGACCAGGCTGATAGTAAAATAAATATCCGGCGAAGGCGCTGGAAACAATCACAAGAAGTGTGGCAAAAAATGAATGAATTGTCAGCAAACAAATGGCGGCAATGAGGCACATCATTATTTGCTTGAAATCTTTTACCTGTTTTTGTGCCATTGAGAAAGCGATACTCAGAATTACGGCTGAAATGGCCGGTAAAATACCCATAAAGAATTTGGTAAAGACGGGTAATTCGCCATAGGAAGTATAGATAACTCCCAATCCGATAATCATAAGAAATCCCGGAATGATGGTTGCAAACATACTTACCAGCGCCCCTTTCACTCCTCTCAGATGATAGCCAATATAGGTAATCACGTTAATGGCTACTGCTCCCGGCAGGACAGAGGCCAGCGATAACCCATCCAGTAAAAGCTCCTCCCTGATGATTTTATCTTTGTCGACCAACTGTTTCTGAACCACTGCGACCAAAGCCATAAACCCTCCCCACGAGATCGCCCCGATTTTTAGAAAGGTAAAAAAAAGGTATTTGAGCGATATCTCTTTGTCTGAATGCATGGGTTTGAAAATTTTGTCCAAGATAATTAATTTGAATCATCCATTTAAATCAGGTAAAAGCTATATTTACATACGAATCGACGACTATAGGTATATTGTGTAAAACAGCTCAATTTCTGTTCCTCCCGGAATGAAAAAGTTGTTTTGCCGGATTAATGACTACATAACATGAATAAAGAAGAAATTTTAGGATTAAAAAGTGAGGCAGAAATCCATCTGCTGACCGAATTGCTTCCATTTTGGACTTCCAGAATGAGAGATGATGTGAATGGTGGTTTCCTGACGCATTTTGATCAATACGGAAAAGATACCGGAGAAGATGAAAAATCTTTGATTGCGCAGACCAGGTGTATTTATACCATTGCCTCTGCACACCGGGCAGGATATGGGGATGGGAAACTGGCCGAATTAGCCAGCCACGGTGTGGATTTTCTGATCGACAAAATGTGGGACAAAACGCATGATGGATTTTACTGGATGATGAACCGCAAAGGCGAAGTAAAAATTGACCGGAAAATTATCTATGGCCACAGTTTTGCCATCTATTGCCTGAGTGAATATACCCTTGCTACTGGGGATCCGCGGGGAAGGGAATATGCAGAAAAGGTATTTGATCTCATGCAAAAATATTGCACGGATACTAGTTATGGTGGCTATTGGGAAATGTTTCACCGCGACTGGACCCTTTGTGGACCGGGTAGTCAGGGAGGAGACCGCAAAACCCTCGATGTGCACATGCACCTGATGGAGGCTTATACCACGCTTTACGAATGCACCGGTTTAGAGGTTCACCGCCGGAAATTACTTGAAGACATTGATTTACTGATAAATAAAATCATTCATCCTGTTTATAAAACCGGAATACCACAGTTTTTCAAGGATTGGACGGTGGCTCCCCAAATAAAATTTGACATCATTTGGGGCTGGGACCGCTTCTCGGAAGAGGGACAAAAAGGGAACGCTACTGATAATACCTGTTACGGCCATAATGCAGAATTTGCCTGGTTGCTGTTGCATGCCCTTGAAATACTAAAGGCCGATCCCAATGAATACAAAGAACTGTTTCAGATTATTTATGACCATACTGTTGATAATGGTATTGATACCGAATTTGGAGGAGTTTATGTTGAAGGACCTCACTCCGGCGGAGTCTATGACAAAGAGAAGGAGTTCTGGCAGCAGGCTGAGGTATTGATCGGACTCTTGGATGCGGTAATTATTTTAAAATCAGATAAATACTGGGATGCCTACAAAAATGTACATCGTTTCGTCTACGACAAGTTCGTCAACAAAAAAGTGGGCGAGTGGTATCCCCTGCTTTCTCGGAAGGGAGATCCTATCTGGACGCACATGGGGCACTCATGGAAAATCAATTATCATACGGTGAGGGCTGTGATCCAAAGTATCAAGAGACTCGATTTTATAAGCTAACAGCCAATATCTTTAATTATAACTATTAACACCAAGCAAACATGAAATACAAAGGCAGGTACGAAGTATTTGATCCGTCACAAATCAAGACATATCCCGTCAAGGGAAGAAACAATAAAGTCAAATTCGGAGATCTCCGCGAAATAGACGAGGTGCTGAGCTCCGCAATCGATTTGCCGGAGGAGGTAAAGAAAAACATTGAAACCTTGTCGAAAGAGATCATCGAAAGGCGAACCAAAGGCCAACCAATTCTTTTGTTTACTGGAGGTCATCTGGTTAAAAATGGGTTGAACCGTTTGCTCGTGGACTTAATTCACAAAGGTCTTTTCACGATCATCTCCGGAAACGGTGCAACCTCCATTCACGATTTTGAACTGGCATTGATGGGCGAGACGAGTGAATATGTACCCCAGGCTTTGGAAAAGGGAGAGTTTGGGATGGCCTATGAATTCAATTTTATCAATGCAGCGTTGAGTGTCGGGAACAAGAACAAACTTGGATATGGCGAGTCCGTCGGAAAGATGATCTGTAAGAGATCCTTTCGGAAAAAAGTAGCCAAATATTTGGGAATTGAGCATGAGGTAATCAACTTTACCCATCCTGAATTGAGTATCGCAGCCGCATGTTATGAAGAGAAGGTTCCCTTCACGGTTCATGTTGGTATTGGAACGGATGTGCTGGACCAGCATTACTGGTTTGATGGATGCGCCAAAGGCGGATGTTCCGGCAGGGATTTTCTGATTTATACACAGGAAGTTTCCAAATTAATGAAGGGAGGGGTGATCCTCAATGTTGGAAGCGCAGTTACAGGTCCGGAGGTCTTTTTAAAAGCTGCATCCATGGTTGGTAATGTGAAACAAACCCCGAACGACATCCTGACCGCCAATTTTGATCTGCGGCAATATAAACCTGAAACAGCCACCAATGAATCTGCTATAGGTTATTATTTCAGGGACCAAAAAAGTATTGTAACCAGGATTCCCCAGGCGTACGGCGGCAAAGGCTTTTACATTGAAGGCAACCAGATTCAAACGATCCCTTATCTTTATCAACAACTCATCAAACTACTCTAGTCACTTTAGTCACTGTTCCAATTAACTTAACTAACAACTCATGAATTTATCATTAACCTTGCTCGACTGGTTGGTCTTCACCTTTGTGATGGCTGGCAGTATGGCGTTTGGCTTGTGGATGGCTTATCGTAAGAAGGCCAGCGAGAATAGTTCCAACTTTTTTTTGGGGGGCAGAAAAATTGCCTGGCCCATCGTCGGGGCCTCTATCTTTGCCACCAATATTGGTGCTGAACACCTTGTCGGCTTATCCGGGGATTCTTACCGTTATGGATTATCCGCAGGTTCAGTGGAATTAACTACGGCCATAACTTTGGGATTTGCTTGCGCCATCCTATTTCCTTATTATATTAAGAACAAGATCTTTACAATACCAGAATTTCTGGAACTTCGGTACGATCGGCGTGCCAGAACCTTTTTTTCCGGCCTAATGTTGATTATCAGTGTGATGACAAAATTGGCCTTTACCCTTTTTGCAGGGGCGCTTGTCCTTAACAGCATTCTGGGATGGAATGTAATGACAACAGTCTTTTTCATAGGAGTTGCTGTGGCGGTTTTTACCATTATTGGCGGATTTACAGCCGTTGCCTATACGGATGCGATTCAGGTGATCATCATCATTCTTGGTTCATCGCTTATGCTCTTTTTTGGATTGGAAAAGGTGGGCGGATGGAATGCATTAATGGAAAAAGTGCCGGAGATGATGAAGATTTCAAAACCCATCTCAGATCCCGTTTATCCTTTCTGGGGAATACTTGCAACAGCTTTCTATGCTGGGATCTTCTACTGGGGAATAGATCAGGTGAATGTGCAACGGGCCCTGTCGGCTCCCGATCTTAAAAATGCGCGCTGGGGAGCCATGTTTGCTACATTCCTGAAGTTGTTCCCAATTTTCATTTTTGCCCTTCCGGGAGTAATTGCCTATGCCCTGTACCCACACGAACTTCAAGGCGATGCAACCAAACAAACTTTTGTTCTATTGTTAAATAACCTGATGCCAACCGGATTGAGAGGATTATTGCTTGCTTCCCTGATGGCAGCTTTGGTTACCTCCTTAATTGCTGTATTAAACTCCGTATCAACACTTGTTGTCAGGGACTTTATTCTTGAATTCAAACCGGATGTCTCCGAGCGCAGACAAGTAACCCTGGGGCGTTATGTAATTGTACTCGTAACATTGCTGGGTTTTGGCGCAGCCTACCTGGTCTACAAAAATGAGGAGGGTCTGTACAAATATTTGCAAACTATTTCTGCTTATATGGTGATACCGGTCTTCCCGGCTATATTTTTTGGCATTGTGAGTAAGAAAGTAACCATGAAAGGAGCCATTGTATCAGTGTTGGTCGGAATTTTGCTGGCAACAGTTTTTGTGATAGACCAATTGATCGGATCAACTGCGGGAGCACAATATTTCCCCATCCTGCACCATCCGCTTACCTTGAATTTCGGTTTCAGGGGACTTTGGGCCGAGATACTGATTACTGGCGTACTCTTTGCTGTATCAGCATTTACGGAGAAAACTGCTCCTGAAAAGCTAGAGAAAACCACCATCAACTATTCCAAAGGAGTTGCCAAATTTGAAGGAATTACCGACTGGCGGCTACATTTGGGAATTCTCTCGTTAATCACACTTTTTCTTTACGTCTGGTTAAGTTAAGCATCCAGTAAAATAGGTAATCCCTCCTGTTGTGTGTCAAACGCCAGGAGGGATTTTTGATTTATGAAGCTTTTCCTGGATCGTACAAATGTACTGACATATCCTCTGTTTTTTTTTATCTGATAATTTTAATATATTTTTAATCCGGAAATGGATCCGGACAAACAAAAGGAACTGATTTTAGCGCTCCGAAAAGGGGAGAAAGATGCTTATCATGAAGTTTATCATGATTTTTATGGTGTCATGTACCATCTATCCCATCAATATCTTCATGATGTCAAAATATCGGAAGAGATCGTACAGGATACTTTCGTTAAGCTTTGGGAAATAAGGGGGACATTAAATGAGCAGTTTAACCTTCGTAACTTTCTTTATACCATTACCAAGAACAACTGCCTGAATTATCTGAGGAACCAGAAAATTATATTGAAACACCAGGAGAACCTCAAGTATCTTGAGATGCAATTCAATTATGAGGCAATGGAAAAGCTTGGGGATTACATTGAATTTGAAGAACTACGTCAAAAAATCGATCTCGCTATTGCCTCTTTGCCGGATGAAATCAGGGAAACTTTCCGGCTAAGCCGGTTTGAGGAGCTGCAATACAAAGAAATTTCTGAGAGATTGACGATCAGTGTAAAGACAGTTGAGGCACGGATGACCAAGGCATTGAAAATCCTCCGCTCGGAATTGAAAGATTTCCTCGCAATTATTTATCTCATTACCAATATTTTATCATAAGGAAGAAAAACATCGTATTTTTTTTCGATTTTTTGATAGGGTCGGAGGGGTTTTGTGTGTATAGTAATCAATTCAGAAAAAATGCCAGAAGAAATTTTCATCAGGATTTTAAATAATTCGGTTACCGAAACCGAAAAAAGCAATTTCTACAGGGAACTGGAAGAAAACAGATCGCTACGGGAGCAGTTTTTCCAATTTAAAAGTATTTACACAGTATCAACGTGTCAGTATTATAATAATATCGGCATTACAAAAGATCGCTTTGAACACATATGGGGCCATTTGCATCCTGGTAAGAAATACTTCATTATTAACTTATGGTACCGTTATGCGGCAATCGTTGTTGTAACAATCGTTTTCAGTTTCATGGTTCAATATCTGGTTAACAACATTAAGTCAGGCAGCGAAATCGTAGAACAGGTGGAGTATACCTCTGAAAAGGGATCCGTTTCGACGATTCACTTGTCGGATGGGTCTTCGGTTTGGTTAAGTTCGGCTTCAGGGATCAAAATTCAAAAGCGGTCAAACGGGGAGATGTCTGCCCAAATGCACGGGGAAGCCTTCTTCGATTTGGTTCCAGACAGTAAAAGGAAGTTTTCTGTTGATATGGGAAGTTTCAAAGTGAAGGATATTGGCACAAAGTTCAATATTAGGGCCTACCGTGACGAAGCCGGGATTTATACGTCATTGGCGGATGGGAAAATAGAGTTCTTGTCGAAGTCAGATCAACTTTTGCTGGCCATGAAAACCGGAGAGTACATGAGCTTTGATAAGCAATCAAAAAAAATGATGGTATCGGAGCGGGATCCATCCATTGCAAGTGCATGGAAAAATGGGAAGTTTGTCTTTATTGATAAAACGCTGAAGGAAATCTGTCACGATCTGGAAAATTGGTACAATGTAAAGATTGTCATTGAAAATAAAACCCTGGCAGACACCAGGTACACAAGTGTAATCAAACGAACCACTACCATTAAATTGGTGCTACAAATGCTCGCATTAACTGATAAGATTAATTACAAAATAACAGATAAAAAGGAGGGAAACGACGTCGTATTGATCTATTAAAAAAGGGTACACCCGTGGAGGGGTGCACCCGCTTTCAGTCATCGAAACTGATTGCAGTCAGTTTCTAATTTAAACTAAAACACATTTCAAAATTATGAAAAAAAATGATGATTTGCTGTGCCTTATACAGCAAAGGTGGAAAAAAACTATCCGCATTATGAAATTAACAGTAGGCCTTATTTTATTTGCAATGATCACTGCTTCCGCTGGGAATTCGTACAGCCAGACAGCCCGTATCAGTCTGAATATGAATAATGCAACCATTGTAGATGTTTTTAGGGAGATTGAACGGAGCAGTGAGTTCGGGTTTTTCTTTAAAAGTGAGGAATTAAACCTTGAATCCCGAAAGTCTATCAATGTAACGGATGCCACTATTGAGGAGGTTCTCAAGAAAATTCTTGATGAGGGTTATTCGTATAAAATTCTCGATAGGAACATTGTCGTCACAAAAGGATCTCTGGATGCAACCCAGCAAGACAAAAGGATTACAGGTAAAGTAACTGATTTATCGGGGAATCCTTTGCCCGGTGTTTCCATCGTCATCAAAGGGACTTCAACTGGGATAATTACCGATACAAACGGAAGTTTCAAACTTTCTAATTTGTCGGTTGGAACAACATTGGTCTTCACATTTGTAGGAATGAAGATGCAGGAAATAAAAATTACAGATCAAACTTCAATTACCGTAAGGATGGAGGAGACAACTATTGGCGTTGAAACGGTTGTTGTAACTGCCTTGGGTATTAAACGTTCAGAAAAGGCCCTTGGATATGCTGTTCAAAATGTTTCAGGAGAGAGCCTGCAAAAAGTTTCCGCAGTTGATGTAGCTACGTCTCTTACTGGTAAAGTAGCAGGACTTTTAGTTAGGAACACTCCGGATTTTAATGGCGCCCCGGTGATTTCCATTCGTGGTGAGAATCCTTTATTGGTGATCGACGGAGTGGCATATCAAAATAAGACGCTTTCTGATATATCTTCAGAAGATATAGAATCGATGAGTGTACTGAAGGGGGCAACCGCTTCGGCTCTTTATGGTTTTCGTGGGGCAAGTGGCGCTATTTTGGTTACAACAAAAAATGGTACTTCTAATTTGTCTGGCTTGTCAGTAGATGTTGCAACCAATACCATGTTTAGTGCAGGATTTTTAGCTTTACCTAAGAAACAAGGCGTCTATGGTCGTGGTAGCAGTAATATTTATGACAAAAACTCTGATGCTTCCTGGGGAACAGTTATGGATGGGACTATCCGAAACCAGTGGGATCCAAAGTCAAAGGTTTATGCAGATTATCCTTATACAGCTTCAGGGAAGGACAACTTCAAGAATTTTCTGAAACAGGGTTATATAACCAACAATAATTTTAATGTGGGTTATAAAGGTGAGATTGCCTCTATAAGAAGTTCGGTGAACTGGACTCAAAATACAGGAGTATATCCTAATCAAAAGGCGGACCATTATACATACAGTCTTGGTGGAGAAATTAATTTAGACAAATTCAAGTTGAGTTCAAATATGTCTTATTCTAAAAAAGCAACCCCAAATCAGTCATCAAATAGCTATACTGGTTATGATCCAATGTATGCTTTACTAATTTGGGGACCTGCTGATTTTAATATTTTGGACTATAAGGATTATTGGATCAAACCAAATGAGACTCAAAACTATACTTTAAAAAATCATAACAATCCGTATTATAACATTTATGAGCGAACGAATGAGGTGCATCGGGATATTTTTAATGCGGATTTGACAATGAGTTATCAATTAGCCGATTGGTTAAAAGCCACTGTTCGGGCTGGGGTTGATTTTTATACCGATAAAGGACAGTTAAGAGTTTCGTGGGGATCCCAAACTTCTACTGGGAATACAGGGGTACCTGGAAATCTATACACTTGGATTGGTGGTACCACAGGGGGTTATATGTTAGGACAAACGCAGGGAAACAGTATCAATACTGATCTTCTACTAACAGGGGATCGAACTTTTGATAAATTTAAGGTAGAATATCTTGCTGGAGGAACAATATTCAATAAACGAGATGATAATATTCTGGGTTGGACGAATGGTGGCCTTTCTGTACCTGCCTTTTTCTCGCTTAAAGCATCGGTAAGTCCTGCTGGAGTATCAACTACTACTATGGCTCAACAAGTAAATTCGATTTATGGACGTTTTGCGTTGTCTTATGATAAGTGGGCGTTTTTAGAAGCAACCGGGCGTAATGACTGGAATTCAACAATGGTAAATACCAAAGTTGAATCCTACTTTTATCCATCGGTAGCTGCGAGTTTTGTGATTTCAGAATTTTTACCTGGAACAACAAATTGGCTTGATTTATTGAAGGTTAGAAGTTCCTGGACCATGTCAAAAACTCCAGCCGCAATTTATGCAACTACTGTAAATAGTGCTTTTAGTATTAATGCTTCTACATGGAATTCGCTGAATGGAGCTTCTGCCCCTGGGAATTTATATGGTTCGGACCTTCTTCCTGAAAGCTCTACTACAATTGAGGTAGGATTACAAGCCATCCTGTTTAAAAATCGTTTAAATTTCGATTTAACCTACTATGATAAACACCTATACGATTTTGTAAAATCAGCGCCATTATCCGGCGCTTCTGGATATACCGGTAAATTTATCAATATTAATGAAGAACAATCCCGTCGTGGTTGGGAGTTGGCAATGAGTGGTGCCGTTGTTAAAACACAAGAATGGAAATGGGATATGGGTCTAAACTGGTCTTCCTATGCGCGCTATTTTACTAAGTTAGATGAAACATACTCCGCGAAAAATGCATGGACAGCAGTTGGAGAACGTGTCGATGCGATGTATAGCAGGGATTATATGCGCGATCCTGCATCAGGAAAACAAGTTTGGTCTAATGGAGATATTCAATTTAATCCTTACGACACCAGGTTTGGCTACACGGATCCTGATTTTATCTGGGGTGTAAATTCAACTTTAAGCTATAAAAATTTTAGTCTATTTGCCTCTCTGGATGGAGTCAACGGTGGGTTGATGAACTCCAGAACGGAGAGTTATATGTGGCAATCAGGAGTTCATCCTGAATCAGTTACATCGGAAAGAGCACTCGACGTTGCTACACCAGGTTCTAAAAACTATCTCGGGGATGGTGTGAAAGTGGTATCAGGTACGTTTACGTATGATCAATACGGCAAGATTACCAGTGACACCCGTGTTTTTGCACCTAATGATGTAAAATCTACCTACAAGCAATATGCAACAAGAGTTCACAACAGTAGTGCCTGGGGCGGTAATGGAACACCTGCAGATACTCATGAAAAGACATTCTTTAAACTACGTGAGATAGCTTTAACATATACTGTTCCAAAAAAATATTTACATGGTTATGCCAAGGCTGCATCTGTTAGTCTTGTAGGACAAAACGTACTGTTACGGGCAAAAAATTTCAAATATTCTGACCCCGATGGAAGTGGATATGCTCCTTGGGGAACTGGAGCAAATGCTACTGGAAGTGTTGAAGATTTCTCTGATCCAGCACTAAGATACCTTGGAATCAACGTTAAACTTACATTTTAATCAAACTTAACATGAAAAATTTGAAATATATATATTTAGCACTGATTTCTCTGTCAATTGCTGTTTCTTGCAGCAAGTTTGAGGAATTAAATACAAATCCTGATACAGCGGCAACTGTTCCGTCTGACATGATTGCTACTCAGGTAATGAAAGATACCTGGAGATTTTTTAATCCTAATCCGACGGATTGGTCGAATAATAATGTATGGTTGAAGCATACAGCACGACTTGATAATAGTGGTAATATTGGTGGTCAGTATTATAATCCTTACCCTTATAATGGATTTGGCAATTTCAAAAAGTTAACTGATTGTAAAAAGATGGTTGAATATGCCAAAGGACTTCCAACCGAAGCTTCTTATAAAGGATTAGCCTTATTTTTGAAAGCGTATTGGGGCTTCGGTCTTACTATAGATTTGGGTGATATTCCGTATTCTGAGGCCGGAATGGCAAGCGAGGGAATCACTCAACCTAAGTATGACAAGCAAGCTGATGTAATTGCTGCAATACTAAAAGACTTTGAAGCTGCAGAGGCCTCTTTTGCAACAGGTAAAAATTTTGGTGGCGACATTATGTATGGTGGCGATGTTACTAAATGGCGCAAGCTTTGTAATACTATGCAGTTAAAAGTTATACAAACGATAAGTAAAAAAGCTACTGCCGCACAAAAATCGCGTTTTGCAGCAATCGTAGCTGCCAATAATTTAATGACTGGTTATGCTGATGATTTAAAATTAGCCTATTCTGAGAATCCAAACGCTACGAATGCTATGTGGAATGGAGAAACCAATAGGATTTATTCGGCTGGTTCAAAATTATTGGTTGATAATTTAAAGTTACTGAATGATCGTAGATTGTTTTATTTTTTAGAGCCTGCACTATCTCAAGTTGCTCCTTTGGGTACAAAACTACCATCCGATTTTGATGCTTATGAAGGAGCTCCTACAGAATTAGCCCCAGATGTTTTAGCCCTTAATAGAGCTGCGAATAAGTATTCTTTGGTAAATATTCGTTATACTATCAGTAGAACAGGTGACCCTTGGCTTAAAACCACCTATTCAGAACAGTGTTTCATCATTGCTGAAGCGATAGAAGAAGGATGGTTATCCGGAGATGCAAAGGCTTATTACGAAAACGGTGTAAAAGCACAGCTTGCTTATTATAAGAGTTTAACTTATAATTTAACCACAGGTGCGTCAGGATTTGCCCCAATGACAGGACAGGCCGGTGTTGCTCATGGTAAACCTATTGATCAAGCCTATATAGATGGTTATTTTACAGGTGCAGCCGCTTATGCTGCAACTAAAACAGACCGTTTGAAACAAATATGGATGCAAAGATGGTTGATCGATTTCTTTCAGGCTGGTGGAAGCTATTATCCTACATTTCTACGTACCGGATATCCTGTGTTTCCACTGGACCCGGGTACCAGTCAGAATCCTGAGGATAAAACAAAATATCCTCAACGTTTGAAATATGACACTGGAGAACAAGTAACCAATCCGTTAAATTATAAAAAGGCGATTGATGAACAGTATGGCGGATTTGATGGAATCAACAAAATTCCCTGGTACTTACAGTAACAGATAAATTCTCAATTGCATCATCATCGTTCTTAGAAATGCAGTTTTGAAAAGCCTGATTAAAATGGAGGAGTATTACGGACTCCTCCATTTTTTGATTTAACAATTAGTTTATCAAGGTAAAAAATATATCATGAGAACTTCCATTTTTAAAAATCAATTTCGGAATTATTTGCTATTATTATTTGTGCTAATTTATTTTTATCCTTCACAGGCACAGATGGTTACCTTGCCGCAGCACGTTAAGTGTAAGATTGGTGATGACAGGAGTTGGGCAGATCCATCCCTGAATGATGTTGATTGGGGCAGTAAACTATTGGGAACAAGCCTGAGGGATAGCAGTGCCAGTGAAAATATTTATGCATGGTTCAGGATTAAGATAATCATACCATCAAGTATGAAACCCCTTGCGGAGAAGGGACAAGGGATACAACTGCAATTGGGCAAGATTGATGATATAGACCAAACATTTTTCAATGGTAAGCTTATAGGGCAAACAGGTTCTTTTCCTCCTGATTTTCAAACCCGATGGCAGGAGGATCGGGTTTACATTATTCCGGTAGGTGATGTGAAATGGGATAAGGAAAATGTAATTGCAGTAAGGATTTTTAGTCCGGATAGTTGGATCGGTATGTATCAGGGGCCTTATAAGTATGGACCAATCCAATGGTCTGATTTTATTTCAGTTCAACATACCATTTCTGAAACAGCCAATAATGGGTTCGTTACGAAGGTTAGGTTTACCAACAAAAGAAATACCACTTTTGACGGAACGATAAAATACCAAATAGCAGATATCAATAACAAAGTGTTGTCTGCCGAAACCAAACCAGTGCAAATAAAGCCCGTCCAGGGATTTATTAATGAAATAGAATTCTCAGATTATATGCCAGTTCATGAAAATATATTCAAAGTATCCTACCGCGTTACTGAAAATAGCAGTTCAGCTTCTGTCAGTAATGAACACCTTTATTTGGCAAATAGGCAGGTTAAAATTGAAGTTGCCGAAGAACCCAAACAGGTAGTTGAAAATAAGGTGCGGGATGTATATATCCCTTCCCCTTTCCGAAATCAGATACAGCAAGGGTACCTTGGCAACAGGATGAACCAGAACCTTGTGGAACGATTGTTGAAACTTGATGAGGAGGGAACCTTGGACGGCTACCTTGAAAGACCCGGTCATCATCCCTGGGCTGGTGAACATATCGGCAAGTATTTGGAGACGGCTTGCAATGTTTGGAAAAATTCCGGTGATAAAAGATTGAAAACTCAAATGGACAGGCTGATGTACCAGTTGGTAAATTCTCAATTGCCTGATGGTTACTTGGGTACATATTCTCCGGATGAGTATTGGACCAGTTGGGATGTATGGAGCCATAAATACAATTTATACGGCTTGTTGGCCTATTATAAAACTACCGGCTATAAACCTGCTTTGGAAGCATGTAAAAAAATGGGCGACTTATTGTCTAATACTTTTGGAAATAAGCCAGGCCAGCGGGATATAATCATGGCAGGCACGCACGTTGGAATGGCAGCAACCAGTGTATTGGACCCAATGGTTGAACTATACAAATATACCGGTGAAAAGAAATACCTTGACTTCTGTTATTATATTCTGGAGGCATGGGAACAGAAGAATGGACCTAAAATAATTAGTGCTCTCCTGGCAACGGGAAAAGTGACCAAAGTCGGCAACGGGAAGGCTTACGAAATGCTCTCCAATTTTGTTGGACTAGCAAATTTATACAGGGTTACTGGTGATGACAGATTGTTGAAACCGGTGTTAATGGCCTGGCAGGATATTGCATCCAACAGGCTTTATATCACGGGAACAACCAGCTCACATGAATATTTTCAGGAAGAGGGGATTTTGCCGGCAGGGGCTGGTGACAAGATGGGAGAAGGATGTGTAACCACTACCTGGATTCAATTAAATCATCAATTGCTTGCTATAACAGGTGACTTAAAATACGAAGAGCAAATCGAAAAATCGATTTACAATCAACTTTTGGGAGCAGAAAACCCTGAAACAGGGTGCGTAAGCTATTACACTCCGCTGATGGACAAAAAGCCTTATACCTGTAACATTACTTGCTGCCAGTCAAGCGTTCCGAGGGGAATTGCCATGATACCTTTTTTTACTTTTGGGATGGTGAAGAACGTGCCAACGCTTATGATGTATGAACCCGCATCTTATAGTGAAGATTTTGCCATTTCCGCCCATGATCATGTCAGATTATCCATCCGGGTCGAAAGTAATTTTCCTGAGGATGGCAATATCACAGTGACAGTAAATCCTTCTCAATCTGCATCCTTCCCAATTGCATTGAGGGTGCCATCCTGGTGCAGCGGGTTTACGGCCTCAGTTAACGGAGAAGAATTTAAGGGCACAACCGGTCAAAATCTGACGATTGACCGTAATTGGAGATCAGGCGAGAAGATTAAAATTGCTTTTCAAATGCCGTTACAAATTATTTCAGGGGGTAAAAGTTATCCTGGACAAATTGCATTTCAAAGGGGGCCTCAGGTTTTGGCCTTAGACAGCTCCTTAAATACCGAATACCTGAAGGGATATCCGTTTGGGCCGAACCATAAAATTTCTGTTACGAATCTGGATAATAAATGCCGTGCAGATCTGTTGCCTCAACAATGGATTGGTAAACAAGCCTATTCTGTCAACGTACTTGATGGCGAAAAGAATGGGGTCAAACAACAACTTCTGCTTGTTCCATTTGCCGATGCCAGTCAAACCGGAGGTTTTATCAGAACATGGATGCCGCTGGTTATTGTTGATAAATAACCTATTATTGCATGAAATTCAGGATTTTAGTGATGGGTTTGTTGATGTTTTTCATTGGAATTCAAATAGGATTTACCAATACAATTTATTCAAGACCTGGGAAATCAAAGAATGTGACAGACACATTCAATCAAACTTTGTTGGGCAAAAATGTATTTGTTTTCGATCCCTACATGGATATGCAGGAGATCCAGATATTAATTGATTCCCTTCATACGCTTCAGACAGCAAAAAACAGCGAATTCTCCGGGAACAGATATGCATTGCTTTTTAAACCGGGAACTTATAAACTAAACGTAAGGGTTGGATATTACATGCATGTGATGGGTTTGGGGAAATCTCCTGAAGACGTGATAATTGAAGGTTCTGTAAGCTCTGTATCTTTAAAGGATGGGGTACGCACCGGTCATGTATTGACAAATTTCTGGCGTGCAGCCGAGAATTTGAAAATCATTCCAACGGTTGATTCAACCAATATCTGGGCTGTTTCTCAGGCAGCTCCTTTACGCCGTGTGCACATTAAGGGAAATTTGAAATTATTTGACGGAGCCTCCAGCGGTGGTTTCATGGCAGATTGTAAAATTGATGGGACTGTCTTTTCCGGTTCGCAACAACAATGGTTAACACGAAATTCTATTTTTAAAAAATGGGAAGGTGGTGTTTGGAACATGATGTATGTAGGCGTTGTTAACGCACCTGAAGAACATTGGCCGGAAAAGCCGGTGACCACCATCAACGAAACCCCTCTGGTTAGGGAAAAACCATACTGGACTTATTCCAATGGTAAATTTATATTAAAAATGCCGGCCTTGAAGGAAAATTCGACAGGTGTTGACTGGCAAAACAAAAACAGCGGAGAAAAGAGTATATCCATCAATAAATTCTATATAGCCCGGCCCAATATTGACGACGCCAGGTCGATTAACAGAGAGTTAAAAAGCGGCAGGCACATACTTTTTACCCCGGGAATCTATTCCTTGGATGAAAGTCTGAAGGTTATCCGGCCTGGAACAGTTATCATGGGAATTGGAATGCCAACCCTGGTTCCTGCAAAAGGGAATAAAGCGATTGAAGTTTCCGATACTGAGAACGCAACAATTTCCGGGCTGCTGATTGACGCTGGAATTGTCCATTCTGAAATACTCATGCAGGTTGGAGAACCTGGATCAAAAAAGAAACATGAAGCAAATCCTACATTTTTGTTTGACCTCTTTTTTCGCGTTGGGGGCCCGCATGAAGGATCAGCATCGCAATGTTTGTTGATAAACAGCAACGATGTAATTGTCGATCATGTATGGCTTTGGAGGGCGGACCATGGCGCGGGGGTTGGCTGGGACAAAAACAAGTGTGCCAACGGTTTAATTGTAAATGGCAACCAAGTTACAATTTATGGCCTTTTTAATGAGCATTTTCAGGAATATCAAACGCTTTGGAACGGGGAGGGAGGAAGCCTCTATTTTTACCAGAGTGAAATGCCTTATGATCCACCGACAGCTTGGGCCTGGAAGCACGGCGAAGTCAATGGATATGCCTCTTACAAGGTTGCCGGACATGTGAAAAGCCACAACGCGTGGGGCGTTGGAATTTACAACGTATTTTATAATGCTCCTGTCATTGTGGATCAAGCGATTGAAACGCCTGAACCTTTGGAGAATAATATTCACCATAAAGTCATTTTCTGGCTAAACGGAAATAAGGAAAGTATTGTGAGAAGTGTCATTAATGGTAAAGGAGGAAGTGCCAGTAGTTCCAACAGAAAGGTAGCTTTGGAGTAATTTTTCTATCCAGGAATTGAGATGATTGGTATAACGTTTTCATCTCCATCTCCTTTCATTTTCCAAGTTGTCCCTGTATTTATAAGGGATTAAAATTTGTGTGTTAAAATCTGGGTTTCTTTGATTTATAAATTCAAAATCTATTGTTACTTTAGTTAGGTAAAATAATATTGGATTTTGAAAAAAGTAAAATTCAAATTAACCATGGAAAAAAAATCAGGAATCACTTTCTTCCCCGGTTTGGTACTGGCTTTGCTGTTTCTTTTGGTAATACCTTGCCAAAGTCAGACGACAAACGGAACTTCGGGATGGCCCAAAGTAACAAAGGAGTCAAAACCCTGGGCCCGATGGTGGTGGATGGGAAGCGCTGTCGATGAACCAAATCTCGTTGAACTGATTTCCAGGTATGGGAAAGCCGGCTTCGGCGGATTGGAAATTACCCCGATTTATGGAGCGGTGGGATATGAGGCGAAATACCTCTCCTTCCTTTCTCCCGAATGGATGAAAATGCTCGATGTATCGGTCAGGGAGGCACACAAAAATGGCATGGGTATCGATATGGATACCGGAACCGGCTGGCCTTTCGGCGGACCTCAAATTACCCTTCAAAATGCGGCATCCAAAATGATCCTGCAACAATATGCTGTTCCTGCAGTAGGGAGACTTTCAGAAAAGATTCTTCCTACAGATAAAAAACAACTGGAAGCAGGAGCATTTCTTCAAGCTGTAACCGCATACGGACAGGATGGTAAAATTGTGGATCTGACCTCTATGGTAAAACCAGACGGTACATTGTCTTGGGTGTCAGGCAAACAGGATTGGGAAATCTATGCAGCCTTTTGCGGTAAAACATTACAGAAAGTAAAGCGGGCAGCTCCGGGAGGTGAAGGACTGACCTTCGACCATTTTTCTAAAGAGGCGCTCACAAGCTACCTATCCCGGTTTGATTCTACATTTAACTATTCCAACCTTGGGGTGGGGTCGTTTTTTAATGACAGTTATGAGGTTTACGGCACCAACTGGTCAGCTTCAATTTTTAATGAATTTGAACAAAGAAGAGGTTATTCCCTGAAGCCCTATCTGCGGGAACTAGGAGAAAAATTACCACTTTCTGATGTCTCCCGGCGGGTTCAATGCGATTACCGGGAGACAATTTCGGATATGCTACTCGAAAATTTCACGCAAACCTGGACCAACTGGGCCCATGGCAAAGGTAGTCTTACACGGAACCAGGCACATGGTTCACCCGGGAACCTTCTTGATTTGTATGCTGCTGTTGATATACCGGAATGCGAGACCTTTGGCAGCAGTTACTTTGCAATACCAGGGTTGCGCCGCGACAGCGCCGATATCCGCAGTGTGGACCCAGATCCGGTCATGCTGAAATTTGCCTCTTCGGCTGCCAATGTTTCAGGGAAGATCCTGACTTCCAATGAGACATTTACCTGGCTGGCCGAGCATTTCAAGGCGTCGCTTGCCCAATGCAAACCGGAGGTCGAACAGGCATTTTTGGCAGGGGTGAACCATGTCTATTACCATGGAACTGCCTATTCTCCTGTTGAAGCTGGCTGGCCAGGATGGCTTTTCTATGCATCGGTCAACTTTTCACCCTCCAACACGTTTTGGCCGCACATCAATGGTTTGAATGAGTATATCACCCGATGCCAATCCATCTTGCAAAACGGGGTTGCCGACAATGATCTGTTGATCTACTGGCCGGTTTACGATGTCTGGATGAAGCCGGAAAATGCAGATCTGATGCTCACCATTCACACCATCGACCAGTGGCTCTATCCTACACCCTTCTGCAAGGATATCAAGAAGTTGACAAAGCTGGGCTATTCAATGGATTATGTTTCAGACAGACTTCTCAACGGATTGACAGTGAAGGATGGGAAAATCACCACCAAATCCGGAAGTACCTACCTTGCCCTGGTGGTTCCTGCCAGTCAGCACATGCCGGTAGCTACCTTGAAAAGGATCCTGGAATTATCAGGTCAGGGAGCTGAAATCATCTTTGAGCAATTACCGGTGGATCTACCCGGATTGGATAATCTGGCAGATAGAAGGATTCAGCAGAAAAAATTGCTGAGCTCAATCCATTGGGGAGGAAAGTCAGGGAATGTTAAATCGGCGAAAGTTGGGAAGGGAGAGGTACTACAATCCAACCAGGTTCAGACTGCCCTTGAATCAAAAAATATCATGCGGGAGAGGTTGCTTGATTCCGGCCTTAAATTCATCCGGCGAAAATGCGATCAGGGAATTTACTACTATCTGGTGAACCATTCTTCAAATACCATCGACGGTTTTCTGCCATTCAATGCAAAAGGAAGCAACTGCCTGCTACTTGATCCCCAGACGGGAGAAACAGGAACGGCTCAAATCACAACCGGCCAAAACGGGTTGAATGTCCGTCTGCAAATGAGGCCGGGTGAAGCGATGTTTGTACTGGTTTCCCATAAAAGTGGGGAAACGGGTCCATGGAAATATTTGGAGAAGGCCGGGTTGCCTGTCGATATTAAAGGCCCATGGAACCTGAAATTTACGCAGGGTGGCGTTGGTAAGCCATCTGCTACCGAACTCAGGCAGTTGGTCTCATGGACGCAGCTTCCTGACGAAGTGGCCAACAACTATTCCGGATCGGCAGTATACAAGTCAACTTTTAACCTGAATGAAAAAGTTACTGGCGAATATTTACTTGATCTGGGCAAAGTATGCGAAAGCGCACGGGTTTGGATCAATGGGAAAGATGCCGGAATCCTGTGGGGCATTCCTTTTACAACCAGGATCGGCCAATTTCTCAAAACCGGGACGAACACGATCGAAATTGAAGTGGCCAACCTGATGGCCAACCGGATCCGGCAAATGGACCAGCAAAAGGTGCAATGGCGTAACTACCATGAGATTAATTTTGTAAACATTGATTACAAACCATTTGATGCGGCAGATTGGGAACCAATGCCTTCGGGATTGCTGGGACCTGTTACTATCACGCACTATCAAAATAATTGAACCAAAACCTTGAAGGTCCCTTAAGTTATTGGAACAAATTCATCCATGAAAGTCCTCCTTCTGATCTTAATTTCCTGGGCAAAAATATCCGCGAGGGGGCAGTTCCAGGTTTATGATTTTGATGACGATGGTCGCGCCGTGGTGCCTCTTTTAATATCGATCCGCGCTATACCGAAAACGAGTGCTGGGCTTTTGGGGCGCAGATGAAAGGGATGTGGAGCGCCCAGGGGAATAAGATATCTGAAAAAATTCCGCATACTTGCAATTTCGCAGTGTGGTGGGATGGCGACTAGCTGCACGAGTTACTCGACAAAAACCAGGTGATGAAATGGGATTGAAAAGCGGAGAAGGTTGTTCCCTTGCTGGTGGCCTGGCAGATTTTGTTGCTCCCTACAAAGAACCCAACGGGGAGGATTGCTATTGGTCGAGGGGAAATGGCTGGGTGCTGGCTGCACTGGTGAGAGTGCTTGAGATTATGCCCAAAGATGCCCAAGACCGGAAAGAGTATCAGCATACTTTTGAGAAGATGTGCAAAGCATTGATCCCGATTCAGCGTGCAGATGGATTCTGGAATACCAGCCAGCACAATCCGAACAATTATGGAGGAAAAGAGTTGACTGGAACCGCACTATTTGCTTATGGAATGGCATGGGGCGTCAACCACGGTATCTTGAATAAGAGGAAATATCAGCCTGTGGCAATCAAAGCCTGGAATGCCATGGTGAAGGACGCTGTTCATCCCAACGGCTTTTTAGGGCATGTACAGGGAACAGGCAAGCAACCTTCAGACAGTCAGCCAACCTCCTACGATCGTGTTCCAAATTTTGAAGATTATGGGTTGGGCTGCTTTCTGTTGGCAGGGAGCGAGGTTTATCGAATGAAAAATTGACGATTGATAATTATTTTACTACGAAGGTCTCCAGGTAAACCACGAAGGAAACACAATGGATTTTGATTGGAATCTGATTTTATTGATTGCCACGATAGCACCATTCAATGGCTTGTTTGAGCAGCTTTCGAAAATTTGCATCCTGGAAGGTTGGTGTGGCATGTCCGCTTTGCAGGGTAACGACCCTTGCCTTGCCATAGTGCCAAGCCCAGCCAATGACAGGATTGCTGGATTTTTCCGTGGTGGTTAAGAGTGGTTCAACTCCGTTTGCCACATAATATCCTTTGTAGGTCTCATCGAAGGTTTCATAATCCTTTACTCCTTTTGTGACAGGGTGTTTTTTGTTAACTACATTGACCATGAAGTGAATGTCGTGGATATAGGTGCAGGCCGCATATTCTTTGCCATCTACGGTAGTGGGTTTGTGAAAATACTTTCCTCCGACGATGTTCCAGTATTCCGGCCATTCGTCGAAGGCGCAGATGCTGTGATGCAAGACAACCAGAGGCTTCCCTTCCCGGATGCATTCGGCGAAATTTTTTTCCTGCTCTTGGGTAATCTTCTGCAACATGTGGTAGAAAACCAGCACGTCGTAATTCCCCCTGTTTTCAGGAAGAAACTGATCGAATGCAGCCGGAAATTCCACTACCTGACTGGTAATATCCTTACCCAGGCTGGCTAGCATTTCATTAAACGGGACTTTGTCGTAATTGTGACCGCCAGTAACAACAAGGATTCTGATTGTTTTTTTTGCTTCAGTTGACTCAGGAGCCAAGATCAAGATAGAAAAAATAAGGAACGAAAGGGCAAGAAGGATTTTCATAAGTCTGGTAGTTTAATCAATATCTAAAAATAATCACAATCTTCTTATGTTGTTTAGGCAAGGAATAATATGCAGAAAAATAGATTTTCAAAATATGATGAGATTTAATTTGTGACGTGAATAGATTGGATGCAAAATGAGTGGACTACAATGAGTATTTTTAATAAATATTTTCAAGAAGGTGAAGCAAAGTTCATAAAATGAAGAAAAACTATTTTCTACTGATCGGTTTTCTGGTTTTTGGAACAATATGTTCAGGACAACAGGTGGAGGCTTTGAAGAAAATAATGCATCAATATCTAAAACCGGAAGGGAGAAATCCGGTTCATAGTATGCAGATTTATCTCTCAAATCCTGAATTTTCATTCTGTGATGCGATTGGATTTTCTGATGGAAAATTGATACCGGCAGAGAAGGATAATCAATTTAAAATAGCCAGTATCACCAAGATGATGACGGCAACTGTTATCCTTCAAATGCAGGAAGAGGGCAGATTAAATATTGAAGATCAGGTTTCCAGGTACTTGGATGATGTACCTTATGTCAAGGTCCATGATTTGAGTTACTTCAAGGGAAAACCTTATGGGAATTCCATTACAATCAAGCAATTGTTGCAGCACAGGAGTGGACTCGCGGATATTTTTACGGATGCCTCATTTCGGTTTTACGCCAATGAATTTATTCACAAGCATCAAAAATGGAATCCGGAGAGACTTATGAAAAGATATTACAAATATGGATTGCATAAGAATGCTCACTTTGTTCCTGACAGTGGTTATTATTATTCGGATGTGAACTTCGTCTTGCTGGGCCTGATTGTAGAAAAAATTTCGCAACAAACACTCGCGCAACAGTTTCGTCTACGGATTTTTGAGCCGCTTAGCATGAAAAACAGTTATTTTGAGTATTTTGAACCGCCAGTAGGGAATGGGAAGATGGCGCATTCATTTATGGGGAAGTTAGACATAACCAGAAGACTCAATACCTCCTATGATTGGGCCGGAGGTGGAGTAATATCAACTACATCTGATCTAGCACTCTTTTTGAATGGACTCTTTGAAGGCAAGCTCTTTAAGAGCGCAAAGACGCCTCGAGAAATGACCAGTACAATCTCTCACACATCCGGAACGGGCAAGATTGGTTATTATGGATTAGGATTATTCCAATATAATTTCAATGGGGATACTTACTTTGGGCATGCAGGTTTTTGGGGCTCCTTGATTGCCATTTGTCCGGCTAAGAAAATTACTTTCTGTGGAAGTATCAATCAGGTAAAACCAAATTTTGATACCCGTGAATTTATTGCCTTACTATTGAAAATTTTCGAAGAAGGATCATATAAAAAATGAGCAATTTATTTGCTCATTTTTTATATGAATGAATAGTATTTACATCATTCCTTTTGGACCTTTTGGCCCTTTCCCTTGCCTCATTCCATGTTTGAAAAGGTCGAATTTCAGTTTCTGCTCATCCGTCAGTTGAGCACGCATGTCCAAACGATTTTTTGCCTGGATCTTGGCCATTTCGATACGGATTCCACCAATTTTTTCGATGTTTTTGTTGATAGCCCCAAAATCGGGTTTTTCAGCGGTCACAAGCGTTTTTTGATGTGCTTCGGCCTCTCCCAGAGCATTCCGAAGAGGTTGAAGCTGCTTTTGTGTGGCCAGCATATTTGCTTTGAATGCCTCTTTTTGGGCATCGGTCAGATTTAGGCCTTGATTGCCGCCATGCATTGCTTTCATCCGCATGGCAGGACGTTCCGTGCCGCGAAATTTTTTGGCCATTGGTTCTGCCGTTTGGGCGATAAGGATGGTAGAAAGGCCCATCAGCATGACTACCATAAAAATTTTTGTTCTCATACTTTTTACTTTTTTAAATGTACATTTCGACTTTACCAAAACTGTCTGTTAGATTGCTGTCAATCAAAAAGGTTCAATCTACTTCGAAATTTTTTAACAAAGTTTAAGGATGATTCTAGAGACTGTTTAAATTTATTACACAGAGTATAAATGTCTATTAATCGAAAATAAAAGGGTTATAGTAATTTCTGCTTTTAGATAATTTCATGAGAGAAACCCCGGAGTTACACAGAGTTGGAAAATCGCTTGCGATTTTCTCTCTGTGTAACTCGTTTTTCCTCAAATAATTTTGACGCAAGCGACAATTTCAAAGCCATTTCAAATTTCATTGTGGAGCTATAAATACTCTGTGTAAGAATTTTAAACAGCTTCTCCTTCAGCTGCCAGTATAGATCAGCAGCACTTTTCCCATGGTGTCTCCAACACCTTAATAATGGAATCCAGGATATCCGGCAGGTTCATGTGGCTTAACAGGCCTACGGCAAAGGAGGTAATCAAAAGCGCCAGAAAAGCATGGAGTTTAAATTTACCGATCAGGATCAAAAGAATCACAAATCCAACTCCGACAATAAGCAGGGGCATTATAGTTTGGTTGAAAAGTTTGAGCTAAGGGTAAAAATTATTTGACTCCTCTTTTCCTCAGCACTTTTATCAATTCTTCTTCGGGAAAAAAGCCTACATGACGCGAAAATTCCTTCCTGTTTTCATCATGGTAAATGTCATTTTGGGATCAGGGGCCGAATGGCACCCGCATCCGCAGGCTGATACACCGCTTTCGATAGGTAATCCTTGTGCTTTCCACAAAGTAATACCACCTTCCAGATTAGCAACATTGGGGTATCCCTGTCTGTTCATCAGATTGGCAACTTTAACGCTTCGGATCCCTCCCTGACAGATCAAGATAATATTTTGCGCCTTGGTAATATAGGGTAGCCGATCCATGATCACCGACATAGGATGGTTTAGGAGACGGTCAAGCGGGATTTTCTCAAGTCTTACTTCGCTTAGTTCGCGGACATCAATCAATACAGCATCTCCTGTTTCAATGGCTTCAAGTGCATTGACCGGGGTTATATGCCTTACTCCTTCAATATGAAAGGTTTGTAGTGTTGGAGTTTCTGTTGTTTGCATATTTTATAAGATATAGTTAAATAAATATCCAACGATCATGATCCCGAATCCCACAATGCCGATAAAGGTGAATATCAACGGTAGCTTCAAAACTTTTCTAAGTATCACCATTTCGGGAAGCGACAAACCAATGACCGACATCATAAAGGCCAGCGCGGTTCCGAGTGAAGCTCCTTTTTCGATCAGCACTGAAACTATCGGAACAATTCCTGCAGCATTGGAATAGAGTGGAATACCGATTAAAACTGAAAGAGGAATAGAATACCATGCGGATTTGCCCATCAGGGATGCCATAAATTCTTCCGGTACATATCCATGTGCTCCTGCGCCTACGAGAATTCCAAGTGCGACATAGATCCAAACTTTCCCTACAATTTCTTTTACGGCTTCATATCCGAGATGGATACGATATGCAAAGGTTAATTTCTCTTCTTCAATTCCACTGTTGATCATTTGCGTTTGATACACCCAGGGTTCGACCCATTTTTCCAACTTAAGAAGACCAATCACCCAACCGGCAAGGATAGCAATGGCCAGTCCGGTTCCGACATAAATTACGGCAACCTTCCACCCAAACAAACCATACAAAAGAATGACGGCCACTTCATTGATCATGGGGGCTGCAATCAGAAATGAGAAGGTAACACCTAGCGGAACTCCCGATTCGATGAATCCTAAAAACAGGGGGATAGCGGAACAGGAACAAAAGGGTGTGACAATCCCCAGGGTTGCAGCCATCACATTGCCAGTAAATGTTTTCTTCCCTTCCAGAGCTTTTCGGGTGCGTTCGGGTGTGAAAAAAGTACGGATAATTCCTACAATGAAGATGATCAGGGTTAGCAGAAGCATGACCTTTGGGAACTCGAAGACAAAAAACCGCAGAGCTTCGGTTAGATGTTCTCCTTTTGGCATTCCCAACACAGCATCAATGAACCAATCTGCCACAGGTTGGAGGTTGTGGTAAAGCAGGTACCAGATTGGTAACAATAGAAGTGGCAGATAGAACTTTCTCTGTAAAATCATGCTTTTTTCATAATAGCCTGAATATGATGTAATAAAGCCCCACAACAATAAACAAAACCGCGACCACCCGTCGGAACCAGATTTCAAAATTCTTCACTTTGTTGTAGGCATTACCAATCGAATTCACCGAGAAGGCCAGCATCCACGAAAAGATGATCACAGGAATCCCGGTAGCCAGCGCAAAAACCACCGGTAAATAGAGGCCGGAGGCGCTTGAGATGGTCAATGGGACGAGCATCCCAAAGTAGAGGACGCCACTGTATGGGCAGAAGGCCAGCGCAAAAATCATTCCCAAAAGAATGGAATCCAGGTACCCCAAGTGGGTTTTATTTTCCATTTTGGAGGTAAGCCGGCTCATCCCCGGGAATTTTATTTTGATTACATCCAGCATTAACAAACCGATCAAAATCAGAACAGGTCCTATTATTTTCTCCCCGTATCGTTGAAAGAAGCCGCCAAATTTAAATTGATCGGCGCCAAAATAGATGATCAATGCGATGGTTGTATAAGAAATAGAACGTCCCAGTGTATAGAGCAGTCCATTCACAAAAACGCGGTTCCGGTTGGCGATCTCCTTGCTGATGAAACCGACTGCCGTAATGTTTGTCGCCAGCGGACATGGGCTGATTGCCGTCATTAAACCAAGGATAAATGCCGAAAGCCAGGGCATCGTACTATTTTCCAACAGATTGGTCAGGAATTCCATCAATTATTGGGCTAAGAGTTTATCTACCTTTTGCTTGATTATTGACTTGAGCTTTGCCGGATTGGTGGTCGCATACATAAATCCTTCATTGGTTAGGATGATTTGCTTTTCTCCTTTAACCACCAAAAGCGTTTGTCCGGAAATCCTGAGTCGATCGGCTATCTCCTCACTTGAAGCATCATCCAGGTTCACGGCTTTGAATGGGATCTTACCGGAGTAAAGGGTTTCGATATCAGCCTTTGCCTGTGCCTCGACCGCCCTGCAGGTTACGCATCTGGTATTAAAATGAAAATAATAGGCTTCAATGTTACTTGAAGCACTGATTGTGCTCTCTTTCCTGTCAGTCTGGGCATTCCCAATGGTGATCCCCATGACTAGAATAGCCAGGCTTACAATAAATTTTCTCATGTCGTATTATCTTATCTGGTTAGCACTTTTTTGATTTCGTCGGATGAGGGAACCCTGCCTTTTATTTCTACTTTCCCATCCACGACCAGGGCAGGAGTGGTCATGACGCCGTATTTCATGATCTCTACGATATCTTCCACTTTGGATATGGTGGCATCAATTCCGTTATGTTCGACAACTTCGCGGGTGAGTTTTTCTAGTGACTTGCACTTTGGACAACCAGTTCCCAGGATTTTAATTTCCATAATTTTGAATTTATATGTTATTGATTTGTCTTACAATCAATAGGTTGAATGGGATCTCTCAGGATTTTTTTAAAAAGTTCCTGCGCTTCGGCCCAATTTTCTTTGTTCAGGCAATATTTGATACGTGGCGCTTCGATTTCTCCCTGGATCAGTCCTGCATCCTTTAACTCCTTCAGGTGCTGGGAAAGTGTC